>Ga0116157_10001787_pt1 | contig 21420 bp, 17 predicted proteins | sample AD_UKC048_MetaG_FD_89882 | JGI IMG/M metagenome (GOLD analysis project Ga0116157, IMG submission 89882) | Active sludge microbial communities of municipal wastewater-treating anaerobic digesters from USA - AD_UKC048_MetaG | ecosystem: Engineered > Bioreactor > Anaerobic > Digestate | place: USA...
AATCTAAAACCATCCATATCATATTCATATCACTGAAGGCTTTCATCAAAGAAATCGGCAACAGCAGGATCTTTCGAATTAGAATAATCAACAAAAAACTGGTCGGCGGTATAAGTTGCCAGCGATGTGTTTGAGTTGTCAGCAGCAATCACAGTCATTGCAAGAGAGTCGCGCACCCAATAAACAAATTGTCGGTACTCCGAATTGGTAATTTCGGTTTCATCCATCCAAAAACCCTGCAGGGTTACTGTTTTGGTTTGTGCCGTCATAGCATTGGGAACATCCTGATCGCTCGGACCCATCTGATATGAACCGGGAGGTATGAACAGCATCCCGTGAGGATCGGGGGTGTACCAGTTTTTTCTTTGAACTCCAACCAAATCGCCGCTGCCATAATAGCCTCCGCAGGCGGTTAAAAACAGAGTAAAGATTGAAACAATCACCAGTGACTTTCTCATATTATTGTTTTATTTGTGCGACAAAATTAAAAAGCAACATTTTTTACGTAAATAATAAAATTAAGTTACAATCTTCTTACACTTCTGTATCTTCCTGGATCTGAATTAATATCCAGACCAAAACAGTACCGTACCATAATTTCGTGCGATCCACTCGAATATGTACTTAACGGAGATAACTCTATGTCGTAAGAATATGCAAAACTTAGGCCGTTCATTAAATAAATACCCAACATTGGGCTGATAGCATCGTTGTAACGGTAACTCACACCACCCCATATTTTTTTACTGTAAACAAATTGTCCGTTTAATGTAAACTGTGTAGTAGCTCCATCATATTGCATCAGCAGTGAAGGTCTGATTTCGAAAATTGGGTTTGGAAGCTGATAATTATAACCTGCAACCAAATAATAATGGCGTTTTATGTAACTGGGTTTTTCAATGTCGAAATTAATAGTTGGTTGCAACAAGTGAGCAAATGACAAGCCGGCATACAAACGATCATATTTGAAAAATGCGCCAAAGCCCATATCAAAAGCTATTTTACTTTCGGAATGAGGTACGCTTGGGTCGGTATATACAGCTCCGCCATTGAGCGATTCAGGAGTAATCCAGTCACCGTCAATTGCCCTGTTTATAAAACCCAGATTTAATCCGATTCCAAGGCTGCCATATCCCAATTCAAGCCTGTAGGCATAACTTAGGTTTACAGCAAGATCGGACTGGCAACCAATCATATCCTGAATTATAGATATTCCCACACCACTTTTTATAGAATTGATTGGCATTTCAGCGTTAAACACGGTGGTAATGGGTCTTCCGCTTTTCCCTCCATTCAGGGGATCACGGTTAAAACCAACATATTGCTGCCTGTGAACCGATGAAACACAAATTCCATTGTTGCTTCCTGCATATCCCGGGTTATATGTCAACTGGTTAAATTCAAAAAGAGTGAAATGAGGGTCGTTCTGCGCAAACAGCACGCTTGCAATAATAGCCAGAGTAATTGTTGATAAAAATCTCCTCATAATCATATTTTTAATCCTTTCTCAATCTGTATCTTTAACCATCAACATGCGGTAAAGAAAATATAATTTTTATTAATATCCAAATTTTATTAACATTTTTTTGTTCATAACTCAAAAATTGTTAATAACTATAATCACTATTTTCGTTCTGCCAACAAATAATTCAATAAACTATCAAACTGCGAAATTTACAATAATTATTTTATTTATCAAGTTTTTAGTAAAAAAAATACAAATAATATTTTTTATTACAACGCAAACAAAACAGGTTTAGTATTTTTTATCAAATATTTTGCCTCTATAACTTCATTATTTTAACTTATTAGCAAACTTTATTTATCATTATCTACCTGATTTTTGCCAATTATTTTTAAACAATCCTCTAATTCGATTGTTATAGGGTCAAAATCCCTGGGGATTTTATAATTTTTCCTATCATACGAAATATAGGGACCGAATCTTCCTTTCAGAATAGTTAAACCTGGTTTTTCGGGGAAAGTTCTTGGGAATATATCGTTGGAGTTTTCATTGATTATTTCTACTGATCGATCAAAAGAAATAGTATAGGGATCGTCTTTTGCCTTTTTCAGAGAATAGAATTTGTTATTATATTTTATATAGGGGCCAAATTTTCCAATCCCGATAATTATCGGTTTTTCATTATATAAACCTAAATCACGGGGCATTTTGAATAGCTCAAGTGCATCTTCGGTGGTAATGGTTTCGATATTTTGATTTTTCTTAAGACTGGCAAACTGAGGAGGTTTGTTGCCAGAGTTTTCGCCCATTTGCACAAAAGCACCAAATTTGCCCAGTTTAACAAATATAGGTTCTCCTGTTTGCGGGTGCGCTCCCAGATTGCGTTCGTAACGCTGTACTTCTTTTTTCGAAAGCGTGGTCTCCACCTTAGGATGAAATGTTTTATAAAAATTATCAATCATCGAAGTCCATTCCATACTTCCTGCAGCAATTTCGTCGAACTGCTTCTCTATGGCTGCTGTAAAATTGTAATTCATTATATCAGGAAAACTTTCCGAAAGGAAATCGGTTACCAAAATTCCGATTGAAGTAGGAAAGAGTTTATTGGATTCGGCTCCAAATTTTTCAATATTAACAAATTGTTCTACCTTATTATTTTTAATGATAAGACAATTGATATTTCTTTCTTCTGCTTTTTTACTTTCTTTAGTTATGTATTCCCGTTGTTGAATCGTTGAAATAGTTGGTGCATAGGTCGATGGCCTTCCGATACCAAGTTCTTCAAGCTTTTTAACAAGACCTGCCTCATTGTAGCGGGGAGGGTGCACAGAATATTTCTCAGTTGAAGACAATTCTTGAGCAGCAAGCTCATCCCCGATAGTCAGCTTTGGCAATATGCCCTGCTTTTCTTCTCCATTTTCATCTTCACTTGATTCATTGTATAATTTCAGGAAGCCCTCGAAAACAATTACTTCACCTTCAGCAACAAACTTATATTTCGAGTTATTAATTTCGACTTCAATAATTGTTTTTTCTACTTGAGCGTCTGCCATTTGTGATGCAATTGTCCTTTTCCAGATCAGCTCATACAGTTTCTGTTCCGGTTTGGTACCCTCAATCTGTTTTTTATCGGAATAGGTTGGTCTAATTGCTTCATGGGCCTCCTGCGCTCCCTTGGCTTTTGTCTGAAACTGGCGTGTCTTCAGATATTTCTCACCATATTCGCTGATAACGGTGTTTTTAATAGTACCCAAAGCCATGTTCGATAAATGTACGGAGTCGGTTCGCATATAAGTTATCTTTCCGGTTTCATACAATGTTTGAGCCAAGCGCATGGTTTGTGCTACTGAGAAATTGAGTTTCCGTCCGGCTTCCTGCTGCAGTGTAGATGTTGTAAATGGTGGTGCAGGCGATTTTTTTCCTGGTTTTACCGTATGTTTTTAACGCTGAACCGGGAATTCAGGCATGATTGCAGAAAGTCGCGCGCTTCATCAAGAGTATCAAATTTGGTACTGAGTTCAGCCTTAAAGCGTTTTCCGTTTGCTTCAAATATTGCATTAACCCTGTATTTACTCTCGCTATTGAATGCACATATTTCGCGTTCACGTTCAACAATCAGTTTTACGGCAACCGATTGCACCCTTCCTGCCGAAAGTGCAGGTTTAATTTTACGCCAAAGAATGGGTGAAATCTCAAATCCCACCAGTCTGTCGAGAATTCTCCTCGCCTGTTGCGCATTTACCAGATTGATATCAATTTCGCGCGGGTTTTCAATAGCATGAACAATAGCTTCTTTTGTGATTTCGTGAAATACTATGCGTTTAGTTTTCTCGCGCTTCAGTTTTAATTCATCTGCCAGGTGCCATGCAATTGCTTCACCTTCTCGGTCTTCATCCGATGCCAGCCAAACTGTTTTTGCTTCTGCCGACATTTTTTTCAGTTCACTAACCAGTTTCTTCTTGTCGGGAGAAACAATATAATCGGGTTTAAATTTCTTTTCTACGTCTATGCCCAGATTCTTTTTCGACAAGTCGCGGATATGCCCGAAACTCGATTTCACAACAAAATTTTTACCTAGAAATTTTGTAATTGTTTTAGCTTTAGCAGGAGATTCTACAATAACCAGATTTTCTTCCATCGGATGTTTTATAATTTCGAATTGCGATGCAAATTAACGCAATTCAAAAAATAACTTCCAAATTATTATTTATTTTTGCATCAAATTTACATGCTATGTCCACCTCCAAATTCACAAAAAAAACAGGTAACAAGCTTAATAACAATAATATAAGCACTCCGGAATTTCGTAAAAAATTCTTAAAATATTTTTGGAGTACCTATATAATAATAGTATTTCTTACCATTATATACTTTGTTTTAATTTCTGCTGGTGCTCTCGGGTTTATGCCGAACTTCTATCAACTCGAAAATCCAAACAACAATCTGGCGAGTAAAATTATCTCTTCCGATCAGGTAGTGCTGGGTACTTACTTTCGCGAAAACCGAAGCCAAATAAGTTTTGTCGACCTGTCGCCCCATTTGGTTAATGCCTTAATTGCTACTGAAGATATTCGTTTCTACCGTCACTCAGGCATCGATTTCCGTGCACTCGGAAGGGTTTTCTCAGGAATTGCAACCGGAAATACCAAAGGAGGAGGGAGTACTATTACACAACAACTTGCAAAAATGCTATTTCCGAGGGAAGGAGATATTTCGAAACTGGGGTTTATGAATCGCAAATTCAGGGAATGGGTTATTGCGGTTAAGCTTGAAAAAAGCTATACTAAAGAAGAAATCATAGCAATGTACTTTAATCGTTTCGATTTTCTGAATCTTGCCGTAGGGATTGAATCGGCGGCTAAAGTGTATTTCAACACCACTCCCGACTCGCTGACAATTCCCCAGGCTGCCATGCTTGTTGGCATGGCAAAGAACCCATCACTCTATAACCCACTGCGTCGCCCTGAAGAAACCCTGAAACGACGGAATGTTGTTCTTGCCCAAATGAAAAAATACGATTTCATTACCAAAGAGCAATTCGATTCTTTAAAAAACACCGGCTTGGGCATAAAATTTCAGAAAGTCGATCATAATATCGGGTCGGCAACTTATTTCAGGGAATTCCTGCGAATGTGGCTAACTGCTGAAAAACCCATCGAAAGCAATTATGTCGATAAAAGAATGTATGTTGAAGACTCCATCAATTGGTACACCGATCCATCATATGGCTGGTGCAATAAGAACGTAAAGGCCGACGGCAGCAATTACGACATTTACAGTGACGGATTAAAAATTTATACAACCATAAATTCGCATATGCAAAAATATGCTGAAGAAGCGCTTACCGAGCATATGAGCACATATTTGCAGGATGAGTTCTTTAAAGATCAGAAAAAGCGAAAGAAAGCCCCATTCGCCGAAGATATGACTGCAGAACAGATTGATAATCTTATGACATTGTCGATGAAACGCAGTGAGCGCTATCGTGTTCTTAAAGCCGAAAATATGCCGGAAGCAGATATCATTAAAAGTTTCAATACTCCGGCACATATGTCGGTCTTCAGCTGGAAGGGTGATATTGATACAGTAATGACTCCCATGGATTCGATTAAATACTATAAGTTTTATTTACGTGCCGGGTTTATGTCGATGGAACCGCAAACGGGCTATGTAAGGGCTTATGTTGGAGGCACCAACTATCAGCATTTCAAATTCGATCAGGTTTCAGTCGCCCGCCGGCAGGTTGGTTCAACATTCAAGCCATTTATTTACTGCCTTGCTATGCAAAATGGGTATTCACCCTGCTATAAGGTTCCCAATATCCCCGTCACTTTTGAATTACCTGATGGTTCGGGTCAGAAATTTTACACACCTAAGTATTCCCCATCCGATAAAGATGGCGCGATGATCAGCTTAAAATATGGATTGGCCGGATCGCTGAATCAGATTTCCGCCTGGGTACTAAAGCAGTTTTCTCCTGAAGCAGCAGTAAATCTGGCCAAGAAGATGGGGGTTTACAGTCATATCGATCCTTACCCCAGCATTTGTGTTGGGTCAGCAGAGGTTTTACTTAAAGAAATGGTAGGAGGTTATTGCACTTTTGCCAACAAAGGCATTTATACCCGGCCGATGTATGTAACCCGGATTGAAGATAAAGATGGTAATGTACTGTGTACTTTCAACCCCATCCAAAAAGAAGCTATCAGCGAAGAGACTGCTTACCTTATGCTGGATTTGATGCGGGGAGTGGTTGACTTTGGCACCAGTGTAAGGATACGTTACAAATACAATTTAAAAAATGACCTGGCCGGCAAAACCGGAACCACCAATAATCATTCCGATGGATGGTTTATTGGAATTGCTCCACAATTGGTAAGCGGAGCATGGGTTGGTGGCGAAGAAAGGAGCATTCACTTTCGCACGATAACACTCGGGCAGGGTGCTGTAATGGCCCTTCCTATCTGGGCATTGTATATGCAAAAAGTATATGCCGATAAGTCGCTGCCGTATAGCACTGAAAAACGATTTGAACGACCCGATAAAATAAGTGTGGAAACCGATTGTGAAACCTACGATGTGCAAAATCAGGAAACACCTTTTATTGAATTTTAACCGGCAAAAAGCAACTTGAAAATGACTCCTTACTTATCCAATTTAATGCGTCAATTTTAAGCCAAAACTCGGTGACCATTGTTAACGATTGGGTCGTAAAAAATCTATAAGCCATTCTTTCTCTTACTTTTTCCTTAATGAAAAAGTAACAAAAAATCAAGACAAAAATATGCTATCTCCCCACACTACCCGTTTAAAGAAAAACTAACAAAGTAGTGTTTTGTCAGCTCAGGCCCTTCTCCTTTGTCCGACAAAACAAAGCGGCGTGAAGCAAACCGGAGTCAGATTAGTGGGGTGTTTGCTTCGCTTGCCCTTTGTTGTTTTTCTATTAAACGGGTATTCACGCCCCGGTTGGCTCGCATTTTTGTCGGGGCTGCCCGCGTTGCCTACAGTGAACTTGTCAACTTAGGTGGCTGTGTGAATGGAAATGCAATTGGGAACACGGATTTTTATGAATAACATTACGCCATGAGGTATGATATTCATACCATATTACACCAAAGGTTAGTATAAGCTTAGTACAGAAAAATAATCGTTTACGGAAGCGCAATTTATTGTTAATATGCCATTTATGATTACTTTCTGTACAAGAATAATTCAGGATGAAACACCTTTTATTGAATTTTAACCGGCAAAAAGTAGCCCTGCAAATTCCTTGATGCTGCTAATTTTCACATATTCTACACCTTGCTGTTGTTCTAGATGCTGCTGATATTTCGAAAGAAAGACTTTGCGGAAACCCAGCTTACTTACTTCCGATAAACGCATCTGAATATTCGAAACCGGGCGCACCTGCCCTGACAGGCTTATTTCTCCGATAAAACAGGTATCGTGAGAGATAGGAAGATCGGTAAGTGAGGAAAGAATAGCAGAAATCACAGCCAGATCGGCAGCAGGATCATTCAACCTGATACCACCTGCAATATTCAGGAAGATATCTTTCTGACCCAGTCTGTAGCCAAGCCTTTTTTCAATTACTGCCAGAAGCATGTTCAACCTCCTGGAGTCGAAGCCTGTTGCTGTACGCTGGGGGCTGCTGTAAACCGAATTACCGGCCAGTGCCTGTATTTCCAGAATAATGGTCCTGCTACCTTCGTTCATTGCAGTAATCGAAACCCCGCTTACCGGTTGAATGTTTTCGGAAAGGAGCATATTTCCCGGATCAGTAATTTCAACAAGTCCGACTTGAGTCATTTCGAATACCCCCAATTCAAAAGCAGAGCCAAAGCGATTTTTTTTACTTCTCAGCAAACGGTAATAGTGGTTACTGTCGCCCTCGAACTGTATCACAACATCAACGATATGCTCCAGAGTCATGGGGCCAGCGATATTTCCTTCTTTGTTGATGTGTCCGATAAGTATTACCGGAACACCTCCTGATTTGGCAAATTGCTGCAATTGCTGGGCACAGCCGCGTATTTGACTTACCGAACCAGGTACCGACATAAAATCCTCGGAATAAATTGTCTGTACCGAATCAATCACTACAATATCAGGTTTAACAGTGCGGGCTGCTGCCAAAATGTTTTCCAGGGCAATTCCCGAAAATAGGTACATCTGCGAACCGGTCTGCGAAAGTCTGTCGGCTCTCAGTTTAATTTGCGATGGGCTTTCTTCTCCCGAAACATAGAGTACCTTTTTGTTGTTAAGTCCCAGCACCGATTGCATAATAAGCGTTGATTTACCGATTCCGGGTTCGCCTCCAATAAGAATTACGGAGCCTTTTACCAGTCCCCCTCCCAACACCCTGTTGAACTCGCCGAAAGGAAGCACAATGCGCTCACACAAAACCGGATTTACTTCGGAGAGCTCCTGAAGTTCGGCTGCAGAAAAGCTTGTATTCTTCGCAGCGTTTTCCGGCTTCTTTACTACTGTCTCTTCAATAAAAGAATTCCACGAATTGCATGAGGGGCAACGGCCTATCCACTTGGCAGATTTATAGGCACACTGCTGACAAACAAAAACAGACTTATAAGAGGGCATTTTTTAGTTTACTCGGGTAAACTCGCGATATAAATATGAACCGTCTTCACGATCTTTGGTATCGAGAACCTTATCAATACGGCGCAATTTCATCATATTATCATTAAAATACTCTACCTGCCATATACCATTCAAATTTTCGTATTCAGAAACATTAATAGAGCCATCTATTTTAATAAGGGTTTTGGTAAGTTTTTTCTCAACACTGTAAAAGCATTCGTCAACCTCAGTTGTATTCGATGGATTGTCGATATACGTTCTTACTAATGTACCATCAGTTTTAAACTCCCAGGTAACTTCTGCAGTTGGATTATCTTTCATCAGTTCCGACTTCCATTCACCTATTACATCCTGTTCAACCTTGGCGCATCCTGAAAGGAAGACTAAAGAAGCCGAAAAAGCTATAATGAGTACAACAAAGTATTTCATAGTAATCTCTTATTTTTTAGGACATTATGCAAATATATATAAAAAGAATTCACAATCACAAATTTTGTTTATAACTTTTGGAGAATACCTGTTGTGCTGTATCCATCAACAATGGGAATGGTAAGCACTTGTCCGCCGTACGACCGCACCCAGCTGTAGCCTGCTATCATTTCAGCAACATAATCGCCACCTTTCACCAGAAAGTCAGGGCTAACAGCACGAATTAATTCTTCGGGGGTATCTTCTCCGAAAATACACACGGCATCAACAATTCTAAGCGCTGCAATAATTAAAGCTCTGTCAGCTTCGCTTTGAATCGGCCGGCTATTGCCTTTCAGTCGCTTAACCGACTCGTCGGAGTTCAATCCGATAATCAATCTTGAACCCAGGTCAGCAGCTTTATGCAGGTATTCAACATGCCCCCTGTGCAATATATCGAAACAGCCATTAGTGAAAACAATTTTCCCGCCTTGAAGCTTCCATTCCGAAACCAATGCAACAAGCTCTGCCCGATTCACAATCCGATTATATAATTCTTTGGTATGCTCCATCAGAGAAGCTGGTTTGTTGCAGTATCAGGAAAAACAAGGGATGGCTTAAATTTCTTTGCTTCTTCAAAATCCATACTGGCATACGAAATAATAATGACCACATCTCCCACAATTACTTTTCGGGCAGCAGGGCCATTGAGACAAATCACACCTGAGCCGTATTCGCCTTTTATCACATAGGTTTCGAGGCGCTCACCGTTATTCAGATTAATTACCTGGACTTTTTCGTTTACGATCAGGTTGGCTGCATTCATAATTTTCTCGTCAATGGTAATGCTGCCAACATAATGGAGGTTAGCTTCGGTAACGGTAACTTTGTGAATTTTCGACTTTACAATTTCTATATTCATAACACCCTAAAAAGAAGTCGCAAATGTAAGAATATTTCTTTTATGAGTTCAAATAAATATTATCAATCAGGCGTATTTTATTGCACCATACAGCAACCAGCAACAGATTTCCTTTTGCAGGATTGCCGGAATCGATTGCTTCTAAATTATCGGAGTTGCATATTTCGGCATATTCAAGCTTTAAGCCTTCGGCCTTGTTGAATCGGGAAACTATATTAGCTTTCAGCTCAGCCACGGAGTGATTTCCAGTAAACGCAGCAGATTCCATTAATATTTTAGGTATCATTGCCGCAGCCTTTCTTTCGTCCGGTTGCAGGCGTTGATTTCTGGAACTCATTGCAAGTCCGTCCGGTTCTCTTATAATAGGACAAGGTATAATGTTGGTTTTGGGGTGAAATTGCGAAGCAAGCAATTGAATTATCTTCAATTGTTGGTAATCCTTCAAACCAAAATAAGCATTGTTGGGGCGGACGGCTTTAAACAATGCATGCACCACATCGACAACACCCTGAAAGTGACCAGGCCGGTATGCCCCCTCCAAAACTTTATCAAGTCCATTAAAGTCAAATTCAAGTGAATCTTCAGTGGGGAATAAATCCTGATAATCAGGCGTATACACAAATTCACAACCAGCTGCTTCTATTAATTTAATGTCTGCCGAAATATTTCTCGGATAATTTGTAAAATCATTTGAATCGTTAAACTGGCGCGGGTTTACAAAAACACTTACAACCGAGACCTTGTTTTGGCCAGTCGACTTCTTAATCAATGAAATATGCCCGGCGTGTAAAGCCCCCATAGTGGGGACAAAGCCAATCGTCAATCCCCCAGATCTATATTCTGACAAACAATAATTCAAATCTTCATGCGATGTAAAAACTTTCATGAGTTATCAATTTTGCAAAACAAAATTAGAATTTAATCGTTATACACCTTATATAAAATAACAAAAAGCTTTATTGTGCAAAAATTGGTTTTTTGAGAAATTGATTTATTTTACTAATTTTGCAGATTAAAACTTATCAAGAATATAAGTATGAGTTTAAAGGTTCTTTACGTATCTCAGGAAATCACCCCATATCTGCCGGAATCAGAGATATCTGTTATCAGTCGTTACCTGCCGCAGGGTGTTCAGGAGCAAGGGCGTGAGATAAGAACTTTTATGCCAAAGTATGGTTGTATCAACGAACGAAGAAATCAGCTTCATGAAGTGATTCGTCTGAGCGGTATGAATATGGTAATTAACGATACCGACCACCCTTTGATAATAAAAGTTGCTTCGATTCAGCCGGCTCGCATGCAGGTGTATTTTATTGATAACGAAGATTATTTCGGGCGGAAATTCGCTCTGAGAGATAAGAAAGGTTCTTTTTTCGCGGACAATGATGAAAGAGCCATTTTTTATGCAAGGGGTGTGATTGAGACAGTAAAAAAATTATGCTGGGCACCCGATCTGGTGCATTGCCACGGTTGGTTTTCGGCTTTGGTACCTTTATATATTCGCAAAACCTATGCGGATGACCCTTTATTTAGTGACCTGAAAATTATTTATTCGGTTTATAACGAAGATTTCAAAAAAGAGCTCAGTGCTGACTTTTCGCAAAAAATCATGTCGGAAGGCATTTCGAAAGAAGATGTTGCAGTAGTTGAAGAAGCAAACTATGTAAACCTTAATAAACTAGCCATTGAATACAGCAACGGTGTAATTATGGGTAGTAAAAACATTCACGAAGACCTTCACGAATATATTAGTAATTCCGGAAAGCCAGTACTTGAATATCAAGGTCCGGATGATTATATTTATGCATACAACAAATTTTACGATTTAATTACACGGAAATAGCAATGACGGGAATAAAAATGTGGAGTAAGGTAATCAGCCAAGCGTTCATTTTGAGTTCAATTATTTTTCTTATGTACTCGTGCGAAAGAGAGCCAAACGAAATAGGATTAAATTTGCAACCCGGCTCCGACAGAATGGGATTACTCTGCGATACACTGGAAGTGGAAACTTATACTGTTCTTGACGACAGTATCGCATCCGACGAAAGGACACTAAGTCCTTTAGGCTCTTACATAGATCCGGTTTTCGGCTTTTGTAAAGCGGATTTCTTTACCCATTTGAGGTTATCGAGTTCAAATGTTAATTTTTCGAATGTTGTTGAAACAGCCGACTCTTTGGTACTGCGCCTTTTCTATACTGGTTTTTACGGCGACACAACAACAACACAAAGAATCAGGGTTTATGAAGTCCTAAATCAGGACATTTACCCCGATTCAACGTATTATTCGAACTTTAGGTTTAATCCCGGCGATTTATCGGAGATATGCTCAGTGGAGATAACTCCTCATCCATCCGACAGTTTTGTGAATATAAAGATGCCCGATGATTTAATCAACCGCTTCATCAGCTCTTCCAATGTTTCATCATTTGTTAGCAACGATACATTTCTCGATTTCTTCAAAGGCTTGTATATTACAACAGATAATGTGAATGCAGGAGGCGCCATACTATACTTTAACCTGATTTCGTCAAATTCCGAAATGACTTTATATTATAATGATAGCCTGAGTTTTGATTTCCTTATCAATGCAAGCTCTGCTCGCATCAATATGTTTGAACACGATTATTCTCTAGCCTCAGCAGAAATCCAACAAACCATTGATAACCTGAATGAACCCAACACAGTAAGTTTTCTTCAGTCGTTAGGCGGTTTAAAAGTGAAACTGTACATCAAAGGCCTCGAAGGTTTCGACACATGCCGATATGCAGTAAACAAGGCTCAATTGCAGATTACCGTAAACCGGGCTAACGAATTGGGATTTGCTCCTCCGCCAAAACTAACTCTTGTAGCCGAAAACGAAGATGGCTTAAATACATTTCTAACGGACTACAAAATAAATTCATCGTATTTTGGCGGAGTCCTTGATGAATCGGACTATACCTACACATTTAACATACCATTTCATTTGCAGGAGCTCTTTTCCGACCAAAATCTGATTGACAACGGAATATTTCTATTCCCCCTTGATAACCGCACTGATGCAAGCCGTGTAACTGTGTACGGGGGCGATAGTCCTGTAAATTCAATGAAGTTAATAATCATGTATTCAAAATTCTAATAATACCATGTGTGGAATCGTCGGATATTTAGGTTACAGAGATGCTTACACAGTGCTGATCAGAGGGCTGAAAAGGCTTGAATACAGAGGCTACGACTCTGCGGGGATTGCTTTGCTTAACAGCAAAACTAGAATTTACAAATGTAAAGGGAAAGTATCTGATCTCGAGAATCTGGTCGCCGATCAGGATACAAGCGGTAATATAGGCATGGGTCATACACGATGGGCAACACATGGCGAACCAACTGATGTAAATGCACACCCTCATCTTTCCATGAACAAGCAATTTGTTGTTATACACAACGGAATAATCGAAAATTATAACCAGCTACGCAACGAACTTGTTGAAGAAGGATATACCTTTATTAGCGAAACCGACACCGAGGTACTTGCAAACCTTATAGAATATGTTTACAGGAAACTGGAAGTACCCCCCGAGGAAGCTGTAAGAGTTGCCTTGACAAAAGTAATCGGAGCCTATGGGATTCTAGTGGCATTTACTCAAAAAGCCAATACAATTATTGCGGCTCGTAAAGGGAGCCCTCTGGTAATAGGTAAAGGTCAGAATGAATACTTTTTTGCCTCCGATGCCACCCCAATTATTGAGTATACAAACAGCGTGATCTATTTGAATGACGACGATATTGCCATTGTTAATAAATCAGGGCTTCATCTGAAAAGCGTAAGTAATATTACCAAAAAGCCTGAAATACAAAAAATTGAGCTGGACATCGAGGAAATTGAAAAGGGAGGATTCGATCATTATATGCTCAAAGAAATATTCGAGCAGCCCCGTTCAATTACCGACACCTGCCGTGGTAGGCTCAATTATTACGACAAATCGCTCAAGTTGGGAGGACTTCATGCGGTTGGTTCAAAACTCATCGAGGCCGACAGAGTACTGATTGTTGCCTGTGGTACAAGCTGGCATGCAGCTTTGGTTGGGGAATATTTGTTTGAGGAATTTGCCCGCATACCTGTTGAGGTTGAATATGCATCAGAATTCCGTTATCGTAATCCAATCATCAACAAAAATGATGTAGTAATTGCTATCAGCCAAAGCGGAGAGACTGCCGATACTCTTGCTGCAATACGACTTGCAAAAGATTCAGGAGCATTGGTGCTGGGAATATGCAACGTCGTAGGCTCCAGCATTCCCCGTGAAACTCATGCCGGAGTGTACACCCATGCCGGACCCGAAATTGGCGTTGCATCAACAAAAGCCTTTACAGCTCAGGTTACTGTACTAATAATGATGGCAATGCTGGTTGGTAAACAGAATAAAAGCCTGACGGAAAAAGAATATGATGATTTAATTGAAGAGTTATTTGAAATCCCCGGTAAAATTGAATCAATTCTTGCCAAGTCGGATGAAATAAAAAACATCGCTGAATTATATAAAGATGCAACAAATGCCCTCTACCTTGGTCGTGGCTACTTGTTTCCTGTTGCCCTTGAAGGTGCTCTTAAGCTCAAGGAGATTTCATACATCCACGCTGAAGGTTATCCGGCAGCCGAAATGAAACACGGACCAATTGCCCTTATCGATGAAAAAATGCCGGTTATTGTTTTGGCCACAAAAGACAAATCATACGAAAAAATTGTAAGCAATATTCAGGAAGTAAAAGCACGGAAAGGAAATGTTATTGCTATTGTAACCGAAGGAGATACTGTTATTAAAAATATGGCAGATCATGTTATTGAGGTGCCTTACTCCGATTGCTCATTAGCCCCTTTGCTTACCGTTGTGCCTTTGCAGCTTTTGTCGTATTACATAGCGGTAATGCGGGGATGTAATGTAGATCAACCCCGGAACCTTGCCAAATCGGTTACTGTAGAATAATAAAAATCAAAATAATAAAAACTGAAATTTTCTGTTACATTAAAATGCATCTGAAATTTAACATAGCACAGTCGAAAACCAGTGTATATATTGTAATCGGTTTACTGTATCTCTCACTGCTTGGCTGGAGTTGCTCCACAGAAAAAAACACCTTTTTATCAAGAACTTACCACAACACCACAGCACGCTACAATATTTATTTTAATGCAAAGGAATCTTATAAAAAAGGCATTAAACAGGCAGAAGCTTCCAATACCGACAGCTACATTTCAATACTTCCCATGTTTATTATCAGCAAACCGGATGCTGCAAATTCGCTGGTGGGTGAAATGGACAAAACAATAAAAAAATCGTCGAAAGCCATAAAATTCCACTCAATTACCGCCAAGCCCAAGACAAAATCGGGTAAGCTCAGTGCAAAAGAGAAGGAGTTTTATAATAAAAAGGAGTTTTGCAAATGGGTCGACGACTCCTATCTTTTAATGGGTATGGCCTATTTTGCAAAACACGATTTTTTCGAAGCAAGGCAGAATTTCGAATATCTCATTCGGCAATTCCCCAAAGAACTAGTTGCCTATGATGCTAAAATATGGCTAGCCAGAACTTTCAGCGAAAGTCAGAAGTATAAGAGTGCTAAAGAAATATTTGACCTGATTGAAGCCGATAAATCAATGCCCAAGAAATATCAGGGGCAATTTGCAGCTGCCTATGCTGATTATTACATAAAACTTGGGCAATACGATGATGCTATCCCAAAACTGAAGAAAGCCATAAAATATGCCGGAAAAAAAAGTGCACGTATTCGTTACATGTATATTTTGGCTCAACTCTACGAAGCTACCGGTGATGCAAAAAGAGCATCGGAAATGTATGCGGCGGTCGCAAAAAAGAATCCCGTTTACGAAATGGAATTCAATGCACGCATAAACATTGCCCGTTTATATAGCGGTACAGGTGGGAAAGAAGTCCGTAAAAAGCTAAGGAGAATGCTCAAGGACGATAAGAATATAGAATATCTCGATCAGATTTATTATGCTATTGCCGAAATTGACTATAGGGACAAAAAAACTGATGATGCCATTAAAAACTACAAGTTGTCCTCAGAAAAAAGTATGGCAAACAACTATCAGAAAGCACTTTCTTGTGAGAAATTGGGAAAGATATTCTTTGGCAGAAAAGACTATATAAATGCTCAGGCATATTACGACACCTGCCTTGCAAACCTTCCGCTTGATTACAAATCGTATAAGGAAATTCAGGATTTGAGCAACAACCTGAATGATCTGGTGATTGAACTGAATACAATTACCCTTGAGGACAGCCTTCAGAAAGTTGCAAAAATGAGTGAAAAAGACCGCAATAAACTTATCGACGATATTATTGCCGATTTAATTGAGGAAGAAAATCGCCAACGTGAACTCGAGCAGGAACAACAGATGAATTCAATGCTGTTCGATCAACGCAGAGACGGATACCAGAATAATGTTTCAGCTCCGTCGGGAGGTAAATGGTATTTCTATAACCCCTCGCAATTAAGCTTCGGACGTAATGAGTTTGTTAAAAAATGGGGAAACCGCAAAAACGAAGATCACTGGAGACGAAAAAACAAAAGTGTAGTGAGCTTCGACAATGAAACTGCATCTACAGATAGCCTTACCTCCGACACACTTAACACTAGAAAAGTTAGCGACAATAAAAAACGCGAATATTACCTTCAGGATCTGCCATTAACCGATTCTCTGATTGCAAGTTCAAATTCGCGCATCATGGATGCGTTCTATAATGCCGGCAGAATTTATAAAGAACAGTTCGAAGATTTCGATCAGTCGATATTTTGCTTCAATGAACTGAACCGCAGGTTTCCGAATAATATCTACCTGCTGACATCGTACTACAATTTATACCTTCTGCATAAAATTAAGGGAAATGCTTCTGAAATGGAGACTTATCGAAACCTTATCATCACAAAATTTCCAACTTCGCATTATGCCAATCTGCTTCAAAACCCGAACTATGTAAATGAGCTAAAAGCAAAGCGGGAGTCAGATATAGCACTGTATATGAACACGTATGATGCATATGTGCAGGGCAAATGTCAATTGGTTAACACCAATACCAACAAGTATTTTTCGGGGAAAACCGAGAAAGACCTTGAAGCCAGATTTCGCTTTATTTCCGCACTTTGCGTTGGCAAAACAATGGATGAAATGAGTTTTAAGAAAGCGCTGGTTGATTTTATCGGCGATTACCCGAACGATGAACTTGCCCGCACTGCGCAGGACATTCTCTCCTATTTTGGTTCAGCAAACATTGAAGAATTGCGCAAAGAGCTGGCAGCAAGACCTTCTATAGTAAATGATGACGCAAACCTGATTTTTAATACCAATACTTCCGATTCCCTAATTGCAGCCGAAGCTGTTTTTAAAAATAATGAGAGTGTTCCGCATTACTATATAATACTTGCCAATGCCGATCAGATTGATATTAATCGCCTGAGCTTTGAAGTAAGGAATTTCAATATTTTCACCTTCAGCCTTAAGAACTTCACGGTGATGAACATGCTTTTCGATGATAAGTATCAGATGGTAATTGTAAAAACTTTCGACAATAAAAGGCAATCGCTTAATTATATGAAGATTATTAAAAACAATCCCGATGTCTTTGGCCGAATCGAAAGCAACGATTATAAGCAATTTACCATCTCTGAAGAAAACTATCAGGCTCTGAAAAAAGTTAAAAATATCAACTTATATCTTGACTTTTTCGAAACCAACTATGTAAATCCTTAAAACCCGGTTTACGTATTGATTTATTTTTACTCTGACAATAATTTAACTAAAAAATGAAGAAAATCAGCATATTATGGGTTGATGATGAAATCGACCTGCTTCGCCCGCACATTCTTTTCCTTCAGCAAAAAGGCTATGAACTCGAAACGGCCAACAACGGTTACGATGCCATTGAAATGGTAAAGAAAAAAGAATACGATATCTTTTTTATTGACGAGAATATGCCCGGACTAAATGGCATTGAAACGTTAAAAGTCATAAAAGAAATTCAGCCATTGGTTCCCGTAATTATGATTACCAAAAGCGAAGAAGAAAACATAATGGATGATGCAATTGGGTCGAAAATAAATGATTACCTGATAAAGCCCGTTAACCCGAATCAGATTCTACTCTCGATAAAAAAGAACATCGACCACCGCAGGTTGATTGCCCAAAAAACAAATTCAGAATATCAGATGGCTTTTTCGAAATTGGGAATGGAAATCAACGACTCTCTAACCCATCAGGACTGGATAAATGTGTACAAGAAGCTCGTTTACTGGGAGCTGGAACTGTCGCAATCTGCCGAATCGGCAATGGATGAGGTATTACAAATGCAAAAAAATGAAGCCAACAGTGCCTTTACAAAATATATTAAAAAGAATTACGCTTCCTGGTTCGGATCCAGTTCGGGCAATAAGCCAATTCTTTCGCCCAGTCTGCTGAAAGAAAAAGTATTCCCTCAGGTTTCATCCGGTAAAAAAACTTTTCTACTGGTTATCGACAATCTCCGTTTCGATCAATGGAAAGTAATTCAACCTGAATTAAATGAGTTTTATAAAACCGAAACAGAGGATATGTACTATTCTATCCTTCCCACATCAACTCAATATGCACGCAATTCGCTATTCAGTGGATTGATGCCTTCGGAAATAGACAGACTGTACCCTGAGCTTTGGAAAAACGACGAAGAAGAAGGCGGTAAAAACCTTTATGAAGAAGATATGCTAAAAAAACTGGTGCGCAAGTACAACATATCCGACAATCTGTTTTTTGAAAAAATTAATGATATTAAAAATTTAAGAAAAGTAAACGAAAGAGTGCGTGAAATTGTTGACACTTCCCATTTCATGGTTATGATCGTAAATTTTGTGGATTATTTTTCTCATGCAGTTACCGACCAAAAAATGATAAAGGAGCTGGTTGGCAACGAAACCGCTTACCGTTCGATTACTCAATCCTGGTTTAAGCACTCCCCATTGCTTGAATTGTTGCGTTCATTATCGGAACTGGGGGTAAATCTGGTAATAACTACCGATCATGGAACAATTAAAGTGCAGAATGCAATAAAAGTTATCGGAGAGCGCAATACAACAACAAATTTGAGGTACAAACAGGGGCGCAATCTGAACTACAACCCGAAAGAAGTGTTTGAAGTGCTGAAACCTGAATCAATTTATCTTCCAAGAACCAACCTGAGTTCATCGTATATCTTTGCAACCGGTAACGATTTTTTCGCGTATCATAATAACTTTAATCACTTTGTTAAATACTATCGCGACAGTTTTCAACACGGAGGCGTGTCGCTCGAAGAAATGTTGATCCCTGTTATTCACTTAAGTCCTCGCAAATAAAATGCCTGTTATCAGAATAAAATCAATCGCTGGTGTTGAAAAAGCTGCAAAACAGTTCTTGGAACTAACCAAAACCAACCGAATCGTTGCTTTTACCGGTGAAATGGGCGCAGGAAAAACCACATTTATAAAAGCATTATGTAAACTTCTTGGTGTTGAGAACATGGTAAACAGCCCTAGTTTTCCGATTGTAAATGAATATAAAACCGATGCCAAAGTCTTAATATATCATTTCGATTTTTACAGAATTAAAAATACCGTTGAATTGCTCGATATTGGAATTGAAGAGTATTTTTCGGGAAAAGCAAAAATTTTTATCGAATGGCCCGAAAAAGCGCTTGAATTATTACCGCCGGAAACAATAATGGTAAAAATTATCATTGACAAAGATGATAGCAGAACCCTAGAATGGTAAATTTAGTTTGCGGAATAATTGCGGGAGATTTTTTTCGCGGTATTCCTCAACAAAAAAGCCTAACATTTCAGCAGTGCGACAATTAGCTCTTGAGTCATCAATGAAAAGAGTTTCAGAAGGATCGATGCCTGTAATATTAATCATATAATTGAAGATACCTTTATCGGGTTTTCGCAGCCCGATTTCGTGAGAGAAAAAAGCCTTTTCTACCAAAGATTCCAGATTTTGTATATCATGGTATTTATTCAGGTTCTCGGTGTAATATTCATAGTGTATTCTATTAGTATTGCTCAGGATAAATGTACGATATTTATTCCGCGCCCTTTTCAATAACTCAAGATTCTCCTGTGGAAAATCGAGAATCAAGGCATTCCACGCATCGATAATTATGCTGTCATGCAAATTGGTGTTTGTAATGATTCTTACTTTTTCGCAAAATGCACCGGCATTTGTTCTTCCGGTTTCCAGATCATCGAACAGCTCGGTTTGCAGCGACAAGGTATATAATTTGTCGAAGTTTGGTATTCCAAGTTTCGAGAACTCTTTCACCGATAATTCCGGATTTATGTTCAGAATTACATTCCCCAGATCGAATACCACATTTTTTATTAGCATCGGTTTTATAAAATATTTTCAAAGTAAATGAAATTTCCACGTTTGGCTTAGTTCTTAATAACAATAAATATCAAAGTAAATTGCATAATTAAATGCAACATTCCGCTATATGAAACACCGGTGCATACCACGAGGAAAATTTTCAATCATCTGAATTGCAATGATAAGGTCTTTTGTTGAAAAATCAATTCTTGGGAACCTACAAAAAAGCATTCAAAATTTATAGTTACGCTTAATTTGAATATTAGTAAAAAAAAATATAATATTGCACTCTGAATTTGAAGAGCAGATTCAGGTCCCATAGCTCAGTTGGTTAGAGCACCTGACTCATAATCAGGGGGTCCTAGGTTCAAGCCCTAGTGGGACCACAAAACCGGAGCAGCCGGTACATTTTTTTGAAACTCTGGGTCCCATAGCTTAGCTGGTAGAGCACCTGACTCTTAATCAGGGGGTCGAAGGTTCGAACCCTTCTGGGATCACTTTTATCAAGATTACCAAATATTCTTTCTTTTTTTTTTACAATCTGCCAGAAAGAACATTTTTGCATAATTTTTGTTATAATTTGGTAAATAAAACGCATTATGAGAAAACTATACACGCTTATTGTTATAATACTGCTATTTGGATCCTTACCAAAACTAACTTTTTCGCAGGCATACACAAATCTGGATTTTGAGGTATGGACCACTTCAATTATTGGGGATAGCCCTACCGGATGGGTTACGTTAAACGCAACCAAAGAAACCTCGGATGTTTATTCGGGAAACTATGCCTTACGCCTTGAGACGAAAAACTCTATTATGGGGCTTCAACCCGGATTAGCAACTATTGGAGTAATGCAAGGCTTAAATGTTATTCCAGGAGAGCCTTATACCGGGGTACCACAAACCATAAGCGGATATATAAAATATAATCTGGCGGAGGGAGATACTGCGCTTTTTTACATCCGGCTTACAAACAATGCAGAAATTATTGCTTCTGCCGATACCATGTTTGCCGGAGTGAATACCGAATGGACCTTTTTCAGCTTACAGATCAACTGGTATACATGGGGAGTACCCGACAGTATTCAGATGGGAATTACCTCAGGAGGCAACAGTAGCCTCATTGGCTACAATATTGGAACATTAAC
>Ga0116157_10001788_pt1 | contig 21419 bp, 18 predicted proteins | sample AD_UKC048_MetaG_FD_89882 | JGI IMG/M metagenome (GOLD analysis project Ga0116157, IMG submission 89882) | Active sludge microbial communities of municipal wastewater-treating anaerobic digesters from USA - AD_UKC048_MetaG | ecosystem: Engineered > Bioreactor > Anaerobic > Digestate | place: USA...
CGGCTTCTCACTAATCTTCGGTCTGTTGGATGTGCTCAATCTTGCCCAGGGTACCCTGGGCAAGATTGAGCACATCCAACAGACCGAAGATTAGTGAGAAGCCGGCTGCCACCAGGAACGTGACTGAGCCCACGGAGAAGCCGCGCAAGACTGTGATAAGCACATCCTTACCAGACATACCACGTGCAGCAATAAACAGAAAGGCTGCAATGATGCCGAGCACGATGATTGCTTTGGAGTTTTTTCTTAAATTCATTTTCATAGTCAGACCTATGCAGCCCCCAGATAACGATGGATCATGGCTTTGTCGGCTTCCAACTCTTTCATCACCCCAGACGCAACGGATTTTCCTTCTTCAATGATCACGAAGAATTCAGCCAGTTTACTCGCCACAAGAAAATTCTGTTCAACCAATACCACCGTGCTTTGCTCGGATAACTGGCGAATGACGTCAATCATATGTTCGATGATAACTGGAGCCAACCCCTCACTGGGCTCGTCGATCAGGAGCAGGCTGTTATCTGCCACCAATGCCCTGGCGATTGCAAGCATTTGCTGCTGCCCGCCGGAGAGCTCAGTGCCTCTCAGATTGAGGAATTTCTTCAGGTCAGGGAAGAGGTCGAAAATGAAGGTGCGCTTTCTATCAAGATCGCCCTTGTTCCGCTCCGCGATTTTCAGGTTTTCCTCAACAGATAAGTCTCTAAAGATCGCGCGATGTTCAGGAACAAACCCAATGCCAAGCGCGGCGACTTCAAAGGGCGACATGCCCTGGACTTCCTTACCGTCAAAAATGATCTTTCCCTGGCGCACACTTGCCAAACTCAAAATGGATTTCAAAGTAGTGGTCTTGCCAGCGCCGTTACGACCTAGCAAGGCCGTAATGGAGCCTTTGGGAACCACAAAATCGACATCCTGCAGGATGTGATACTGATTGATAAAGGAATGGATGTGTTGAACCTCGAGAATATTACTCATACTATCTCCATCCCTGTAGATTTCGAATTAGTTGACGCACAGGGATACTCCTATAACTTAAGATCATAGAGCCCTCCCAGATATGCAGTTTGAACGTCGTGGTTTGCTGCAATTTCAGCAGGGGTGCCTTCTGCAAGCACCGTACCCTGGTGCATGACGGTGATCCTATCTGACACACTCATCACCACGTTCATGTTATGTTCCACCAGGATGACTGTTTTGGTTCCGGATTGCTGGACTTCCTGGATCAGGGTGATCAACTCAGGCACCTGGTCGGTGGCCATGCCTGCTGTGGGTTCATCCAGGAGCAGCAGTTCGGGATCTGGAGCGAGAATCATGCCGAGCTCCAGCTTTCGCTGATCTCCGTGCGAGAGCACCCTGGCGGGCAGCAACGCCTGGCTTTTCAAGCCGACCCTCTCAACTACCTCAGCAGTACGCGCTTCACAACGGTCCATTTTTGCGGTGTCCATCAGCAAGCGTAGATTCTTATCTTCCATGGCTTGCGAAGCCAGGCGGATGTTTTCGTACACCGTCAAATTGGGAAAGATGTTGGTTATCTGGAAAGATCGTCCCATCCCGAGATGGATCATGCGGTGAATTGGTTTTCCCGTCAGGTCCACGCCTTTATAGAACACCTTACCACTGGTCGGCTTCAGGTTGCCACTCAACAGGTTGAAAAAAGTGGTCTTCCCGGCACCATTCGGTCCGATGATGGCATGTAACGTGCCGGCTTCAATCTTGATGCTGACGTCATTCACCACCGCCATCGCACCAAAATATTTGGTTAAGTTTTTTGTTTCAATAATTGTGTCTCTTACCGTCATAACAACTCAATTCTTTTGTCTTGCGGTTGATGGAGAGGCTTAACAGTGTCCCTGGAAGCCCGCAAAGCCTCCAGGGACACAATCACTAAAAAGATTAGTTGCCAGACAGATTGCCGATCGGCAAATCACCACAGCGGCTCTGGAGCGCTTCCGGAAGCAAGCAGGGAGGCTCAGGGCGGGTGGTGTCGACGAAGGAGTAGTAGTTGCCGGTGGGATCGGTGACATTTTCGAGCTTGAGAATGTACATATCCTGGATGGCAACATGGTCTTCGGGGCGGATATAGATGGTGCCCTTGGGGCCTTCGAACTCAAGACCTTCCATGGCAGCGACCAAAGTCGCGGGGGTAACATCGCCATTGGTCTTCTTGAGGGTTTCGATGATCATGATGGCGGCATTCATACCGTCAGCATCGAAGAGGTCAGGATAGACGCCGTAACGACCGCTGGCTTCAGCCACAAGGAAGTCATTGGCGGCGTTCTTGGGGGCAGACCAGTGGTAGAGAATGCCAGCGGTGGTGCCGACAGCATTGCCGTAGAAGACGGGGGTCAGAGCGTTGTCGATGAAGGTGGTACCGAGTTCCATAGTGTCAGTGACGCCCTGGTCCTTGGCAGCCTGGACGAGGGAGATGAAGCCCGCGCCAGCCCAGGAAACGATGTAGGCTTCTGCGCCAGAGGCAGCGATTTGTTCCATATAAGGAGTGAAATCGGTGGTGGTAGCAGGAGCGAAGATGTCATCAGCAACAAATGTGCCGCCATCCAGGGTGCAGGCATCGCGGAAAGCTTCAGCTGAGCCGCGGCCAAAGGCGTAGTCGGCGGCGATCTGGATGAAAGAGGTGTATTTAGCTGTCAGAGCTTTACACTCGTTGATGGCATCCTGGTAGTTGTTGCGGGAGGTGCGGAAGGTGAACTCGTTGAAGTTCACACCAGTGATGTCGTTGGCTGCTGCAGGTGCAACAATCAGCGGAACTTCATTGGCGAGGGCAATACCCTGCAGAACAGCGGTAGCGCCAGAGGAGGCGGTGCCGACCAGGAAATCAACATCCTGGATGTCGATCAGTTCGTTGGCAACGGTGGTGGTGTTCTCAGGAACGCCGGCATCATCGCGCACAAAGACCTGGATCTCGCAATCGTCAATCTTGAAGGTGCTTTCCTGGGCGTCAGCAAAACTGAAGACTGGACCAGCAGATCCTTCAGAACCGGTTGCGTATTCCATGCCGAGCATAAACGAACGCTGGATCATAGCACCATAGATAGCCAGAGAACCAGTGATGTCAGTGATTAGACCGACTTTGATGGGTTCGGCGCAGGTCAGACCAGCAGCGGGTTCTTCGGTTGCCACAGGCTCCTCAGTTGCGACTGGTTCTTCAGTTGCCACAGGTTCTTCGGTTGCCACAGGTTCTTCGGTTGCCACTGGGGGTTCGGTGACGACCGGAGCTTCGGTGGGTTGGGCGCAGGCGCCCAGGACCATGCTCGCGACGAGCAGCATGGCTACTACAAAAAATATCGACTTTTTCATTTTTTCTCCTTGTAATTAGTCGTTTAATGATTGCCAGCGACAATTTTTGCCGCAGACTTTCTTAATTTAGTTACTCCCGTCCACTATGCTTCAACACAAAGCCCAGGAGCAACGTGTTGAGTGGCTCGGGTTTATCCAGGCAGAGCGCGTGCCCTGCTCCGGGGACAACCACATATTCTGCCTGAGGGATGCGTGCTACCATCATTTCTGCCATTTTTCGGCCTTTAATTTGGTCTTCCTCCCCTACCACGATCAAAGTCGGACAGGATATTTGGTCTAATTGATCGGTGATGTTGTAGGAAGTGAAGGCATCCATCAGTTTCACAAAAGATGACAGGTTTAGTTTGGCAAAATTCGCATGCGCCGCAGGCAGCAGAGCCTCATTTTTCTTCAGATATTCCTCTCCAAAATTCAGGAAAACTGATGTGTGGAAAAGTAAATCCGCGTCGTTGCGTTCTCCTGCAAGTTTCCATGGGTAGGACTGCAGTTTCAGCAGCAGCGGCACCTCGGAGACGCCGTCGATCACCATCAGGCTTTTCGTCTTCTCGGGGTATCGCAGGGCAAAAACAAGGCTGATTTCCGAGCCGTAGGAAATACCCGCGATGTGGGCTTTTTCAATTCCGAGGGCGTCCAGCAAACCTGCCAGGTCGTCGGCATGCAATTCCATGGAGTAAGGGCTTTCGGGATGGTCGGACTGCCACATCCCTCTACAATCATACAACAGAACCCGAAAGTGCTTCGCCAACGCCTGTGTCTGGAAATACCAGCTGGCAGTGCTCATCATGATGCCGTTAGTTAGCACAATCACTTCCCCGTCTTCGGGACCATGGAATTCATAGTAGAGATTGATGTTGTTGACTGCTATCCTGGGCATTTTGCGTTCTCCTAAGCAGGCTCAAATGCAAGGAATTTCTTGGCGGCTTCGCCTTCACCTCGGATGACGAAAGTCTGTTTGAGGGGCATGCCAATCTTGATGTTGGATGGGTCGCTCAGGTCAAGACCAACAATTTGAGCGCTGATACGTGGTCCCTCTCCGAGCGCGATAATCCCAACACAATAGGGGTTTTTGGCGTTATAGCCGGCATCTGCCATACTTGTGGGGGGAACATAAATCACGGTAAAGGTTGCCAGCGTGCCTACACCATTTGTGTGGATGCGTTCCACTTGGTCGGAATGGCAATTGGGGCAAATCTGGCGTTGGGGAATGGAGATGTTACCGCAGACAAGGCAGTGAGAGCCAATCAAAACGTCTTCGGCAATTGCCTGGTTGAAAGCTTTTGAATGCAAGGTTTGCTCTGTCATCTTAATTCCTCTTTTCAAAAATGTGCACCACGCAGGTCTGCCCGGTGCCGCCCATATTGTGGGTCAGAGCATGTTTAAGGTTGCCGCGCAGCTGGCGTTCTCCCGCCAAACCGTGCATTTGTTTCCAGACTTCCACCACCTGCCCTACTCCAGAAGCGCCAACCGGATGACCCTTGGATTTTAAACCGCCACTGGTGTTGATTGGGTGGCTGCCATCCCGTGCCGTTCGGCCGTCCATAGCTGCCTTCCAACCTTCTCCACGGGCGAAAAAGCCCAGGTCTTCGGTTGCCATGATTTCAGCGATTGTAAAGCAATCATGCACTTCCGCAAAATCGATGTCATCCGGAGTCAAACCCGCCATTTCGTAGGCATGTTTCGAAGCTTTCGCCGCTGCAGGAACTTCGCTCAGAGAAGCTCTCTCAGCCAAAGCGCCATCGCTTGCCTGCCCCGAACCGACAATGAAGATAGGCTCCTCCGTAAACTTGGCAGCCAGCTCCTCGCTGACCAGCAGCACAGCTGCTGCTCCATCTGAAACAGGCGAGCAGTCGAACAAACGCAACGGCCAGGCAATCATTGGATTGGATTTGGGATCCTTGAGGAACGCCATTTCGTCTTCCCATTGGGGAATCGGCAGCCCTTTATGTTCAGCCTTACGCTGTTTTCCGATCATGACATCCTTGATGGTCTGGTTAAATTGAGCTTTCTCATTCAAAGCCCCGTTTTCGTGGTTTTTGATGCCTACGCGCAATAGCGCGTCGGGGTCGGCTTTGTATTGATCAATGTAAGCGGTCGCCATCGCGGCATAAAAGCCTGGGAAGGTGAAACCGGCTGGGATCTCAAACAGCGAATCCGCCGCTAATGCCAAAGCGTCCGTCACTTTTGCGCCGGGCAGGTCGGTCATTTTTTCCAAGCCCCCTACCAGCACCATGTCCACCTCGCCCGAGGCAATTGCCAGCACGCCCTGCCGTAAAGCGACACCACCGCTGGCGCAGGCATCTTCGATTCGTGTACTTGCCACCGGGGAAATACCCACCCAGCTTGCCACAATCGGTGCCAGGTGTGCCTGGTTTTCAAAATGATCGGAGGTAAAGTTGCCCATGTAAAAGGCTTCAATATCTTTAGGATCAAATCCCTTCTGAACACTTTGCCGCAGTTCCTGAAACGCCTCCACGAATAAATCACGGGAGGCCTTCTCAGGGAATACGCCAAACTTGCTCATCCCCACACCAACAACTGCAACACCGCGTGATAACTTCTTCGCCATACCTTAATCTGCTTCCTTTCTATATAGTACTGCTGCCTGGAAGTCGGTCGGTCTTGCGTGCTCGCCTGCCGCTACCAAACTCATCTTTAGCGAACCACCTTCAATCTCGTAGCAACCTTCATACTTCCCGACCAAACCAAAGGTATGTTTCTTCTGGTCCATGTCAATCACACCTTCATCTGCCTGCCAGGTGCCACTTGAGACAATCCCCAGGGCGTCATAACGCGCTTCAAAATTGCCATCTTCAAGAAACAGGAAAAACAAACCTGGGTAGGGCTGATCTTCAGTCTGTGTCCACTTGCCAAGTAATGATTTATCCATCAAAACTCCTTTTAAAAGAACTGTTTATCGGGTACGATGCCAAGCCTATGGCACTCTTCCCGAATCGACTCCCTGAAATCCGGATGCGCAATCTTGATCAATGCTTCCATGCGCTTCTTTACCGACAACCCGCGCAACTGGGCGCTGCCATACTCGGTCACGATTGTATCCACATCCTGGCTTGGGACGGTCACGCCCGCTCCTGGAGCCAGCGTTGGGACAATGGTTGAGATGCTGCCGTTCTTCGCTGTCGAACGCAGAGCGATAATCCCTTTTCCGCCCTGGGACATTTGCGCCCCGCGGTGCGTGTCGAGTTGACCGCCGGTGCCGCTGAACTGGCGCGTGCCAAGACTTTGGGAGCAAACCTGCCCAAGCACATCCACCTGGATCGCGGTATTGATGCTAATCATCTTGTAATTCTGGGCGATCACATAAGGATTATTCACGTAACTACCCCGCATCAGCAGTACGTCCGGGCTATCATTCATAAAATCGTAAAGAGGCTGTGTGCCGATCGCAAAAGTAGCCACAAACTTGCCTGGGTGGAGGGTCTTGCGGCTGTTATCTACTGCTCCAGCTTCCCACAGCTTGTAGATACCATCGACCAAGAGCTCCGAATGAACCCCAAGGTGACGGCGATCGCTGATAAACTCTGCCAAGGCGGTCGGGGTGCCGCCAATGCCGAGCTGGATTGTGCAGCCATCTTCAATAAATTCCGCCACGTGCCGCCCAATTAGTTCATCGGTTTCGTTCGGTTCCGCTGCAGGCACCTGCACCAGGGGGCTATTGAATTTCACAAAGTGATCCACCAACGAAATCGGGATGACCACATCACCGTCAGTCCACGGTAAGTTTTCATTTACTTCCAGAATCACCAAATCCGCCGCGTCGATCATCTCACGTTCCACCACCGCACCCATAGAGAGGGAAATCAATCCATCTTCGTTTGGGGGCGTACATGTGCCGAGCATCATATCGAGACGACCGCCATGACCCACCAGCTTATCGGTTCCGGCTTGATGCAGGTTGTTAGGGGTATACGAAACCCTTCCCTCCCCATGCACAGCCCGGTCAGGCGCGCCATAAAACCAGTTATCGTTGAAGAAGTGCCCTTCCATCTCCGGTTTCATGAAGATATCATAAGGGCGCATAGGCAAACAGGTCCACGTGGTGATATCCCACAGCCGTTCAGCCTGCCTCGCCAACTCCTCCAATAAACCAACAGGTTCCGAAGCTGCAATGCCAATTTGTAGGGTCATCCCGGAGCTGACTTTGCTGATCGCCTCAGGAATGGTAATTGTTTTTTGTTGATACTCTTCTCGCCAGCTCACGACCCAACCTCCATTAAGGCATGATGAAACAGGTGGCAGCCTGGTTGTAACCCACACCGGAACCGCAAAATACTACGCGCATGCCGGAAGTGATTTTGCCCAGCTTGACGGCGTCATGGAATGCGATCGGCAGACAAGCAGAGCCCATATAGCCCCATTTGTCCATCACGTAATGCGCCTTCTCAACGGGTAATCCAAGATTTTCCATCACCAGCTTGATGCTGTTCACGTTCACCTGGGTGAAAATGATGTGATCGATCTCGCTCAGTTCAAATCCGCCATTGGCAGCGCATTCACGCACGCGCGCAGGCCACCCCTCGTGGTTGACCGTTGCGGGGAATGGCGTGACCAGTCTCACCTTGGTGCGGCCAGCTTCAACACTTTCTACCGTGGCAGGTTCGTAAGTGCCACCGGAGTAGATACCCCAATTTTTGTGGTAGGAACCGTCGGCTTTGATAGAGGAAGAAACAAAACCTGGTTTATCAGACACGCCAACTACTGCCGCCCCAGCGCCATCGCCATAAAAGAAAGCAGTGACATCATGCTTGTTGTCCGAGAGTTTATGCATCATATAAGCACCAATCACCAGGATGTACTTAAGATGAGGATTGGTGGCGATCAAACCTGCTGCCTGTGTTAGAGCGGTTGGGAAGGACGCGCAAGCGCAACCGACATCCCATGTGCCGGCATTGACACAGCCAAGCTTGAATTGGGTCACAACCGATGTCGCCGGGGTGATGTAATCCGGGCTGTCTGTGCCCACGATCACCAGGTCAATATCCTCAGGGGTCAGACCTGCATCGGCAATGGCTGCTTTGCCCGCCTCTGTAGCCAGGTCCGAAGTCGCCCAGTCATCCGGGGCATAAAAGCGGGTTTTGATACCGCTGTTGGTCTCAAACTTGCCAACAACCTCTGCCAGCTTGGGGCTGACCTCACCCATCCACCCTGCAAAGGTTTCATTGGTAATTTCATTCTCAGGGATGTACATCCCTGTTCCTAAAATAGTTGCGTAACGAGCCATATTTTTTGTCCCTTCAGTTGAAAGTTGTTCTTCGTATTTGGCGAAGGATCAACTAAGAACCCAAAACGATCCCGCCGTCCACACTGATGACCGCGCCATGAACATATGAGGCTTCGTCACATGCCAACCAGGCATAAACATTGGCGATCTCTTCCGGCTTGCCGAGGCGCTTCAGGGGCGCGTTCGCAGCCATTCCAGCCAGCACATTCTCGGGCATCTTCAGGACCATTTCAGTCAGGATGAAACCGGGAGCCACGGCATTGACACGGATCTGGTATTTACCCAGTTCTCTCGCCCAGGTCTTGGTCATGCCAATCACACCAAATTTGGTTGCGGCATAGTTAGTCTGACCAAAGTTGCCATACAACCCGACCACGCTGGAGGCACTCACAATCGCGCCGCCGCCCTGTTTGATCATGTAAGGCACCACAGCCTGGGTGCAGTTGAAAACTCCCTTAAGGTTGACCGCGATGACAGCATCGAATGCGTCTTCGCTCATCTGACCAACCACTTCGCCTTCCTTAAACTTCACGAACTGGCTGTCGCGTGTAATGCCTGCATTATTGATCAAAACATCAATCCTGCCGTATTTCGCGGCAACCGCATCGATCCATGCCTGGACTTCCTGGCGATTGACCACGTTGACTTTCCAAAAACTGGCATCATTGCCCAGCTCTTCAGCCAGTGCATTGCCAGCTTCTTCATTGACATCGCAGATAACTACTTTTGCGCCTTCGGCGGCAAATTTTACAGCCGTCGCTTTGCCGATACCCGCAGCACCACCAGTGATGATACAAACTTTGTCTTGCAAACGCATTCCAGTCTCCTTTATTCAATTTTTAACAGAAAATGATGACGAAAACTACCCAGTATTCTTAGTTTACCGGAATGAGGTTACAAATCGGTAACAAAAACGCCCGGGATCCGGCGCTTTTAGGTAAATTTATCATCCGAAAGAAGGCTTTTTACAACCTTGTCAATTCCTGGAACAGATCACGCAAGTCGCTCGACTCCACACCATAAGCTCTGCGCCCGACAACCATCGCCTGATTGTAGACTTTGCGCACCATGCTGATATTTCCGAGCGCGTGGTAGATCCGCATTTGGTACTGATACCCCACCTCCAGCAGCGGTTCCTGCCTGACCAGGCGATTGCTCAATTCCAACCCTTTGTCGTAATCTTTTTCCCCGATCGCCGCTTCGATTACCTTGTTGAGGCAGTCCAGGTACAGGCGGTGGTAATACTGCACTTCCGGCATAAAGGCTTCCTGAAGCGGCTCACCCTCGAGCAATCTACCCTTATAGAATGCCACCGCCAGAGCCTTATCCTCCAGTTGTGGACTCAACGCCAACCGTTCGAAATGATCGGTGTCCAGGTTGATTTTCATCTGCCGGTTCAAACGGTATTGCTCGCCGTTACGCACCACAAACTGCGCGGCTTCCTTTGGCGAACGGTCAGGTTCCAGCGTTTGGTTCAGCGCGCTGAGAGTCACCTTGAAGTTATTGGCTGCGGTAGTCTCATCAGAATCTGGCCAAAACAGGACTGCTAGTTGTTCCTTGGTCATGCCCTTCCCCGGATTGACTGCCAGTGCCTGCAGCATCTGACGGGCCTTGTCCCGCTTCCAGTGCTCTGCGGGTATCAAGTGTTTGCCCTTTCTTGCCTCAAATCCTCCGAGCAGGCTCAAACTCAAGGTGTATCCAGGATGATATTTAACCACGCTTAGAGGAAGATTGGTAAGAATTGGGGTTATCAGCTCAGGTGCCAATCCCATCTCTCTCGCGCGCAGCAATAAGGGATAAAAGGTAAAAGAATCATCTGGTCCCAACAAAGACCCTCGCGTTAACAGAAACTGATACTGATGTTCCCGCACCAATTCCAGTCCTTGCTCAAGGAATAGCAGCGCGGAGCTCTTATATCCCTGTTTATCAGCCGTGTAAGCTTCCCAAAGGTAGGCTGCCGCACATGAAAGGGTATCATTCAGCTTTTTTGCCAGCGAATCTGCTACCGAAAGCAAGTTACTTGCTGCTTCCAATTCCCCTCCCATCGCCAGAGCGGCACCCAGTGAGATCCTCACCAGCAGCCCGATCCACTCATCTCCAGCATTACCAGCAATTAACAAAGCCTGATCACCAATGCGCTTCGCTTCCTCCAGGTTGCCAGCGTAGCCAACCAACCGGCAAAGACCCCATAGCGGCTCCACGTGAATGCGCACAATGTCCACATTCTCGATCGCGAATTCGTACAGTTTCCGAATTTCCTCTACCCCCTGTGCGTCCAAACCTTGGGTGAGATCCAACTGTAGAGCGTGCCCCAAGCGGATTTTTGCCACGGCTTCGACATATTTTGCCTGTAACTGTCTTGAGACCTGCAGCCCCTTTTTGGCATACTGCTGCGCGTTGACGTAATCCCCCATCAAGGCATGATAAAGTGATAGCAGAAGCGTCGCTTCGCGGTGAAAACGTTGTGGTCTGAGCATCCTCTGGTCGGCGGTACCAGGTTCAAGCTTTGCCAGCAACTGCAGCCCTTCTTCCAGAAGTCCGGTGCGCAAAAGTAGGCGAGCCTCAATGTACGCCTGAGCTTCCGCGTACATCGGCGAAAGCTGCCGCGCCCTCTGGAGACTTTTTTCTGCTTCTGGGGTTGCCCCTTGGTTGACCTGATTTTCAGCAATTTGTGTGAGCAAACCCGAGACTTCCAACGGATACTCAATGGGATTCAGCAGCTCAAGCGCCCGGGCGAGCAACTGCTCGGCGTTCACCGGGCGCAGCGTGTCCAGGTACACCTGCGCTTGTCCGCGCAGCGCCAGGCTTGTACCCCAGCCGTTTCGTGTGTTTTGGTAAAGGCGTTGTGCCGTGCGGTAGTACTCCAGAGCCATGTCGAAACTTGCTTCAGTGCGCTCCACTTCCCCCAGCAGGTAATTTCCGTAGGCGTATTGGCTCATTTCTTCTTCCGGCAACTTCCCCAGCCAATAGCGGACGCTCTGCTTAAGACCAGACTGCAGCAAACGCTCCCCCACCTCATCCAGGATTTGGCGCAATCTACCGAAATCTCCGGCAGAGATCAAGTGCGAAATGGCTTGCTCCCAATAATGATGCGCGCTGAAGTAGCTTGCAAGTTTCCGATGCAGGGCTTTCTTGAGCTCATCGTTTATCGAAAGCCGGCTGAGCAGAAACTCTCGAAAGATGTGATGATAGCGGAACACATCCGGCTTCAGTTGCTCGATGAACAAGCCTGAACGATACAGATCGCTTAGTGTTTCCGCACTGTTTTGACTGTCGAGCAAAAAATCGCAGGTGTCACTATCCAAAAAATGCAGGACAGAGGTCCTGACCAGGAAATCCTGCCGCTCCGCCGATTGTGTGTCCAGTACTTCATCCGCGAGATAGTCAAACAAATTGCCCAGTGAGCTGCCACTTTCTTCTTCCAACAGATTCTCCAAAGCCATGTTTGGCAGGGCTTTGATCGATTGCCAAACCACTTGCAGCCCAATCGCCCAGCCTTCCGTGCGCTGATGCAGCCTGGCAAGATCATCTTTAGGTAGATCCAACTGGTAAGCAGAGCGGTAAAGTTGGTCGGTCTCATCTGCAGAAAAGCTGAGCGAGTCCTTGTCAATCTCCAGCAGCCTGCCCTTTACGCGCCATTTGTTTATGGATGGGAACTCCGGCTGGGTGCGGCTCAGGATCATCACGTGCAAGTTGGCAGGCAGATGTTCGATAAACCAATTCATCATACCGAGGATCTCATCCGACCCATTCAGGCTCTGGAAATCATCCATCACGAACAGTGCTTCCCCATCCAATAAGGAAGCGAGAGAATTCAACAATGTTACTAGGCATTCTTGCAAGTCAACATCACTGTCTTCCAGCACCCGCAGAGCCGGGAGACCGATCCTGTAACCCTGCTGGTTGAAGGCGGAACAAAGATAAGTCAGGAATAAGCGTGGATCGCGTTCGTTGCGCGACACGGTATACCAGAAAAATGGCAGCTGGGTGGATTTGATCAGGCTGAGTGCTGAAGTCGTTTTTCCATAGCCCGTTTCAGTAACCAGGGTGGTCAGCGTGTAGTCAAGGCTCTGCTTCAGCAGGCGAAGAACCCTCGGACGGTCAAGAATGGAACTCTTCTGCGCCGGCGGTGTAAGCTGACTCAGAATAATTTGGTTTCGATGAGTCATCTGGTCTATATTTTATCACCCACCGCAAAGTGCCAGTACGGAACTTACATGCAATATTCTTCGAGTAGAGGCGACGCCTCCCCTTACGGGATGCGCCACCTCTACCATGGGTAACCCTTAATATGTAGGTGTTTCCTACAACCCGCGTTCCCCTCGCTGGTACGGCGTGCCAAGGGCGGCGGGGGCGCCAATGCGCTTCTTGCGCGCTGCAGAACTGCCCCAAATCAGGGCGATAACCGTCAGGATATAAGGGGTCATCTGCAGGAAGAAAACCAGGTTGGTGTTATAGAAGAAGGGGTTCGCCACCCCCAGCAGCAACGCAGGGCCTTGAATGTCGAGCGCCAGGCGGCGCAAAATGCCAAACAGATAACCTCCCATAGCAGCCCGCCAGGGATTCCAATGGGCAAAAATAACCAGCGCCACCGCGATCCAGCCCTGCCCATTGACCGTCAGGTTGGAGTTCCAGCCTGGTGCAATGGCAACACTGATGGCAGCCCCCGCCAATCCGGCAAAGCATCCGCCGATAAAAGTATACAGGTAGCGGGTGCGGTAGATGTTGACGCCCAGGGTGTCAGCGGCGGCAGGGTTCTCCCCCACAGCCCTCAAATGGAGCCCCGGACGGGTTTTGTTGATGAAATACGCAACGACTGGCACGAGCAGATAACCAAAATAGACCAGCAGATTGTGATCAGCAAAGGCTACCGGTCCCAGGTAAGGGATTTGTGAAAGCAGGGGGATGCTGGCGCGGGGAATGACGGGTCCAGTCTGACCCGTGAGTCCTTCTCCCAGGACCAACGCCAGACCAGTGCCTAAAAATGTCAGTGACAGACCACTGACGGTTTGGTCAGCTTGGAAATGGATGGTCACGACTGCGTGGGCAAGGCTCAAAATCCCGCCGGCAGCGATGGCAGCCAGCAAGCCCAGCCAGACATTGCCGGTATTGAAGGCAACCCTAAAGCCAGCCATTGCGCCCAGGAGCATCATACCTTCAACGCCAAGGTTCTGAATGCCCGAGCGTTCAGTCAGAATCTCGCCGATGGCAGCGATCAGCAAAACAGTGCCAGTGGAAATTCCGGAGCGGAAGATTTCGGTCCAGTTCATTGGGCGGTCTCCTTTGCAGGGCGAACCCACTTGATTTCGTATTTGAGCAGGACATCACTGCTGATCACGAGGAAAAGGGTGATACCCTGGATGAGAAATGAGAGACCTGATGGTTGAATTTCCCTGCTGGCAACCAGCAGCGCGCCAAACAAGATCGATACAACGATGACCGCAAAGGGATGAAGCTTCGCGAGCCAGGCCACAATCACCCCCGAAAAGCCATACGAAGTCGAAATGCGCTCCTGCAAACGGTGTACGACACCAGAGACCTCGGTCATGCCAGCCAGTCCCGCCAGGGCACCGGAAACCATGAATACCAGGATGGTGTTGGCGGTTATGTTAATGCCAGCATAACGAGCAGCCCGGCGGTTATCACCGATGAGGGTGATTTTGTAGCCCCACTTGCTGCGGTATACGATCAGATAGACGATCACCGCGGCGATCAGACCGAAGAGGATGCCAACATGCAGGGTCATACCGGAGAAAGCAGGCACCTGCTTGGCATAATCCGCCAGGCGCGGCAGCCAGGCCACCTTGGGAAAGGTCTTGGTCATTTGGAAGCCAGCTTCACTCCATTTGCCAAAGATCCAATAGTTATTCCAAAGGACGGCAATGTAGTTGAGCATCAGGGTGATGATGATCTCGTTAATGTTGAGTTTTGCCTTGAGGAAGCCAGCAATAAAGGCATATAGCGACCCACCCAACATACCAAGAGCCGCCATAAGTGAAACAATCGCCCAGCGAGGAGTCGTATCAAGATTGACAAGGGGGACCATCACTACGGCGCTCGCAAAGAATGCTCCAACAAAGAACTGCCCTTCCGCGCCGATGTTCCAAAGGCGCATGCGAAACGCCAGGCTGCACCCCAGACCAATCAGCAGAAGGGGCGTGGCTTTGACGATCACGTCAGAAAACGCTCCCCAGGAGCCAAAAGAGGCTTTGTAAAGGTAGGAATAAACCTTAAACGGGTCTGCGCCGGTAGCAGCAAGAATGATGGCGGAAATGATGAAAGCGAGCAGGACTGCGCCAACAGAGGTTACAATCGGCAGCCATTTAGCTGTGTCTTCAGTGCGTTTAATCAAAACAGGATAGGGAATTTTCATTCTTCATCTCCCTGTTTGTATTTTTCTCCCAGGACTTTGCGTAAGACGCGCTCCTTCTCGGTAAGGTTAAGGGGCAGCTCTTCAGGTGGTGCGGGAGGTTCCGGCTGTGGAGGTACTTCTATCTGCTCCCCAATTTCAGAGGTTGGCTCCATCGCGGCTGGTGGTTCGGCTGGGGTAGCTTCTTCGTGCTGGCGAAGATTCTCCAGGACCTCATCAAAGCTCGACGGAGAGCCCTCTGGGGGCGTTTCTTCCGCGTTCGCTTTTCCAGGCAGATCTTGCGGGAGAGTGCCGGTCATCATCAGCCCGATGTGGTTTATGTTGAAGTCGCCGCTGCAAATGACCCCAACCACATGCCCTTCGTACATGACGGCAATGCGATCAGAGAGGGAGAGAAGCTCATCGAGATCTTCCGAGACAAGCAAGATGCCGCACCCTTGTGAACGCTGGTTGAGCAGCAACTGCTGAACGCTTTCAATCGCGCCAACGTCCAACCCACGCGTGGGCTGCATCGCGACGACCAGGCGCGGGGTGCTGGAGAGCTCGCGGGCGAGGATCAACTTTTGCAGGTTGCCGCCCGAGAGCTTGCGTGCCTGCGTGTGCACATCGGGAGCTTGGATATCATATTCGGTTTTCAGACCACCCGCCAGCTTATCTGCTGCCACATAATTCAACTGCCATTTTTGGCTGACTGGTTGCTGATCGTAGCGCTTCATGATAATGTTGCTTGTCAGCGAAAGGTTTGGAGCACTGCCAACCCCAATGCGGTCTTCGGGGATGTGGGCGAGACCCTGGCTGATGGAGAAGGAGGGCGGCTTGTTGGCAATATCCTTGCCTTCCAGCCAGATCCTGCCCGAGCAAGTACGCAGACCGGTGATAACTTCCACCAACTCGCTCTGCCCGTTACCAGCAACGCCGGCGATACCCAGTATCTCCCCTTCATGCAAAGCCAGATCCACATTGCGCAGGGCTGGCAAATTCTTATTGTTTAGTGCAGAAACATCCTCCAGGCGCAAGACCTCAGGACCGGCTGTTTGTTCACACTTATGTAGATTAAAAATCACTTCGCGACCGACCATTAACGAGGCAAGGCTCTCACGGGTGAAATCCTTCAGGTCCATACGCTCCGCGGTAACACGCCCGCGCCGCAAAACGGTTAGTTTATTGGCAACGTGCTGCACCTCAGTAAGCTTGTGGCTGATGAAGGCAATGGATTTGCCTTGCGCGGCCATCCCCTTGAGTGTCTCGATCAGCTCATCGGCTTCCTGGGGGGCGAGGACGGCGGTAGGCTCGTCCATGATGAGGATATTTGCGCCCCGATAAAGAATTTTCAGGATCTCAACACGCTGCTGCTCGCCTACCGAAAGTTGCCAGATCTTGGCAGTTGGGTCAATGTGGATGCCAAACTGCTCCGCCAGGTTACTGATTTCTTGGTCATACTTTTTAAGGTTGAGGGCAAAGCGGGGTGCGTCGAGACCGATAAGCACATTTTCGGTCACGGTTTGATTTTCGACCAGCATAAAATGTTGGTGGACCATGCCAATCCCAGCAGCTATCGCATCTTTAGGAGAATTGAAATTTACTTTCTCTCCATGGATGCGGATTTCACCAGACTGGGGTTTATAAAGTCCGGTAAGCACATTCATCAGGCTGCTTTTGCCGGCACCATTTTCCCCTAAAAGGGCGTGGATCTCGCCCGGGTAGATGGTGAAATTGACATGATCGTTAGCTAAAACGCCAGGAAAACGCAGGACAATATCCTGCATTTCAACAGCGGGAACTGTATTTGTTTCTTCAGGCAAGGTCATGTGGTTTTCTTTTAAATTTATAGGAGAGATGGCTCTGTTCGAGCCATCTCTCTGAACGGTTAAGCTAAGGCTAAGGCAGTTCGGCGATAACGTTCTCGTTCCACCAATACATGCCCACACCATCAGCGCAGGGAGCGCCTTCAGCATTGGCGAAGCAGTCCAGGTCAACCTGGCGCAGGCTTTCGCCTTCAGCGAGGACAACATTACCCTGGTTGTCAGTGATCGGTCCCTTGAAGACGTCAAAGCGGGTCATCTTGCCGGAGAGGAACATCGCAAGTTCGTCGCGGACGAGCTGCAGGTCTTCCGCGGGCAGGTCTTTGGCGCCGGGCATCAGTTCCTGACCTTCAATGAAGCCATAGAGACCAAGACCGCCGGAATCGCCATCGAAGTAGACAGCCTCACCAGCAAAGGTGCCGTCCATGGATTTTTGGACTTCAATAGCATACAGAGGACCCCAGTTCCAGTACATGGTGGTAAGGCAGGTGTCGAGTGTGCAGTTATTGATATAGTCATAGGTGATGCCCCATTTGCCAGCAGGAGCGGCAATAGCGGGAGCAGGCGTGTCAGCACCGGTCATCACGACCTGGGCGCCAGCATCAAAGAGCGATTTGGCTGCTTCCTGTTCGATCGTGGGATCGTGCCAGGTGTAGATGAAGCGCACATCCAGGGTGCAATCGGGGCAGGTTTTTGCCATACCAAGCGCGAAGGCGTTGCCAAGGCGCAATTCCTCAGGGATGGGGAAGGTCGCCATGTAGCCGACCTTGGTGTTGCCATCAACTTTGGCGCGGGAACCAGCCAGCATGCCGGCAAGGTATTTGATGTCTTCCATAGCGCCCATCAGGTTGCCAAAATTGGTGCCGTTGGACTTGAAACCAGAAACATGGACAAAATCTTTGTCCGGGAACTCGCCGGCAACAGTTTCTGTGGCATCCATGAAGCCGAAGGAGGTCGTGATAACCATATCAAAACCTTTACGCGCCAGGGAGCGGGTAACTTGTTCGGAATCGACACCTTCTGCGACATTCTCAACATAGGCAGTGTGGACGCCAGTCACATTGTCCTGGACATACATACGACCAACATCGTGTGATTGCGACCAGCCACCATCATCATGGGGACCAACATAGACGAAAGCCACGTTGAAGCAGCCTTCGATCGGAGCCGGCACCTGGTAGGCACCTTCAGCTTCAAGAGCAGACTCTGCTTTGCAGTCGACCGCGACGGGTGCCTCGGTTGCTGGGGCAGCTGTTTGGCAAGCCGCCAGGAACATACTTAAAACCAAGAAAATACTGACCAACATTAACAACTTTTTATTCATCATTTCTCCTGTTTGGGTGAGTTTGGTGTCTTTCGGGAGTTGTTTTGGCATTGCTTCCTCTCTACTCCTTTAAACGGCGATACCTTATTTTACAACAAACCGTCAGATTGGGAGAGAATTCGTCATCTTCGTTGTGTTGAGTTTTTCCGAAATCAAGCAAGGTCAGGTTACCTTAAAATCAGAAATCAAGCTGTCTAAATTTAAATAAATCACTGAAAAAATGAAATGGAAATTCTTGTCGTTTTTGTACTTAACTAAACAACCCGTACCACCACTGCGGCACTTCGAACAATCGCATGCCATGCCCGTACGCTAAATAAACAATCACCCCCAGCAACACGACTGCAAAGGCAATCACCGCGTAGTCCCACCATTGGTACTTGAGCTCGTAGAGCCAGGTGCGCTTCTGCTGCCCAAAGCCACGCAGATCCATCGCGTTGGCAATATCCTCGCTGGACACAATCGCGTTCATCGTCACAGGGATGATCAATGGCGCGATGCGTCTGACCTTGCTGAGTATGCCGCCCTTGACCGAATCCAACTCAAATCCGCGTGCCCGTTGCGCGTCCAACGTCACCTGGAAGTTGCGCGCCAGGGTTGGGATGAAGCGGAAAGAGAGCTCCATCGTGTAGGCAAGTCGATCTGGCAGCCCAAGTTTGCGGAAGGTCACCCCATACGCGCGCGAATCCATCGTGTAGGGGATCATGATGAACACCAGGGAGATTGAAAGAATACGCATCAACTGCGCCACCGCGAACCACAACCGCTCCACGGTCAGCCCAAAAGTCATATGCCGCCCAAAAAGGTTAAAGCCTTCTGGCCACACAAGCTGCCCGCCCTCCGGTACGACCCCGCCTGCCCCACCGCCCGTGATGATCGTATTCACCACGATCATCGTGAACAACAAAATGGAGATCATCAGCCAACCGCGTTTGGTATCCTGCCAGGAAAGCTTTGCCGAGGAATACCACGCGATGGAGATCACAAAAATGATTGCCAGCAACAGCGGATTCCAGGTGCTGGTGGCAGCCAGCAGCACAGCAAACGAGAAAATAAACCGAGCCCGCGGATCGATGTGATCGATCAGGCTGTTTCTGTAGCGGTAGTTCCAGGTGACAAGCATGGTCAATTACGGTCCAGGCGGTCAGACAGACCGCCTGGACTCATAAAACCTGATTACCGACCGCTTTGGGAGACGATCGCTGAGTACGCAACCATCAACAACGGCAGCAACACCAAACCCCAGAGTACGTTGGTGAGGAAGGCGGGCAGGAAGTTCGCGAAGATGACAGTGTTCATGTCCGCGCCTGAAACCCACATTTCCGAGATCGCAGCCAGCCCCATTCCGAACAGCACACCCAAAACCACTGAGATTTCTGCCAGGAAAATCGAGCGACCGGCTTTGTAATTAGTGATGAGCACCGAGAACAAACCGGGGATCAAGCCCATGATGCCGTTCCCGAGATCCCACCAGACCCAAAAGCCATAACCGCTGAGCAGATCGGCGAGGATGTTGCCCACAAAACCGGTGATAAATCCCACGATCGGGCCAAAAGCGATACCAAAGAACATGGGAATGACCACTGCCGGGCGAATGCCCACATTACCCGCGCCAGGGATCTGCCAGACGTTGAATGCCCAGGTAACCACGGCATAAAGCGCGGCACCGATGGCGGCATACACTACTTCCTTCGTGCCAAAGCGCTACAAAGGTTTCTTTTCCTGCTTTGCTACTTCATTTGAATACATAACTGCCTCCTTTGAATAATGGTTGATAAAAATATTAACCTGCCAGCTGGCTCAAAGTTTCAGCTCGCAGGAATTGACCTGTGCGTGGGTACATCTCGCGGTTCAATTCGAGTAGCGAGGTCGGCAGCAGACGCCACTCGCGCAACTGTGCATCATCTGCGAAGACCTCATGCGGGCTCCCATCCGCCACAACCCGCCCTCCATACAATACCACCACCCGGTTGGCATAGGTTAATGCCAGGTCCAGGTCGTGAGTGATAAACAAAATCGCGTCAAACCCGGGGGTCTGGAGGATGGTGTCCATGAAAGACTGATAATTCCAATAATCCTGACCCGCGGTGGGTTCGTCCATCATCAAAATGCGCGATTTCATCGAAAGCACCGAAGCGATCGAGACGCGCTTTTGCTGCCCGAAAGAAAGTGCCAGGGGCGGCATGGGCAGTTCTTGTTCAAGGTGCACAGTTTCAATCGCCCAGTCCACATTCCCGGTCACTTTTTCTTTGCTCATTCCCAGGTTTTCCGGGCCAAAAGCCAGCTCCTCGCGTACCGTTGGTGCGAATAACATTTGGCTTGGGCTCTGAAAGACGTAACCAATCGTCCTGGCGGCATTCGCGACAGTGGTCTTCTTTGTATCCACGCCCTCGAGCAGCACGTGCCCGTCAGTAGGCTTGAGCAGCCCCAATGCCTGCTTCACCGTGGTGGTCTTGCCGGAGCCGTTATGCCCCAGGATCGCGATCACCTCTCCAGCCCGCACATCCAGATTGATCCCATGCAAAACATCCGGGCTATCTGCTTTATAGTGAAAACTGACATTCTGGAAGGAGACCAATGGCTCACTGGCCGGGTCGAGGGTTGGTACTGCCAGGCGAGGTTGCGCAGATGGTATGCTCTTTGCCCGCCTCATGACAGTCGGAGCAGGCAACTTGATGCGGGTATAGTCAGCGGTTTCCAACAGCCCAGCCACATCCCCTTCGTAGGTGATGCGCCCATTATCCATGTAGATGACCTTCTCAGGGTTGATCTGCAGCACATCCTCAACCCGATGCTCCACCAGCAGAATGGAGAGCCCTTCATCTGCCAGTTCTCTGAACGCCAACAAGGCTTCCCTTGCGGATGCCGGGTCCAGCGATGCTAGAGGCTCATCCAGCAGCAGGATGCTTGGCTCCATCGCCAGCACACCCGCCAGGGCAACCTTTTGCTTCTCGCCGCCTGAGGTGTAGTGGGTCTCTTTATCTCGCAGATGCAAAATATGCAGCCGCTCCAGGGCCTTTTCGGCTCTTGGGATCATTTCTTCGCGGGGCATGCCCAGTGACTCAAGCCCAAAGCAGACCTCGTTGATGACGTAGGTGCCCAAAATCTGCCGTTCCGGGTCCTGCAGCAGGGTTCCCACGTGCCTGGAGATATCCGAAAGCCCCATTCCCTTGACCGATTTCCCGTACAGCTCGATTTCACCCTGCATGTATCCACGATAGGTGTGAGGAATGAGTCCATTTACGCACCGCATCAATGTTGTCTTGCCTCAGGCAGAGCGCCAGCGCTGCCATGAGGCGCGCCGACGGGCGGTGAGAGAGGGTGTGAAGCGCCGACATCCTGCTGCTCCTGCATCTGCGCCGTCGCAAC
>Ga0116157_10001791_pt1 | contig 21406 bp, 21 predicted proteins | sample AD_UKC048_MetaG_FD_89882 | JGI IMG/M metagenome (GOLD analysis project Ga0116157, IMG submission 89882) | Active sludge microbial communities of municipal wastewater-treating anaerobic digesters from USA - AD_UKC048_MetaG | ecosystem: Engineered > Bioreactor > Anaerobic > Digestate | place: USA...
ACGATCTTTTGTTCCGCAAACAAACGCTCTATCCAGACTGAGCTATGGGTGCTTAATTAAAGGACTCGACTATTATAGCCTAAAATATTCATTTTTTAAGCTTAAGATATTGTTTTCCTTTTAATTTGTCAGGTAATAAACTTACCCCTGCTTTGGGATACATTTCATAATCTTTACCATAACCAATTTCTTTAAGTAAATTGGTTTCAGGATTTTTAATAATCATCGGAATTTCTAAATTACCAAATTTTTGCACATCATTAACAGCTTCTATGTAAGCATCGTAAGCACTGCGGTCTTTTTTGCAGGTGGCTAAGTAAGCTACTCCATGAGCAAGATTTTCTCGACATTCTGGATAACCAATAGTTTGACAGGCTTGAAAAACGGCATTAGCAACCACTAGGGCGGTAGGAACGGCTAAACCAATATCTTCAGAGGCAAAAACCACCATACGGCGAGCGATAAAAAGTGGATCTTCGCCAGCTTCCACCATTCTTGCTAAATAATAAAGAGCAGCATTGGCATCTCCAGCCCGCATACTTTTGATAAAAGCACTAATAGTTTCGTAATGTTCTGGACCTTTTTTATCGTAACTTAAGTGTTTACTTTGTAAAGAATTTTTAAGAGAAGTTAATTCTAAATTGCCATAAAGCGTAAAAGTATTATCTATTAAAGTTAAAAGTTTGCGTGCGTCACCAGAGCTATAGTTTAAAAGAAATTCTTCACTTTTGATTGGTACAGCAATTTTTTTAGCTTTCTTATTAATTAATTTTTCAGTTTCATGAATTTTTTTAACTGCCATCGTGAGAACTTTTTTCATTTCTTCTTCACTCAAAGCTTTAAAAATAAAAACTCTCATACGTGACAATAGTGGAGAAATAATTTCAAAGGAGGGATTTTCTGTAGTGGCACCAATGAGAATTAAAATTCCCTCTTCGACAAAAGGTAAAAGATAATCCTGTTGAGCTTTGTTAAAACGATGAATTTCATCCACAAATAAAATTGGTGCACGATAATCTTCTAGCAAACCTTTTTGACGACGACCATCTTCGACAATTTTACGAATATCAGCCTTACCAGCAGAAACTGCAGAAATTTCAATAAATTCTCGGTCACTTTCTTTGGCAATAATTCGCGCTAAAGTAGTTTTACCAACTCCTGGAGGACCCCAAAAAATCATCGAAAAAATCGCCTGCAAATCCATGGCCGCTTTGATGGGTTTACCCACTCCCACTAAATGATCTTGACCAATAAACTCATCAAGAGACTCAGGACGAATAAGGGCAGCAAGAGGTTTAGATAAATCAGACATTGATGAGACTAATTTTACCCGAAAAGGAAAAGAGTTGCAAAAGTGTTTAACGAGTCTGTTTATTGCGAACGATTTTGTTTAAATAACGCTTACGAATTCTTAAACTCTTTGGAGTGACTTCTAAAAGTTCATCGTCTTCAATAAAATCTAGGCACTGTTCAAGGCTCAACTCAATGCGAGTGTCAAGAACTGTTAAAAAATCAGCATTAGAACGGAAGTTAGTTAATTTTTTGGCTTTACAAACATTAACTTCTAAATCTTCTTGTTGATTACGCAAACCAATAATTTGACCTTCATAAACGCTTTCTCCGGGATTAATAAAGGTTTTGCCACGTTCTTGAATAGTTTCTAAAGCATAAGCAGTAGCAGTTCCAGATTCAGTAGCAATTAAGGCACCATTACGCATTTGAGGTAATTCTGGACTTACAGGAGCATATTCTAAGAAACGAGAACTAAACAAACCATTCCCTCTAGTTTTGGTTAAAATTTGACTTCTAAAACCCAAAATATTTCTACTACTCACTTCGTAAACCATTCTAGTAATGCCTTTTTCATTGGTAATACTGTCAATTAAGTTTGCTTTTCTTTTACCCAATTCTTCAGTAATAATCCCCATAAATTCTTTAGCGATTTCAATGGTCATTTCTTCATAAGGTTCCATTTTGACCCCATCAATTTCTTTAATAATAACCTGAGGTTTAGAAAGTTCCATCTCATAACCTTCACGACGCATGGTTTCAATCAAAATAGCCAAATGAAGTTCACCACGACCAGCTACATTAAAAGAACCACCTTCTAAACCTTCAATACGAAGGCCAATGTTGGTTTTTTGTTCTTTTTTGAGTCTTTCAGCAATTTGACGAATAGTACAAAAATCGCCTTCTTTGCCAGCAAAAGGCGAAGTGTTGGCGGCTACACGAATCTTTAAAGTTGGTTCAGTCACAGTAATGCTTGCAAAACCTTCGGTTTGACCCAAGGCGGCTAAGGTTTGACCAATTGCAATGTTTTCTACACCAGTAATAGCGATGATATCTCCAGCTTGGCTAAGCTCTGTCTCTTGTCTACCTAAACCATCACTGGTCATTAAATGAGCAACGGACATTTCGCCAACTTTTTCATTTTCATTTAAAATAACCAAACGCTGACCTTTTTTAACTACACCTTGAGTAACTTTACCAATGGCATAAGTGCCTTTATAAGTGTCAAAGTCTAAAGTTGAAACCTGCATTTTGAAAGGTAACTCACCATTAACTTTGGGGGCTGGCACAGTACGGATAATTTCTTCAAAAATCGGACGTAGATCACCAGGATGTTTGGCAATTAATTCTGCATTACCTACTTCTTCTTCTGGCAAATCACTCCAAACTTTACCATCGCGACCAACGGCATAAAGAATTGGAAACATTAATTGAGATTCGTCGTTCACAAGATTTAAAAAGAGTTCTTCAATTTGAGTTAAAACTTTGTCTGGCTCAGCATCACGACGATCAATTTTATTAACCACTACAATCATTTTAAGTTTCTGCTTTAAAGCTTGTTCCAAAACAAAGCGAGTTTGAGGTAAAGGACCTTCAGCTGCATCCACTAAAAGCACGGCTCCATCAGCCATACTAATCACACGTTCTACTTCACCAGCAAAATCTGCGTGGCCTGGGGTATCAATAATATTGATTTTGTAATCTTCGCCAGTTTCACTTTTATAAAAAACAGCAGTGTTTTTGGCTAAAATGGTAATTCCTTTTTCTCTTTCTAAATCATTGCTATCTAAAATGGTACTCTGATTCATTTCAGATTGATTTTCACGAAAAGCATGAGTTTGCTTCAACATCCCATCGATCAAGGTAGTTTTACCGTGATCCACGTGAGCGATAATGGCGATGTTTCTAATTTGCATAAAGAAGGTATTATACTCGCAAATTACTAAGGATACAACCAAATACTAATGGATAAATTAGATTAATAAATCTGCTATTTCATCTGGAGAGGAAAATAAATAATCTGGATTTTTGGAAGCAAGGAGATTTTTTTCATTAAAGCCCCAGGTTACGGCAACTATTTTAATCTGCATTTTTTGACAAGCTTCAATATCTCTTATTTCATCACCAAAATATAAAACTTCTTCTTTGTTGAGATGATATTTCTTTAATAAGCTATTTAATATTTTATCTTTACCAAATAAATTTTTACTGGCATGAACAAAATCAAAAATATTTTCAAAATCTTGTTTTTTCAAAAAATCTTCAACATTTTCTACATTGTTAGAGGTTAAAATGCCTAGTTGATATTTCTTGGCGAGCTTGACTAATAAAGGTTTTATTTTTGGAAAAAAGTCTACTGTGGCTATTTCTTGTTTAATATTTTTATTAACTGTGGAAATTAGCTTGGCTAATTTTAAGGGACCAATACCATATTTTTTCGTCAAATCTTGAATTGAAGATTGTTTCATCTCCTGCAAATTATTGCTATTAATTTTGGGCAAACCAAAATCTGCGCCAATTTTATTAAAACTGCGCGCATAAAGTTGCATACTATCTACTAAAGTGCCATCAAAATCAAAGATTAGGGTTTTCATTTAAACCTACCAATTTTTGTAAGCCTTTTACTTCTTGTTCTTCTAATTTTCTAACATTGCCAACAGTTAAATTAGTCATCACTAAATTACCTAATTGAACCCTCAATAATTTAGTTACTTCCCAACCCACTTTGGCACAAGCACGACGAATTTCGCGCTTAACTCCTTGATGAATAGTAATTTTCAATACTATATCGCGACCTTCTTTTTCAAGCATTTCTATTTTATCGAAAGAAATTTTACCTTCGGATAAACGCACTCCTCGCATTAATCGTTCCATTTTCCCTTCTGAAAAAATGCCGTTGACCCAAACTTTATAAACTTTTTCTACTCGATATTTTGGATGAGTTAAGCGATGAGCTAATTCACCGTCATTAGTCATCAATAATAAACCCTCTGACTGATAATCTAAACGTCCTACTGGATAAATTCTGGCATTAGTTTTACTTTTCACATAATCAAAAACAGTTTTACGATTAGCCTCATCACTCACACTAGAAATGACATTAAATGGCTTATTGAGCAACCAATATTCCAACTCTTCTTTATTTTCACGACTAAACTTTTTACCCCCCACCATTAATTCATCTTCAGTAGGATCAATTTTGTCACCTAATTTAGCTTTTTTATGATTTAACAAAACTTTACCTTCTTCAATCAGAACATCGGCTTTGCGACGAGAAGCGATGCCTAAATCAGCTAAAAATTTATTCAAACGAATTTTCATACTTGGTATTATAGCGCCTAATCACCAAGAATAATTAGCTCTTCTTCTGCTCTAGTGACAGCTGTATAAAGCCAACGACGCCAATCTAAATCTGACATTTGTTTAAAGCGTTCTTCAAAAAGAATTACTCTACTTGCTTGGCTTCCTTGAGCCTTATGAACTGTGAGAGCGTAAGCAAAATCAAAAAGTTCAGCTTGTAAAGTTAAAGCTCGAGACTCTCTAGTAAAGTTAAGGGCTGTGTTAGAACCAAATTGTTTTTTCACGGCTAAACCTTCGAAGACTTGCTCTTCGTCGTCGAAAAGAATTTTTACGTCATAAAAATTATCATCTTTACTGACAATTCTCTGCAATGTTCCCAGCATGCCATTAAAAATAGCTTTTTGTTGTTTATTACGTAAACAAATTACTCGGTCACCTGCCATCGGTAAGGGAGAATCATAGCCTAAAATATTACGCAAATAATTATTTAATTTAATGCGGGTATTATTGTAACCACATAAAATCAAGGTTTCTTGATTATATTGTTGTAGATAGTTTTCAATAATTTCTTGTGATTCTGGATCGTCTTTAGCTAACTTGCGCACCCCTTTACCATAATTACCAATCTTAATACGACCATATTTGCGAGCTTCGATGGATAGCTTGATGATAGGATTGTCAGCCACTTGACGATGAATTTCTTCTAATTTAATTTCTGGATTTTCCATTAAGTTAAATTGCCCACTGACCGGAGGTAATTGTCCATGATCGCCCACAGCTAAAATAGGAACATTATAAGAAAGTAGATCGTACCAAATTTTCTGATCCACCATAGAAGCTTCATCAATAATAATTAAATCAGTTTTGAGCTCTTCCTTACGTTTCCAACCAACAATTTCATGGTGTTCATTTTCAATGACGCTATAAATTAAAGAGTGAATGGTTCCTACACTATCACCCTTATATAAAACCTCATTATCTTTGAGATAATTTTTCAAAACTCTAGTCGCTTTTCCCGTAAAAGCTGCAAAGGCTACTTTGAGCTTCGGATCTTGTTTAAATAAAAGCTTGCGCAAAATAGCAATTAAAGTAGTCTTACCAGTTCCAGCATAACCACCCAGTGTCACAAATTGCTTATGATCTACTTCTTTGGCATACCACTGCAAAATACTTTTAAGCGCTAGTTTTTTATCGTTAGAAATATCCATATTATTGTATTAGCATCGCGTCGCCAAAACTAAAAAAGCGGTAATCATTTTCGAGTGCATGAAGATAAGCTTGTCCAATACTTGAACTTAAAAAATCTGTGAATTCTTGTTTGGTATTTGGCACACTGCAAAAAGCAGACACCAGCATTAATAAACTTGATTTTGGTAAATGAAAATTAGTAATTAAGCCATCGACAAAATTAAATTGATAAGGTGGATCAATAAAAATATTGGTTTCTTTAGCCACGGCTAAAATTTCTTTTTTAGAAGCAGATAAAAGCACTGCTGACTCTAAACTGCGAGTCGTAGTTGTTCCCACTGAGATGATTTTCTTGCCAGATTTTTTTGCTAAATTTAGGCGGTCAGCCACTTCATTAGAAATCTCAAAATACTCACTGTGTAATGTTTTGGAGCTTAAATTTTCGCTAGTTAGTTTGGCAAAAGTTCCTAGTCCCACGTGTAAGGTAATTTTTTCGATCTGCACCCCTTTTTGTTTTAATTTATCCAAGAGTTCTTCGGTGAAATGCAAACCCGCAGTCGGAGCAGCTGCTGAACCTTCTTCTTTAGCATAAACTGTCTGATATTCTTCTTTAATTTTTTCTTCACTTTGAGTTGCTTTAATATATGGTGGTAAAGGAGTAAAACCACAAAGATCAATTTCTTTAAGTAGATTAATACCATTTTGATTGAATTTTACTTTAACCTTGGCACTATTTTCATCTCTAGAAATTACTTCTGCTTGTAAAAAATCAGTAAGGTCGACGTCGGCACAGAGACTGCCATCATTCTCCAAAAAACTTCTTCTAGGAAAAAATAGCCTTTGACCCATCTTTAAACCCGGCTTAGAAATAGCTTCAAAACTATCTAAGCCAATTTGTTTAATTAATAAAAGTTCTGCTTTACCACCACTTTGTTTTTTACCAAGAAGCCTGGCAGAAAAAACTTTAGTTTCATTGAGAACTAAAACATCTTGATTTGACAGAAAGTCAGTTAATTCAAAAAAATGATGATCTTTAATTATTCCAGTCTGTCTATTTAAAACCAAAAGTTTGGAAGAATCTCGAGGAAAGACTGGTTGATTAGCAATCTTTTTTTCATCTAGTGGATAGTCATATTTATCCAAAATATCTTGAAGATTATCGTCAAACATGGGCTTAGTTTAGCACAAATGATACAGAAATTATTTAAATCTTTATATATAATGAAGGCTTGATGCTAGAAATAATTATTTTGATTTTATTGATACAAATATTATTTTTTATTTTTGCCAGCATTTTTAAAACTGATAAATTTACAGATCTATCTTACGGCTTAACTTTTGTATTTGTTGCTATTTATTTATTGATTAAAGGTGGTAACGCTTTTTTACTAATAATGCCAATTCTTTGGGGAATTAGATTGGCAACATATTTATTTATTAGAATTTTGAAGATAAAAAAAGATCAACGTTTTGATGGCGTCAGAGAAAAATTCTGGTCATTTGCTAAATTTTGGTTATTACAAGCCATATCAATTTTTGTTATCAGTCTACCTTTTATTTTTGCTAGTTTAAATAATTTACCTAAAAACATTAATTTCTTAGCTTTAATTTTGTTTTTCGTAGGTTTATTTATAGAAACCACAGCAGATTGGCAAAAATATCAATTTAAAAATAAACAAAATGAGAAAAATTCGTTTATTAAACATGGTCTGTGGAAATATTCGAGACATCCAAATTATTTTGGAGAAATGCTAATGTGGTGGAGCATTTATTTATTTATAGTTGGCGATTTAAATGATTGGCAACACATATTAATCATTGGACCAATATATATCTCTTTGCTCTTACTTTTTGTAACTGGAGCACCAACTTTAGAAAAAAAATATGAAAAAAGATATGGTTCAGAATGGACTAATTATAAAAAGCAAACCAGTCTAATTATTCCTTTACCTCCATTTTGGAATCGATTTCTTTAAGAAATTTTTCTCTAGCCTCACCTTTCAAGTGAGGAATGAAGGGCCTAAAATCCATTAAGGATTCAGCAGAGCGGTTGAATAAACTCAAGATTTTATTTAAATATTGTTGAAAATCTTCACAATATTTAATATTTTCCAAATAAAAGTACTTTTTATTTACCCTACCAATATCTTCCGTGGCAACACCAGAACTAGAGGCGCTGGACCTAGCCGTCAACGTACCTATCTGCAATACTGAATGAGCAACTCCAGCTAAAAACCCTTGATTGTTACAGCTGGTGTCAACTACCATTTCCAATGGCAAACTTTGATTATAACGATTAAAAGGAGTGGTATAAACAATTTTAGTTAAACGTTTATTGGTTAGTATTGCTAAACTTTTTTGCCATAAACTATAAACCCACCAAAAACCAATTACTGCAAAGCTACCTACAACAATTAACATCATAGGTAATAAAAATGTCATAGAACTATTAACAAAAATACTTTTAAAGGCTAAAGAAAAAACATAAAAAGCTAAAGAAATTGCTATGGCTATCAATATTACAAAAAACATTCTTATAAATAAAAAAAGCTTATGCTCTCTGGTAATATAGAGAATTCTTTCATCAGTAGCTTGACCAGGAAAACGATGTTTGTCATAGGGAAAAACAAATTCTTTTACTTGAAAAATTTCTGTCATGAAAAAATTATAACATTATTACTCTGGTTGTGATAAGTGATTTTATTGTTTATACTCACCAACAAAGAGAAATTAACAAAGAATTTAATGTTTAAATATTTTCAAAAATATAAAAATTTAGAAAAAAAACAAAAAGTAATTATTTATTCTGTATTCTCAGCAATTATTATTTTACTTCTTAGTGTTTCCGCTTTTGCTAGCTATCATTATTTTGCTAAACAAAAAACCACTTCTTCTACACAAAATCCAGAAGATTTAATTGATTTTGACCAAGAAATCAATTTGGATATCAATAATGTTCAAGAAGAAGATAAAAAAACTCTTAACGTGTTATTGGCTGGCTATGGTGGAGCCGGACATCAGGGTGGTTATTTGAGCGATGTGATTCAAGTGGTTCATTTTAATTTTGAAAAAAAACAAATTAATTTTATTTCTATTCCCAGAGATCTTTATTTAGTTAATAAAGATCAAAAAGGTTATAAAGTTAATGCATTAATGAGTGCCGGCATGAGCAATGGAGGTGGTGTTAAAACTGGATTAGAATTGATGCAAAAAAGCATTGGTCAAATTATTGGTTTACCAATTAAATATTTTGTTGGCATTGATTTTGTAAGTTTTAAAAGAGTAATCGGCTATGAATTAAATAGTATTGAAGTTAATGTTAGCCAAACTTTAGAAGATGCTTGGTATCCCATTGAAGGTGCTCAATTAGATCCTTGCGGATACAGTCCAGAAGAAATTGCCAATTTAACTGCAACCTATAGCGGTTTTGAGCTAGAAAGTAAATTTGCCTGTCGCTATGAGCATCTCTTATATAAGCAAGGTAAAGTTAAGATGGAAGGACATGATGCGCTCGCTTATGTACGCTCGCGCCACAGCTCCAGTGATTACGATCGTAGTCGTCGTCAAGTTGAAGTATTAACAGCTATTCGTGATAAATTATTTACTTTAGAAGCCCTTAAAAAAATTCCTAAATTTTATGAGGCATTTTCTAAACATGTTACGACAAATTTAGATTTAGAAAGCGCTAAATATTTAGCTCCATTATTGGCCAATACCAATGAATTTGAGGTTAAAACAATAAATCTCACTCCAGAAAATGTTTTACAAAGTAGTAAATCTAATGAAGGCGCTTTTATAGTTGTTCCAAAAGCTGGAATGAATAACTGGTCACAAGTGCAAACCTTTATTAGAGAACAAATTTAATTATTCAAATCAGAAGTCGTACTTGATTCTTGAGTTTCTGTTAAATCTATATTTAATTTGTTAGCAAAATACTCAATAATATCTGGAGAACCAATTAAACATTTTCCTTCAGCATATAAAAATGGCACTCCAATGCTATTAGCATCTAAACCACAAGAAACAGCTACTTTAGTTAATTCATTAGCATTTGCTTGATTATCATAAACTTCTTTCTTTTGGAAAGTCATTTTTTCTTCAACTTGATTATCCTGAAACCATTCTTCGACGATTTCACAATGAGGACAAGTATTGCCATAATAAAAAACAGGATCGGCATTTTTTAAAGCTTCAATTTTTTGTTCTGTAACTTGTTTTTCTTTATTGTTACTGACAATTACCACTAGAGATAAAAGTCCGGCTATTAAAACAACAATTAAAAGGGTAATAATTTTTTGTTTCATGTCAGAAAAGCTTATTATAAAAAGACAAAAAAGGCAATCTTTAAAAGATTGTGGTGATATACTGAAAGCTAATAATAATTAACAGAAAGGAAAAACATCAATATTTTAAATCGAGCGTGTGGCCTTGTTCTAAAAACAAGGAGACGAGGAAGAGGGATGTTATTTAAACTTAAAAATTAAATAACGATCGGACCTGCAAAACAAATTTGCAGAGCATCTACGGAGACCCTTTGGGTGGTTAATAGTTTAAAAAAAACAAAGATCCATCCATTAAAAATTAAGATCAATAAAGCAAAGTCTTAATTTAAAAATCTTAAAATTATCATTAATCTAAAAAAGGAATATATATGTGTGGTATCTATGCCTGTTTGGGCAATTTTGACGCAACTACTAAAGTTTTGGCAGGACTCAAAAGAATTGAATATCGTGGTTATGATTCGTGGGGTATTGCAATTGCCAATAAAAAAATAAAGATTGAAAAACATGTTGGTAAAATCAGTCTGATTAAAAAATTAAAACTTGCCAATAACAATAATGCCATTGGTCATACTCGCTGGGCTACTCATGGTGGCGTCACAGAAAAAAATGCGCACCCACATCTAGCACAAAACGGTAATTTTGCTCTGGTACAAAATGGTGTTCTAGAGAATTATCAAGAATTGAAAAACGAATTACAAAAAAATGGTTATAAGTTTCAAACAAAAACCGACACTGAGGTGATTGTGGCTTTGTTAGAAAAAAAATGTCGAGAAAAAATTGGGTTAAAACAGTTTGCTAAAGTAATTAAAAAAATGGTCGGCCGAAATACCATCCTTTTATTAACTAAGAATGGCGAAGCGTGGGCTCATCGTCTAGGTTCTCCTCTGATAGTTGGGCAAGGTGAAAAAAATAATTACTTTTTCTCCTCTGATTTAGCCTCACTGAGTCATGATGCTAAAAATTATTACGTTATAGAAAATCAAGAAATCATTCATTTTGATGGTCAAAATATTCATGTTTATCAAGTAAAAAACCTAACTACTAAAAAAATACATTTTCACAAAATTGATCAGCAAGCTTTGGAAATTGATAAAGGTGACTATGCCCATTTTATGTTGAAAGAAATTTATGAACAAAAAGAAAGCTTCATAAAAGTATTGGATAAAAGTGAAGAATTATTTGAGAAAATTGCAAAGAAAATTGAAATATCAAGAAATATCTATGTAGTTGGTGCAGGCTCGGCAAGCTATGCTTCTTTAAGTATTGTGAATAATTTAAGAAAAAATAAACAAAATGTTTATCATGTCCCCGCCTATGACTATGCAGATTTCGTACAGAATTTTAGTAAAAGAGATTCAGCAATTGTCCTTAGTCAAAGTGGCGAAACGGCCGACACTATAGAAGCTGTAGAAAAAATGAAAACTAAGGGTGTTTTCATCATTTCAGTAGTTAATATGCCTGCTTCAACTTTAATGAATATAGTTGATATTGCCTATTCTCTTAACGTGGGAGCAGAAATTGGAGTCGCCAGCACTAAAGCTTTAACTGGACATATGCTTTTTGGCATGGCTTTAACTAGCTATTTAGAAAATAAAAATTTTTCATTCAAAAAAGAGGTTGAAGAATTTTCCAAACAATTAGCTTCATGGCTTGCTAATAAAAAGGTCATGAATAACATTAAAAAAACTGCTAAATTACTTAGCCAAAAAAAAGATTTATATATTCTTGGTCGTGGACAGCTCTTAGCCAGTGCTCTGGAATTTGCTCTTAAAATCAAGGAAATTTCTTATCTTCACGCCGAAGGTTTTAGCGCTGGTGAACTTAAACACGGTGTCATTGCTTTAATTGAAAAAGAAACGCCAGTGATTTGTCTCGTCGATAAAGAAAGTAGAGAAAACATGCTTTCTAGTGCTCATGAAGTAAAAGCACGAGGAGCCAAAGTAATTGGTGTTGCTATTAAAAATGAAGAAATTTTTGACATTTTTATTGAACTACCTCAAGCAGAAAAGTTTACTAATTTAAGTAGCATTATTGTCGCTCAATTACTGACTTACGAAATTGCTCTACTTAAAAAATTAGACCCAGATAAACCAAGAAATTTAGCTAAAAGTGTGACAGTTAAATAAAAAATTAAATAGAACGACTATCATAAGCCCAATGGAGTAAAGCTTGACGTTGAACTTTACGACAAGAAAAATCACTTGGCATACAATTACGTTCAACTTGCACTAAGTGTCGACGAAACATTTTCCATCTTTTTATTTGACGCTCATCTTCTCCATCAGTTAAACGACGACCCATAAAATAACGACAATACCATTGAAACCAACCACGAGGATCATCTCTATAAATCCATCCTTTTTTCTGCCAAACTGATAAAGGTTGACTAGCATTAACTTTAAAAAAGTTTAAAAAAGGATCATGAAATTCATGACAGAGTTTGGCTTTCTTAAACCAACTTTTTGGAAATTCATCTTTACAATCTGTCATGTATTTTCCACCAAAAACACCCATTTTAAGCATTTCTTCGGGACTCAGCTCTGGTTTAAAATCGGAATGAAAATTTTGACCCATGATTTCGGTTAATTGATATTGATAATTACTTTGCATCAAATCTTTAACCAAAACTAGTTTTGCCATGATTAAGTTATAATATAACTGAAAGCAATATATCATGCAAAATAAAAACAAAGATACATCTTGGAACAAAGTTGCTCCGTGGTATGAAAAAATTGTTGGGAATGATGGACATTATTATCATGAGCATGTGGTGATTCCAGGAGTATTACAGCTTTTGAATTTAAAAAATACCGATACCTTGGTTGATCTTGCTTGTGGACAAGGTATTTTGGCTCGCAAAATTCCTCATATTCAAAAATATCTTGGTCTTGATTTAGCTAAAGAATTAATTAAAGAAGCCAAAATTAAGAATAAAGAAAAAAATTATGAATTTTTAACTTGTGATTTAAGTAAAATTTTAAAGGAAAGAGAAGAAAAATTTGACAAAGCTGCTATTGTTTTGGCACTACAAAATATTGAACAGGCGGAAAACGTACTTAAAAATGCAGCTAATTATCTTAAAAAAGGCGGAGAATTAGTAATCGTACTAAATCATCCATGCTTCCGTATTCCTCGCCAATCAGGTTGGAACATTGATGAAAGAAATAAACAACAACAACGCTATATCAATCGCTATTTATCACAGTTAAAAATTCCTATCGACATGAATCCTGGTCGTAAACAGGAAGCTCAAAAAATAACCTGGTCTTTTCATCGTAGTTTGCAAGATTACAGTCAAATGCTTAATCATGCTGGATTTACTATCAAAAAAATTGAGGAATGGGCATCAAATAAAGAAAGTGTTGGCAAAGCTGCTAAAATGGAAAATCGTGCTCGTGCTGAAATTCCTCTATTTATGGCTCTTTTAGTCAAGCTTAGCTAAGATTTGTTGAGCTTTTGCTTCAATTGCTAAAGCATGTTTTTCATCACGACCAAAAACAATGTAAGCTAACTGACCTTGCTTGAGTAAATTGGCAGAAGCAATTACCACGCCCTCTTTAGTTTTTTTATTAAACAAAACTGGGCCTAATTTTTCTATTAATTCTTCAAAGGTGGGAGTGATGCCTTTTGGTAATTTCCAAGCATTATTGGATAAAATATAAGAGTAATCTAAGAAATCTTTACCAATTAATTTCAAGGCAGTTTTGTAAACATGTGAACCGCCAGTGCGCCTGGTGTTTGATTCAGAAACATATAAATCCCCGTTCTTAGCTGCTACCAAATCTACATCGTAATAACCACGATAACCATTAGAAGCATATTTTTCACCAATAAAGAAACCCATATCAATAATGCGAGTCATTAAACGATCGTTCATCACATCTTCATTGATTTCTACCCCTTGGAAAACACCGTCCTTGGTAACACGTAAGCCACAATAATAAAGATAATCGATGCGACCATTTTTATTAATTTTAAATTCAACGTTTGGAAAACCACCCCCAACCGCAAAATTAACATTCACTAAACTTTCAATAACAATAGGAAATTTATCCCAATAAGCATCTTTTTTGAGAATTTTATAAATTTCTTTTTCACAAGCCTTGTATTCTGTAGACAATTCTCCAGGACGTAAAATCAGTACTCCAGCTCCAGAATGCCCCTTATTGGTCTTGATAACTACTCCTCCTTCTTTGATATATTTCTTGGCAGCAATCTTGGCAGCATCAATAATATTTACACAAATCAAACCATCACTCATAATAAAGTCTGGCTCTTCAGCGGCGCTTTGCTGAGCTAGCTGACGAATTCCAGATTTGCTACCAAAAAAGTTTACAGTCCAAGCATCTTCTTCTTCAGGAGCTTCTGGAGTATAAACAGTAATTCCTCTTTTCTTTAATTTGTTAACTAAAGTTAAAAATTGTTCGCTGGTTGAATAACTAATCAAAGTTAATTTTTTAACATGGTTGGCAAAATCAATAAGTTTTTCAAATAACTCTTTATCCTCGTAAACATCGCGACAAGTTTCGCCAGAATGCACTCTTGGCGTAAGTAATTCTAATTTACGAATCCCAAATAAGTTTTTGTAATATTTAACAAAGCCTTCATGAATGGGCTTAGGACTGATAAAAACCAAGTCACTTTCTTCTGATGTGGTAAACAAATCACGATCAGCAAGATTGGCGTTTTCGTCTATTTCTAGAGCTCGCTCGTGATCATCGCTTATGGCCTGAATAAATGGCCAAACATCTTCGGAAAGGTTACAAATATATACTGTTTTTTCTGCTTTTTTCTTATCAGCAGGTATAGGTTCGTCTTTTTTTGACATAATTTTTGATTCTTTTTTAAGAATCGTAAGAGCATATTCTATCACAAATCACTATTTGTAAATAAGAATATCAATATCCTATAGTTTGCATTTAAATGATTAACTGTTATAATGCTTGTTCGTAGTTAAAATAATTCAATTGGTTTGAGCACGCAAAAAATATTTGCTTCTTGTCTTTGACCTCTGAAAGACTAAAGAAAGAAGTAAATATGTATCATAATAATCGTCATTATCGTGGCAATAGAAATCGTGGAGGTGGTGGTAGAAGAAAAATCGCCAGCTTTGATCCTTCTATGTTTATTCAAAAAGCCACTATTGATGAGCAATCAGAAACAACTGTGGAACAATATCAAAATCAGCATGCTTTTGTTGATTTTGCCGTTAATGAACAAATTAAAATCAATTTAAACACTAAAGGTTATACAACCCCTACTCCAATTCAAGATCAAATCATTCCTCATATTGTAGAGGGCAGAGATGTGGTGGGCATTGCCAATACTGGTACAGGTAAAACTGCTGCTTTTTTAATTCCTTTAATCGATAAGGCTTTGAAAAATTCAAATACCAGAGTACTCGTCGTCACTCCAACTCGTGAATTAGCTCTACAAATTAGAGATGAATTAATCACCTTTAGTCAAAATTTACCAATCTTTTCTACTATTTGTATTGGTGGTTCGTCTATTGCTCGTCAAATCGAGCGTTTACAAAGAAGACCAAATTTTGTGATTGGTACCCCAGGTCGTTTAAAAGATTTGAGTCAAAGAAGAAAAATCAATTTTGTCCATTTTGATACTATTGTTCTAGACGAAGTGGATCGTATGCTAGATATGGGTTTTGTCCATGATATGGAAGCCATTATTAGCCAATTACCAGAAGAAAGACAGTCTTTATTTTTCTCTGCCACTACTAATAAAAAAGTAGAAAATATTATGCAAGGTTTTCTAAAAAATCCTGTGCATGTAGTTATTAAATCAGCAGAAAATAAAATCAATATTGATCAAGATGTGGTTAGACTTAAAGGCCGAGTCAAAGTTGAAGTTTTGCATGACTTACTAATTCAAAAAGAATTTCAAAAAGTGCTTGTTTTTGGTCGTACCAAATTCGGCATGGAAAGACTCAGTAGAGAATTGGATAGTAGAGGCTTCAAAGTTGCTTCTATTCATGGCAATAAAACTCAAGGTCAAAGACAAAAAGCATTGCAACAATTCCGCGAGGACCGCGTGCAAGTTTTGTTAGCTACTGATGTAGTTTCACGTGGTTTAGACATTAATAATGTCACTCATGTGATTAACTATGATTTGCCGGAAACTTATGAAGACTATGTCCATCGTATCGGTCGTACTGGCCGTGCTGAAAAAAGTGGCGTTGCTTTAACTTTTGTCGATTAAGTCCTCTTTCTCCAGATTGACAGTCCTATAATAATTTGTTATTATATATGCAGACGTAAATCGTCTGATGGGCCTGCTCAATCCCTCATAATAGCTTGAGTTAGCTTGAGTTTTGCTCATCTGTTCCTTAACAGATCGAAAGCAAAATATTTTTCTTTTTAAATTTGTATGCAAAGTCGAGGTTAATTGTATTTAATTTTTTCAAATTGAACACAGCTATCCTCGACCAAGCAATCCTGCGGGGTCGATCTAGTCGTCCCTAGCCCAGGACGCAAATCTTCAAAAGGAGAAATTCCCGTGTTACACAGCTTTAAAAAGCTCGTACTGTGCGTGCTGATGCTGGCGCTAGTCGCTGGCTGCACATCGTCGCCGGTTAGCGGTGGTCCTCAGGTAGAACCAAAACCTGAACCGCCCATTGTTGTCATCTCGTTGCCTATCTCTTTGCAGGAGGTGGTGGCAAGATGCGCGCCGGTTCAAGTAGCTTCATTGTCACCAATGCCTGCAAAGCTCCCGCAGGATTGTGCAAACCTGTTCAGCCACGGACTTCGTCCAGAAAGATTGGCTGAATTTGCGGCACTCGGAATCGATGTTGCCGTGATCTTTGAAGCGATTGGCTCAGGTGATTTCTCTGTCATGCATGCTGGTTTAGATGCAGATGGCAGAGATAATGGCTTCGACCTCTTGGTAAAAGGGGTTAGAGTCTTGCTGATTTTTGGGCAGACTAAGAAGCCCACTATTTTCCCTCTCCCCAAAGCTAAAATTGGGGAGACTATGGCTGAAGCCATGGCGCGTTTATTTACTGGCGCGAATGCCAAATTTCCCAACCCAGTAGAGATGACGACAGAAATCACTGCCGGCATCAAAAGCTTGGCTGGATGTGTAAGCGGACTTATCCGCGAGCATCTCGCTGGAAGAGTCAGGGTGCCACAAGCTCCTGATGAAAAAGTAGAAGTGCCAGTTGGCACACCTACGGTTGAAGCACCAACTCAATTGGTGATAGCGCCCTCAGGTGCTTTTGCCTCAAACGAGAGTGCTTTGGCAAGTTTAGCACCAGAGGAGGTTGAATTACTAATTTTCCTCGGTGTAGTGGTGATTATAGGAGTAGTTGTTATCTCCTGTGTTACCACTGCTTGTCTTGGTGCCGTTCCCGGCACGTCCACTGCTTTGGTGGCACTGGTTGCTTTCGCTCGTTAAATAAAAATGACCGGTTCTTGGGCAAGAACCGGTCATTAGCTTTTCAAAAATATATTAACTATTAATAATCTCTTAAAATTTCTTTTACTTTTTCATGAGTTTCTGGATCTTTTTTTAATAATTCCAAAATTAAATGATTAATACTTAAAATATCTTGCATAATGTCATCTTCTAAAACCAATTGGTATTCTTTAAGATCAGACTCTGTGACAGTTGGTATTTGTAGAACTGAATCTAAAGTATCCTGATGTTTTTCAGCTTCTTCTAAAGTTAAAGCATATAAGGTCATGAATTTTTGCATTGGTTTTTGAAAACGATCAGCTTGATGCAAGAGATCTTCTTTGCCACTAGTTAAAGAGAGAGTTTGTATTAAAGTTTTATACAATCTTTTTAAATTATCAAAAAAATGATTAACTTCTGCTCTTTTACTCCAATTTATCGAATCTTTTAGGTTCATTATTTCTTGAGTACAAAAATGAATAACTTTCTCAATAATTTCATTGCTTAATATTAAATTATCTTTAGTATCTACACCTTCACTTTGATTTAGTTTTTGATCTAATTTATTTTGAATCAACAATTGATCTAATAAAGTTAAGTCTTCTGGTTTTTTAGCTTTTTCCTCATTCATAATACTAATTTAGTAGTATAACAATAATTATTGAAGCATAGTAGAATGGAAAATAATGATTCAAATACGCAAATACTTAAAATACACTTTTTATTTGCTACCATTTGTATTTGGCTTGATAATTGGTTATTTTTTAAATGATTATAAAAATGCTAAGAATACAAATGATGTAGAGCCAGAAACTAGTGAGGTAAATTTTAAAGAAACCTATCCCCATATAAATCCATTAAAATTTTGTGACAGTTCCATCAATAATCCCATTAATAAAAAAATTAATACCTTGGAAAGCAAAGTAAAAAACGTCATACAAGATTCAAACATTACAACAGCAGTGTATTATCGTAATTTAAATAATGGACCGTGGTTTATGGTCAATCAAGATGAAACTTTTTTTGCTCAAAGTTTATTAAAAGTACCACTAGCCATGACCATTTATAAAATTGCAGAAAACAATCCAAAGATTCTAGAAAACACCGTTGTCTATCATGGTCAATACCAAGAAGCTCAAAATATAATAGATGAAGAAGATATTGATACAAAGCAAAAATATTCAGTGGAAGAATTATTAACTCATGTTTTAATTTACTCCGATAACGAAGCCCTAGGGGTATTGTTTGATCATTTAAAATTATTGGGTTTAGAAACTAAATTAGAAGAAACTAATGAAGAAATCGCTTTAGACGGTATCAGTGGAGAAATAAATATTAAAAATTATTCTGAAATGCTAAGAATTCTTTATAATTCTACTTATTTAAATAGAAAATCTTCAGAAAAAATCTTAGACATTTTAACTCATTCTTCATATAAAGATGGTCTTACCGCTGGATTTCCAGAGAATACTGAAATTGCACATAAATTTGGAGTTAGAGATATGCATGGTGAAACAAATGGCCAACAATTACATGATTGTGGTATTGTCTATTTAAAAAATGGCGAACATTTAATTTGCATAATGACCAAAGGAAATGACCTAGATAAACAAAGCTTATTAATACAAGATATTTCAAGGACAATTGCTAAAGAAATTATGCGCTTGTAACTTTATGAAAAATATAGCAAAACTTTTAACATCAATTATTGGTTGTGAATTGGTTGGTTTTATAGGCACTCCTTTTACAATTTCAGCTATTCCTACTTGGTATGCTACGCTTAACAAACCATTTTTTGCTCCGCCCAATTGGTTATTTGGACCAGCTTGGACATTATTATATTTTTTAATGGGCATATCTTTTTATTTAATTTGGAAACAAGATTTTAAAACTTTAAAAACAAAAATTGCTAGAAAGTTTTTCTTTATTCAATTATTTTTAAACTTAATTTGGTCACCTTTATTTTTTGGTTTAAGATCACCATTACTTGGTTTAATAGATATTGTAGCGTTATGGATATTCATTGTTATAACAATCTATAAAATGCACCCCGTGTCTAAATGGGCATCTTATTTATTGATTCCTTATCTTTTATGGGTAACTTTTGCGACTGCTCTTAATGGAGCAATTTTAATTCTAAATTAATTTTTTCTAACCTAATAAAAAGAAAAAGCCTTCGAATTGAGAATGCATTTTTTTTAATTCTTCTTTTCTTACTTCCGGAATTTTTTTCAAAAAATTAAGAGACTTTGTTTCTCCATGAGAAACAGCATCTAAAAAAAGTAAAAAATCTTCAGCCTTATTTAAATTAAGTTTTCCTGGATCAATTTCTGGAGTTTCTTTGGAATTTTTTTGTTCATAACTACCCCACCAATGTCCAGGAGTACCAATATTAATAGAATTAATACGATGAAAATCTTTATCGCGTTCGTTTCTATCTTCTTCAGTCATACTCGTATTATATCAAACATCAAAATAAACTAAGAAAAAGGCCTACCCCAAAAGGGTAGGCCTTATCTTTAATAACGACGGCGATAGTTGCTCAACATCGCCTGATGCTGAGTATGTTTCTCTTGCCTCCTTTTTCTAACTTGTTGACTATCTTCAGGGGTTGAACCCTTAGGAAGCCGGATTGAATTTGATAAGTTGTTAATCTTATCTTGCCAAATATGAGCGAGATTTTTATCTCGACTAGCAAAGGCTATTGTTAATGTTTTACCATTAAACCTTTCTGTCCAGATGTCCAAACCCAACTCATTAGCCGCCTGTACGTCTGCCTGATCTTGGCAGACGATGCGATAGGTTTCCCTACCACCTTTTTCATTGAATTTTGCGAAGGTACGCAGGTGACTCATTTCTAAAAACCTCCATCTAATGAACTAAAAAGGATATGCCCCTTACGGGGCAAAAAACATATTATTTAATATTTTTTTTGCCCAATAAGGGACTTATGTCGTTTATTAAAGAGCTTTATTCCGATTATTAATAATTTAACAAGCAGTTTGTTATTTATCTTTAATCAGAACTGTTCATTATAACCGATAATACTTAAAAAATCAATATTATAGGATGTTTTTCCAACTAGTTTTCACCTAGACAAAACTTTGTAAATCTGCAAGTATGGATACATGTCTCAAAAAACTTTCCAAACCCCATTCTTTATCGATGACATTGCTTTGAAAAAAATCAAGCTAGTAGCAGTGGCCTATTCTCACGTTGATCGAGAAGATTTTCCAACAGAAGGAGCTTACGAAGCCGAAGTAGAGGTGGAAGACCGTGCTGAAGAAGTAATTGCTGAAGTAGCTAAACTAGGCATTGCTGTCAAAGGTTACGCTGCTAATCAATATTTCTTAACTAACATCCTAGTAGATAAACCAGACCTGGTTCTAAACTTAGTAGATACAGTGAGAGGTAAAGAAAGATTACAACCAGCGGTACCAGGTGCCCTAGAGCTTTCTGCTATCAAATACACCGGTGCTGGTTTAAAAGGTTTAGTGTTGGGCAATGATAGGCACATGTTTAAACAAATGTTAATCGCTCATGACATTCCTACTCCTGCCTATAAATTTATTAAAGACATGCGTTCTAAAGTACCAGCTGATTTGGGTTTGCCACTCATTATTAAATTAAATGAGAGTGGTGGTAGTGTCGGTATAGATAATAAAGCAGTAAAAGAAACTCTAGAAGCAGCTAATAAAAAAATTGCCAAAATGCTTGAACAACACAAAATGCATGTCATTGCTGAACAGTTTATCGATGGACCAGAAATTACAGCTGTTATTTATGATGATGGACATAAAAAGCATGTTCTTTTGGGACAAAAAATGTTCCGTGTTAAACCAGATGGCAAGCATGATTTCACTAGTTTAGAAAGTTATGAAGACATTAAGTCTTATTATTATAAAATTCCTAGTCAAGAAACCATTGATAGAATC
>Ga0116157_10001794_pt1 | contig 21341 bp, 15 predicted proteins | sample AD_UKC048_MetaG_FD_89882 | JGI IMG/M metagenome (GOLD analysis project Ga0116157, IMG submission 89882) | Active sludge microbial communities of municipal wastewater-treating anaerobic digesters from USA - AD_UKC048_MetaG | ecosystem: Engineered > Bioreactor > Anaerobic > Digestate | place: USA...
CAGCGGTTGGCGCCCAGCGTGGCGGCCGCCTCTTCCACTTCCTTGTGCAGGTCTTCCAGCACCGGCTGCAGCGTGCGCACGACGAACGGCAGGCCGATGAAGGTCAGTGCCACGAACACGCCGATCGGGGTGTAGCTGACCTTGAACGGCAGGAACTGGCCGATCCAGCCGTTCTGCGCGTACAGCGCCGTCAACGCGATGCCGGCCACCGCGGTCGGCAGTGCAAACGGCAGGTCGACCAGCGCATCGACGACGCGCTTGAACGGGAACTCGTAGCGCACCAGCACCCACGCAACGATCAGTCCGAAGAACGCATTCAGCAACGCGCCGGCCAGCGACGCGCCGAAGGTCAGCCGGTACGAGGCCATGACCCGCGGCGACGTGACCGCGTCCCAGAAAGCCGGCCAGGTCATCGTGGCGGTCTTCAGGAAGGCCGCGCTGAGCGGGATCAGCACGATGAAGCTCAGGTACAGCAGCGTGAAGCCGAGCGCCAGGTCGAAGCCCGGCAGCACGCTGTGCCGCCGCAGCAGGGTGCGGGAAAGGAACACGTCAGGCCCCGGTTACTTCTTCGAACGCAGCACGATCTGGTCGTAGAAGCCGCCGTCGTCGAAGTGCTCCTTCTGCGCCTTCTTCCAGCCGCCGAACACCTCGTCGACGGTGAACGCGTTGACCTTCGGGAAATCCTTCGCGTACTTGGCCAGCACCTTGGCGCTGCGTGGACGGATGTGCTGGCGAGCAGCAATGTCCTGCCCTTCGTCGGACCACAGGTACTTCAGATAGGCCTCGGCCTGCTTGCGGGTGCCGCGCTTGTCGACCACCTTGTCGACCACCGCCACCGGGTTCTCCGCCAGCACCGTCCACGTCGGGTAGATCACCTCGTAGTCACCGCCGAACTCGCGCTTGATCAGCGGCACCTCGCTCTCGAAGGTCACCAGCGCATCGCCCAGGTTGCGCTGCGCGAACGTCGTGGTGGCACCGCGCCCGCCGCCGTCGAGCACCGGCACGTTGGCGAAGATGCGCTCGACCAGCGCCTTGGCGGCGGCAGGTGCCACCCCGTTCTTCAGGCCCGCACCCCAGGCCGCGAGATAGGTGTAGCGGCCGTTGCCCGAGGTCTTCGGGTTCGGGATGATCACCGAGATGCCCGGCCGCCCGAGGTCGCTCCAGTCGCGGATGTTCTTCGGATTGCCCTTGCGGACGAGGATCACCGACAGCGAGGTCGTCGGAGCACTGTTGTCGGGCAGGCGCTTCGCCCAGTCGGCGGGGATCAGGGCACCCCGGTCGGCCAGGATGTCGATGTCGTTGGCCTGGTTCATCGTGATCACATCGGCTTCGAGTCCCTCGACCACGCTGCGTGCCTGCTTGCTGCTGCCGCCGTGAGACTGGTTCAGCGTCAGTTCCTCGCCGGTGGTCTTCTTCCAGTGCACGGCGAAGGCCGCGTTGTATTCCTTGTAGAACTCGCGCGAGACGTCGTAGCTGACATTCAGCAGGGTCTTGCCAGCCCCTTGCGCGGAGGCGGTGAAGGAGGTCAGCGCAGCGGTGCTGGCCAACGTGACGAGCACCGCGCGGCGGGAAACTGGAGTCATGGTGAGGAGTGGCCGAACATCGCCACGAAGTTTCAAAACGGCCATCCTAGGCAGCACCCATCGAATGGACAACGATGCATTCCGTCGTTGCTTATCCGAAAAACAAGTAAGTCCGGCTGCTCCTCATCCGGTGGCAGCCGGCTGTTCAGCCCCGCAGGGTGGCCGTGATCGAGCTCACCCCGGGGCTGCAGAAATCACTTCACGGTGTAGATCTTGTCGAACACACCGCCGTCGGCGAAATGGGTCTTCTGAGCCTTCGCCCAGCCACCGAAGACGGCATCGATGGTGAACAGGTTGATCTTCGGGAAGTTCTTCTCGTACTTCGTGGCCACCGCCGGGTCGATCGGCCGGTAGAAGTTGCGCGCCGCAATCTCCTGCCCTTCCGCCGAGTACAGGTACTCGAGGTAGGCCTGAGCCACGTCGCGGGTGCCCCTCTTGTCCACGACCTTGTCGACGACGCTGACCGGCGGCTCGGCCAGGATGCTGACCGGCGGATAGACGATGTCGAACCTGTCAGCGCCGAACTCCTTCAACGCCAGGTGAGCCTCGTTCTCCCAGGCCAGCAGCACGTCGCCGATGCCGCGTTCGGCGAAGGTCACGGTCGAACCCCGCGCGCCCGAATCGAGCACCGGCACGTTCTTGAACAGGCTGGCCACGAACTGCTGCGCCTTGGCGTCGGAGCCTCCCGGCTGCTGCAGCGCGAAGCCGTAGGCCGCCAGGTAGCCCCAGCGCGCACCGCCCGAGGTCTTCGGGTTGGCGGTGATCACGCCCACACCGGGCTTGATCAGGTCATCCCAGTTCTTGATGCCCTTCGGATTGCCCTTGCGCACCAGGAAGATGTAGGTCGAGGTGTACGGCGAGCTGTTGTGCTTCAGACGCTTCTGCCAGTCGGCGGGCAGCACCTTGGCCTTCGCGGCGATCTCGTCGATGTCGTAGGCCAGCGCGAGCGTCACCACATCGGAGTCGATGCCGTCGATGACCGATCGCGCCTGCTTGCCCGAGCCGCCGTGAGACTGCCTGACGGTGACGACGTCGCCGGTCCTGGCCTTCCAGTACCTGGCGAACGCGGCGTTGTACTCGACGTAAAGCTCGCGCGTCGGGTCGTACGACACGTTGAGCAGTGAAACGTCCTTGGCGGCAGCGCCGAAGGCTGCTGCACTGACGGCAAGCACGAGCAGTGCGGAACGGGTGAAGCTTGATGCGGACATGAGTGCGAATCCTGGATGAGAGACCGGCGCTGAGCGAAGACATTCCGACAGCTGACAGGTCATCCTAGGCAGCGACACGCGCGCAGAAAACGAAGCGTTCCGCGCTTGCATATTCGGAATTCGACGAACCGACACCGTGCACGGCTCGGTCGTCGCGAGCGTGTCCATCCGCTCATCGTCGAGCGCGTCGCCGGGGGGTGACATGCTCCGCAGACCCCACACGCGATCCGAGAGAAGCAAACAAAAAGGGCCCGCCAAGGCGGGCCCTCTTCAAGCCGAAGCTCAAGACGTCAGAACGATTCCCAGCTGTCGTCGGTGCCGGTCTTCAGCGGCTGCTGGCGTTGCGCGGCAGAAGACTGTGAAGCGGTGGCCGCGGCCTTGCGAGGCGTGAACGTCGGACGAACGACGTTGCGGGCACGGTTGGGTCCGCGGCGCTCCTCGCCACCCCAGCCGGCGGTCTCGGCCTGCGCTGCGGCAACCATCGACCCGCCATTCGATTCGGTGCGGAAGGCCGAGACCGCCTGCACCAGTTGCTGCGCCTGCACCCGCAGGCTCTCGGCAGCCGCCGAACCTTCCTCGACCAGCGCGGCGTTCTGCTGCGTGACCTGATCCATCTGGGCCACCGCTTCGCCGACCTGCGCCACACCGGCGCTCTGCTCGGCACTGGCGGCACTGATCTCGCTGACCAGGTCGGTCACGCGGCGGATCGAGACCACCACTTCGTTGATGGTGGCACCCGCCTGATCGACCTGCGCCGAGCCCGCCTCGACGCGTCCGACGCTGTCGTTGATCAGCGTCTTGACTTCACGTGCCGCTTCGGCGCTGCGCTGTGCAAGGTTGCGCACCTCGCTGGCCACCACCGCGAAGCCGCGGCCCTGCTCACCAGCACGGGCAGCTTCGACGGCAGCATTCAGCGCCAGGATGTTGGTCTGGAAAGCGATGCCATCGATCACGCTGACGATGTCCGAGATGCGCTTCGAGCTCTCGTTGATGCCCTTCATCGTCTCGACGACGCGGCCCACGGCCTCGCCACCTCGAACAGCCACTTCGGAGGCGCTCGATGCCAGCTGGCTGGCCTGGCGGGCGTTGTCGGCGTTCTGGCGCACGGTGCTGGTCAGCTCTTCCATCGACGCGGCCGTTTCTTCCAGCGCGCTGGCCTGCTCTTCGGTGCGCTGGCTCAGGTCGAGGTTGCCCTGTGCGATTTCCGACGATGCCACCGCCACGCTGGAGGCGTTGCGGCGCACGTCGCCGACCGTCTTCTGCAGGCTGTCGCGCATGGCGTTCAGCGACGCCATCAGGCTGTCGGTGTCGCCGGGGCGCAGATCGATCTGCACCGTCAGGTCACCCTCGGCCACGGCCTGGGCCAGGGCCTTCGCATCGGCCGGCTCGGCACCGAGCTGGCGGGTCAGGCTGCGCACCATCCACGTGCCGAAGACCGCTGCGAAGAGCAGGCCGGCCACGATCGAACCGAGCGCCACCGCACGGATCGTCGCGTAGCTCGACAAGGCCGCCGCGTACTCCTCTGCGGCGACTTCGTTCTGCAGCTTCAGCAAGGCTTCGAGATTCTCTTCAACCGGCTTGTAGAGGGGATTCAGCAATTCGTCGACCATCTTGCCGGCATCCTTGACCCGGCCTTCCTTGAGCGCGACCAGCGTGGGCTGCAGGCCTTCGCTTCGATAGCGGGCTCGTGCGTCGCCAAAGGCCTGGACCAGCCGAGCTTCCTCGGTGGTCAAGAACGTGGCCGTGTAGGCCTTCCAGAGGGCATCGATCGCGGCGGCATTGTCCGGCAGCGTCGTTGTCGCCGTGGCGATTTCCTCGGGACGCGGGTCGCCGATCGCGTTCAGCAACGCAGCCTGGCTCTTGAGCATGCGGCGCTCGATCTCGGCCAGCTGGCCCAGCGGCACGACGCGGTCGGCGTTGACGGTCTTCAGGGACTGGTTGGCATCGTTGATGCCCCACAGGCCGATCGCGCCGATGACGACCAGCAGCAGAGACAGGGTGCCGATCAGCAGCAGCAGGCGGGTGGAGACTTTGAGTTGGTTCATGGCAGTGATTCCGTGGTCGTTCAGTTCAGTGCAGGGCGGCGACGGCAACACCTGCCGCGGAGCCGACGAGGGAGGCGATGTCGACCAGCACGAGCATCTGGTCATCGATGGTGGCGATGCCGCGCAGGTGCCCGCTCGACGAGAAGCCCGGCATCGACGGCACCGGCCGCAGGTGTTCGGCGGCGAGATCGAGCACGTCGCTGACGCTGTCGACCACCGCACCCAGACGCTTGCCGTCGCGCTCGACCACGATCACCGACTTCTGCGCGTCGTACTCACACGCCACCGCGCCGAGGCGCAGCCGCAGGTCGACGACGGGCACCATCTCGCCGCGCAGATTCATCACGCCGAGTTGGTCGCACGGCGAATGCGCGAGCTTCATCGGCGCGCTGTACGAGCGGATCTCGCACACCTGCAGGATGTCGACCGCGTAGGACTGCGATCCGATCTTGAAGGCCAGGACGCGCTGACCTTCGGGTGAATCTCCGGGTTCAGGCCGGACTACTTCTGTTCGGTTGGGGCTCGTCAGGGTCTGCATCGTGGTTTCCTTTGGGTGAGGTCGTCACGCTGAAACACCGCGAGCTCGACCAGAAACCAAACGATACAAGTGATTTACGCATTTGTATCATTTAAGAGGCGCAAATTGCGAGATTTTTATCACTTTTAACTGGATCTGATGACCAGTCCGGCCAGCAGCCGCGGTCGCAGCCGCCCCTCGACAGGGGATCAACCGCCCGTGGAGGCGTCGCTCGACAGGCGCTGCAAGACCGCGCGCAGGTCGGCCCAGGGCGCTGCCGCGGCCGTCCAGTCGCCCGCAGCCGCGGCCGATTCGAGCCGTGCTGCACCGTCGGCCTCCGCCTCGTGGCCGAGCGTGCGCAACACGCTCTTGAGGCTGTGCGCCAGCCTGCGCATGCCCTGCGCGTTCCGCGCGCCCGCCACGCGATCACCCTCTTGCAGGTCGTCTGCAAACTGCGTCAGGCAGGTCGCCCTGAACGCATGGAACAGCGGCGCATTGCCGGCAAAGTGGCGATCGATCGCCGCTTGCTCGTGCACATCCACAACCGGTACCGCTGCAGTTTCGTCAGCCGCCGGCACTGCACGGGCCGCAGGATCGTCCGCGAGATCGAGACCCAGTGCGTCGAGCACGCACCGCTCGAGCACCAGCATCGAAGACGGCTTGGTCAGGAAGCGCCACACGCCGAGCGCCGCCATCGTGCGCTCCAACTCGGGCGAGATGCCGGCACTGAACACCACCAGCCGCGCACCGGCGCGCAGTGCGGGATCCCGCTCCAGCGACTGCAGCAATTCGAGGCCGGTCTCCCCCGGCATCATCAGGTCGGTGATCAGCAGGCGAACCGGCGACTCGCGCAGCCGCTCGCGCGCCTGGGCCGCGCCTTCGCAGGTGATCAGCTCGATCGGCATGCCGTCGAGGGACATCTCGACCAGCCGGCGGATCGATACGTCGTCTTCGACCAGCAGGACGCGCGGAAGCGCCACGGCAGAGACTCAGGCCGCAGGGCACGGGGTCGCTGCAGCCGCCTGCAGGGCGGCGTTCAGCAAGGCCGGCAGCTCGACCACCAGCTTCGGCTTGTGCACCACCGGCACGCCCGTCAGCGCGAAGGCGTAAGGCTCGAGCTCGGCCCCGTCGAGCGAGGTGATGACGATCAACTGGCTGCCGGCGAAGGTGCGATGCGATCGCAGCCCGGTGATCAGCGTGGCGCCGTCGATGCCCGGCAGCAGGATGTCGACCAGAAGCACTTCGGGCTGCAGCTGCCCCGCCATCGCCAAGCCGGCGATGCCATCGTCGGCCACGCTCAGCTGGGCCTGCGGGAACTGCTGCTGCATCAGCAGCTTGATCAGGTTCTGGTAGTGGCGCGAGTCTTCGATCAGCAGCACCCGGGGGGCGCCGCGCCGTTCGCTGGAGGTCGGGGTCGTGTTCGGGGCAGTCTCCGGACGGGCGGGCGCAGCAGCGTGCGCATCGACGGCCGCCCCGCCAGCTTGTCGCTGGGCCAGCCAGCGCTGCACCGAGGCACGCGAGATGCGCCGGTGCCCGCCAGCGGTCTTCCACGCGACGAGTTCGCCCCGGTCGACCATCAGTTGCACCGAACGCACGGCCAGGCCGAGCTGCTTGGCGACCTCGATCGTGGTGCTGACATCGTCGGGCGCGGTGTCCTGACCCGAAAAGTCTGTCGTGTGCGCTGTCATGTGCGTAATTCTGCCGCTTTTATCGCGTGATGGCGAAATCAAGTTGCACGCGCAATATCATTTTGATCACAATTGCCACATCAAATATCAAAGCCTGCACGGACCCGCATGAAAAAGATCCTGATCGTCGAAGACCACGCCGACATCCGCCGGCTGATCCGCATGACCCTCGAGTTCGAGGAGTGCGAGATCCACGAAGCGCCGGATGCCGCCACGGGCTGGGACATGGCCCGCGAACTGCAGCCCGACCTGGTGCTGCTCGACGTGATGATGCCGGGCGACCTCGACGGCCTCGGCCTGTGCCGCGCGATGCAGTGCCATTCGCGGCTGCGCGACGTGCCCGTGATCATGCTGTCGGCGCGCGGCAGCAGCGCCGACCGCGAAGCCGGCCTGCAGGCTGGCGCCACCGCCTACCTGGTCAAGCCGTTCAGCCCGATGCAGTTGCTGACGCTGCTCGGCAGCACCGCCACCGCGCACTGAAGGACACACGATGAACGCGATGACCGAAGCGGCGTCTCTCGCCGGCAGCAACTGTTTCGAGGATGCCGCCTCGGCGCAGATGGAGCGCCTGGTGGCCGATTTCGGCCGGATGTACCACGAGCGCAACGAAGCGCTGCAGGAAGTGGCCCGCGCCCACCATGACGCGCTGCTGCGACTGTCGCGCGCCGCGGAGTTCCGTGACGACGACACCGGGGTGCACATCGTGCGCATGGGCTACCTGGCCTGGGCACTGGCCCTGCGGCTCGGCCAGACCGAGCAGTACGCGATGCTGCTGCGGCAGACCGCGCCGATGCACGACATCGGCAAGATCGGCATCCCCGACGCGGTGCTGAAGAAGCCAGGCAGCTTCAACCCGGAAGAGCGCGCGGTGATGAACCAGCATCCGCAGATCGGTGCCGAGATCCTCGGCCGCTCGCGCATCCCGCTGTTCACCGCCGCGGCGGAAGTGGCGCTGTCCCACCACGAGCGCTGGGACGGCAGCGGTTATCCGAGCGGCATGGCCGGCGCGACGATTCCGCTGTCGGGCCGCATCGTCGCGGTGGTCGACTTCTTCGACGCACTGACGATGGACCGCTGCTACCGCCCCGCCTTCGAGGACCACGTCGCGCTGGAGATGCTGATCGAGCAGCGCGGACGCGCCTTCGATCCGCTCGTGGTCGACACGTTCGTCGAGCACGCGACCGACCTGATCGAACTGCGCGATCAGGTCAACCTGCAGAAGCTCGATTTCGAGGACCTGTGCAGCGGCGGCGATCCGTTCGTCAGGCGCGGGGACTGAGGCGATGGTTCGCCGCCTGAAGCGCCGGGCCAAGCCCACCGATGTCGGTCTGGCGATCCTCACCGGGATCGTGGTGACCATTTTCCTGTGGTCGGCCCTGGTCGGGTTCGCGCTGCACGAAAGGCGTCAGGCCATTGCTGAAGCCCACAACCACACCGGCGTGCAGTCGCGTGCCTTTTCCGATGGAATCCGTCGCAGCATCGACAGCGCCATCCTGGCCAACACCGCAATCGGGAACCAGCTCGAGCTGGGGCTGCCTGCCGACGGCGAGTCAACGCGCTCCGCGATCGCCCAGACGGCGACCAGCCTGCCGTTCCTGCTCGGCCTGGGCATCATCGACGCGCAGGGACTCGTGATCGGTGGCACCGACCTGGCGGCCATCAATCGGGTGATCGATCTCAAGGCTCTGGGCACCCTGCCGTCCGTGGACCAGGACCGGCTCGGGGAGGCCGTGGCAGCCGGCAGCCTGCTGGACCTGGCGCCTGCGAGCTCGCCTCGGCGCACACAGCCGGGCGACAGCCTTCTTCCGCTGTTGCGCACGGTGCAGCTGCCCAGCGGGCAACGCGTTCATCTGATCGCGATGCTCGATGGCCAGGCATTCGCCGCTGTCCAGCGCGACATGATGTCCGATTCGAGCCTGCTGGCCACGCTGGCTTCGAGCGACGGCAGACTGATCGCGTCGACTGCGGTCACCGCACGCGCGGCGGGTTCGTCGATCAAGGACGTGCCGCTTTTCCAGGGCTTGCTTCAGAAGCAACCGCAGGGCGAATGGACCGGCGCAGGCGTGCGCGGCACCGAACAGATCGCTTCGTTCAGTTCGATTGCGGGCCATCCGCTGGTCGCGATGGTCGAGACCAGCCAGCACGACGCGATGGCAGACTGGCTGAAGAAGGAGCGCCTGCTGATCATCGCCGGGCTGGTGCTCACTCTCCTGACCGCGGGTGGCACCTGGATCGTCATGCGCAGCCTGCGCGCGCGCATGGCGGCGCGCCTCGAGATCGACGCCGCCCATCTGCGTGCCTCGCAGCGCGAGACGGAACTGACCGTGACGCTCAAGAGCCTGCAGGAACTGATCTTCCGCACCGATGCCAACGGCGCCATCACCTTCGTCAACAACCACTGGATGCCCGTGATGGGCACGCCCGTGGAGACCGCTCAAGGCGCGCGACCCTGGGAGCTGGTGCTGGCCCGGGATCGGGACGCGGTGTGGGATCTGTTCGCAACCCGACCCGGCCTCGAGGCCCGCCGGGCGCAGGCCTCGCTGGTCATTGCCACGGGCGTGGTGCGCACCTTCGACTTCTCGGTGACGCCGCTGCAGCACGAAGGCGTGGTCACCGGCTTTGCCGGCAGCGCCATCGACGTGACCGAACGCGTGGCGGCCGAACGCCAGCTCGAGGCCCAGCTCGCCTTCACGCGGCTGGTGATGGAGCTCAGCCCGCTGCCGAAGTCGGTCGTCTCGATGAAGGGACGCCACCTGATCGTCAACAAGGCGTGGGAGGAGTTCACCGGGCAGCAGAGCGGCGACATCGCCTTTGAAACACAGGACGACTCGGAACAGGCGACTCCCCGGCCACTGTTCGAGGCGCGAGACCGGAAGCGGCTCGCACCGGGTGAGCCGCTGCGCTACGAGACGACGGTCAAGCACCGCGACGGTTCGACGCGCGATGTCATGGTCAACAAGGTGATGCTGCACGGGCCCGACGGCCGGCCGGCCGGCATCCTGTGCGTGTTCATGGACATCTCGGAGTTCCGCAATGCGGAGCGCGCCACCCGCGAAGCGCGGGACATCGCAGAGGAAGCGTCGCGTGCGAAGTCCGAGTTCATCGCCAACATCAGCCACGAGCTGCGCACGCCGCTGCAGTCGATCATCGGGTTCTCCGAACTGGGCCAGATGCGGGCCCGCCCGAACGAGCGGATGGCGGCGATGTTCGACGACATCCACGGCGCCGGCCAGCGCATGCTGACGCTGGTGAACGACCTGCTCGACGTGTCGAAGATCGACAGCACGGTGGGTGCGATCCACCTCGAAACCAATGATCTGCGCGGACTGGTCCGCGGCGTGATCCGCGAGATCCATCCGCTGCTCGCTGCGCGCCGGCTGCAGCTGGTGACGCACCTGCCCGACGAGCCGATGCTCGCGAGAGTCGATCCGCCGCGCTTCCAGCAGGTCGTGCGCAACGTGCTCGCCAACGCCATCAAGTTCTCGCCCGCGGGCAGCCGCATCGACCTCGTCGGCGATCACACGCCCTCTGGAGAGTTGCGACTGGTACTGCGCGACCAGGGGCCCGGCATTCCGGTCGCTGAACTGGAGACGATCTTCGAGGCCTTCGTGCAGTCGAGCCACACCAAGGACGGCTCCGGCGGTACCGGGCTGGGCCTGGCCATCTGCCGGAAGATCATCGACGCGCACGGCGGGCGCATCCACGCCCAGAACCGGCCCGAAGGCGGCGCCGCGTTCCACGTCGTCCTGCCGGCTCGCCCGGCACCGACGATCGACGAAAGCGAGCCCGAATCGGAAGCAGCCACCACCTGCCGGCTCGCGGCCTGAGCACGCTGCCGGTCACCGGCGGGCACGATCGGTGCCCGGGAGACGCAGGCCGGCAGCCCCGCTGGCTCAGGGCCCGGGAACGATCAGGGAATTGACGGTATCGATCAACGCCAACGGGCTGAAGGGCTTGACCAGATAGGCGTTCGCGCCCACACGCTGGCCGGCCTCGCGGTCGCTGTCCTGCGCCCGCGCGGTCAGCAGCACGACAGGCACGTGCGCCAGCACCGGATCGGCCTTGACCGCCGCGCACACCTGCAGGCCGTCGAGGTCGCCGGGCATCATCACGTCGAGCAGGATCAGATCGGGCTTCAGGTTGCGGGCGGCTTCCAGTCCGGCGGCACCGTTGGCGGCCTCGTGAATCGCGTAATGCTCGAATTCGAGCGCCCAGCGGATCAGGCGACGGATGTCGGGCTGATCCTCGATGATCAGGATCGACTTCATGCGTGCTCCAAGGCGGCTTCGACCGGGGCCGATTCAGGTGTGGTGGGCAGCCACAGCGTCACGGTGGTTCCATGCCCCGGCTCGCTGGCGATGGCCATGCGTCCCCCCAGCAACTCGATGATTTCCTTCACGATGCTGATCCCCAGTCCCGTGCCCGGTATGTTGCCAGACGCATCGGCGCGATAGAAGCGCTCGCCGACGCGGGCGATCTGTTCGGGCGTCAGCCCGATGCCGTGATCGCGCACCTCGATGCCGACCATCGACGGCTCGCTGTCGCCGTGCACGAGCCGCACCTCGACCGCCCCGCCCTGCGGCGAGTACTTGTAGGCGTTGGCGACCACGTTGCCGATGGCCTGGCGCATCTTGTTGCGGTCGACCCGAACGATGATCGACTTCGACAGCGGTGCCAGCTGCGCCGGGCTGCGATCGTCCGGCGGCTTGAACTCCTGCAGCAGCTCCGGCAGCAGCGTGGCCAGATCGAGCACCTCGTAGGTGAAATCCTTGCCCCGACGGGCCTCGATGCGCGCCAGGTCGAGCAATTCGTTGACGATGGCGATCATCAGTTCGCTTTGCCGATGGATGGTCGAGATCACCTCGGCCTGCTGCTCGGGCGACAGCTTGCGGCGCGACATCAGTTCGGAAAAGCCGTAGATGCTGGCCATCGGGGTGCGCAGCTCGTGCGCGGCTGTCGACAGGAACTCGCTCTTCATCTGGTCGACTTCGGTCTCGTGCGTCACGTCGCGCAGCGACAGCACCTGCGAGATGGCCTCGGTCGAGCCCAGGCACAGCCCCGCTTCCAGCACCCTCGGCTTCGGCCACGCCAGATCGATCAGCTCGCGTCGCGGCTGGGCTTCGCCGACGGCATCGCGCAGGTCGCGACGCATCGACTCGAAGCCTCGCCAGGTGGCGGTGGCCGTGACCCGCTCGCGCAGCATCGCCTCGATGGTGCCCTCTTCCGCGCCCAGGATCTGCTGCTCGGTCAGCCCGGTCAGGCGCGAGAAGGCAGGGCTCATGTAGTTGGCACGGCGCTGCGAATCGAACGACACGAAACCGTCCGGACTGAGCGCGAAGATCGCATCGAGCTGTTCACCGCGCTGCTGCAGCCGGCTGACGAGCTCGAAGATCATCATCGAGACGGCCTCGATGTCATCGGCCCCTTCGACACCGACCGAGGTGTCGCGGATCAGCCCTTCGAGCACCTGGCGCAGCGAGATCAGCGCCATCGCGCGCGACTGCAGTTCGGCGCGCAGGCGCTGGTCGAGGGCGTGCTGTTCGCTCATGTCGCGACAGGCCAGCACGTGCCCGGCGATCTCGCCATCGGGAGCCAGGATCACCGACTGTGTCGTGTCGACCACGACTTCGCGGCCGGGCGACGCAGACAGCGTGGCGCGACGGCCGGTCCACGAGCTCAGCGGGTCCACATGACGGTAGACGGCCGGCAGGACCTCGGTCATCGACTCACCCAGCAGTTCGCCCAGCGGCCGATCCACGAGAGCACACGCTGCGGGATTCGCGAACACGACCCTGCCCTGTGCGTCGAGCGTGAACACGCTGTCGGCAATCGCACTGAGCGTGACCGCTGCCTGCGTACGCTGCGCTCGCAGGCTCTGCACCGTGCGGCCGATCACTTCGAACGTGGCGCGGAACTCGGTCGGCGCGTCCTCGGGCATCAGCATCTCGGGCGTGGCCTCGCCCGCCTGCATGGCGCGCTCGAACTCCTGGATGCGACCGAGGTTGCCGAGCCAGCGCACCAGCGGAAAGCGGATCAGCAGCAAGCCGCCCGCCAGGCTCAACAGGGCCAGCACCAGCGCCATGCGCGTCTGCTCCCACAGCCGCCCGGCGATGCGCTCCGGAGAAAAGGTCAGCCGCAGCACGCCGTAATCGCGGCCGCCGACGGTCACCGTCTGGTTGGTGTCGTACAGCCGCGAGGCCACCCGGTCGACCAGCCAGCCCGGCGCGGACACATCCGGCGGGTCGTTGCGGGGCGCGCGCACGATGCCACCCTTCAGGTCGATGAAGCTCGCCACGGAGAAGGACGAATGCAGCAGCGCACTTTCAAGCGTGCGGCGGATGGTGTCGTAGTCGCCGATCACCGCGCTGTCAGAGATGGTCGGCATGATGACGCCGCTGAGCGTGTCGGCGCGCAGCTGCGCCTCCTCCAGCTCGACCGAGAACTGGTAGCTGTAGAACAGGCCCAGACCGCCGAGAACGAAGGCCAGCAGCGTGACGGTGTAGAGCGCGAAAACGCGCCCGACCAGCGAGCGCGGCAGCCATCGCACCGGCAGCTTCATCGAGCAGCAGCCTCAGCGCAGTGAAGGGGGAGCAGTTCGAAAGAAGTCACGGTAGGTGGCGTACTCGCTGCCATCCGATGCGATGAAATTGGCGTCGACCGTCAGGCCCACCTCAGCCGAGGCCTGCGCCAGGATTTCGCGGCCCTTCGGGTCGCGGGACATGCCGATGAATGCGCCGGCGACGGCCTTCTGGATCTTCTCGGGCACCTTCGACGAGGCCATCAGCGCCAGATCGTGAACGGGCGGCGAAGACCACAGCACGCGGTAGGTCTTGCCCTCGCGCTTCGCATAGCCCTCGGCGAGCTGCGAGTTGGCGCCGGACGCGGCGACCTTGCCGCTGAACAGCTGAGCCAGCGCGCCGTCCATGTTGCCGCCGAAGACGGCCTTGGCATCGATCTTCCGGGCCATCAGCTGCGCCATCGGGAACTTGTAGGCCACCAGCGCTTCCGGACCCGGAAACACCACTTCCTTGCCGGCAAGCTGCGAGAGCTCGGTGATCGGCGAATCGGTGGGGACGATGATCTGGGCGTGCATCGGCGGCGTGGCGCGCCGGCCGAAAACCTTCCAGCCGAGCTGCTCGCGCTCGGGGCTGAACAGGTGGTTGCTGAACACGAACTCGACCTCCTGCGCCAGCACGTAGGCGGTCGTGTCGGCCGAGGTCCGTCCGATCTTCAGCTGCAGCTTGACGCCGCTCTTCTCGGACACGTAGGCAATGATGGGATTCCAGTACGCCGCGGTCAGGTTGATGCCGTACTGGTTCACGGGCGAGAACCGGTAGGCGTCTTCCTGGGCCCGTGCGGGCCCGGCCAGGAAAAGCAGGCCGGCCATGCACGAGGCAGCCAGCCGGGCGAGGAAATGTGTGTGCATGATCTGGTTCAGCCGAAGCCAAAGGGTGGATGTTGACCGATCGGTCGCGGGGCTCCGCCCGAAAGTATCGAGAAGACGCCCAGCCGTAACAAAAGTTATCGGCCCGTGTCCCCGGAACTTGAGGCCCGGATCGACAGAGCCGCGGCCCCAGGTCAGGCCGGCAACGGGGCTTCGATGGACTGCAGCAACCTGTCGATCGGCTCGGGCCGGTGTATCAGGTAGCCCTGCGCGAAGTCGACACCCATTTCGCGCAGCTGCTGCATCACCTCGGCAGTCTCGACGAACTCGGCCACGGTCTTCACGCCCATCACCTTGGCGACGTCGGTGAAGCAGCGCACCGCGGCCATGCTCAGCGGATCACCCACCAGATCGCGGATGAACTGGCCGTCGATCTTCAGCACATCGACCGGCAGCCGCTTGAGGTAGCCGAACGACGATGCCCCGGCACCGAAATCGTCCAGGGCGACCTGGATGCCGAACGCCTTGACCTGTTCGATGAACGCCCCGGCGTCCGCCAGGTGCGTGACGGCCGCGGTCTCGGTGATCTCGAGGCACAGCCTCTGGCAGACCTCGGCGCCGGCCTGCGTCAGCAGATCGACGGCCCAGCGGTGGAACGCGCGATCGCCCACCGATTGACCGGACAGGTTGACGCTGAGCGTGTCGATGGCCGTCAGATCGGGCAGCGAGGTCATCCAGCCGATGGCGTGAGACAGCACCCAGCGGTCGATGCGCGAGGCGAGGTGGAAGCGTTCGGCCGCGGGCAGGAAGGCTCCGGGTGGGATGAGCGAGCCGTCGCTGCCGACCATCCGCAGCAGCACCTCGGCGTGCACGCCGCTTCGGGCCTCGCCCAGCGATTCGATGCGCTGCGCGAACAGAACGAAGCCGTCATGGTCGAGGGCCAGCTCGATGCGGTTGGTCCACTGCATCTCGCCATGGCGAGCGTGCATCGCCGCGTCGGAATCGAACCACACGTGAACTCGGTTGCGACCGGCCTCCTTGGCGGCGTAGCAGGAGGTGTCCGCGGCCTGCAGGATGGCGGAAATGGAGCTCCACCGCTGGTCGACCGGCACCAGACCGATGCTGGCTCCGATGCGGAACCGCCGTCCATCGTGGACGAAGCGGTAATCGTCCATCTGGTTGCAGATCTTCTGCGCAACGCGCTGCGCCTGCTCGGCCGTGCAGCGCTCGAGAATGATCGCGAACTCGTCCCCCCCGAGGCGTGCCAGCGTGTCGCTGGCACGGATGACGTTGCCGAACAGTCTGGACACCTGCTGCAGCAGCTGATCGCCGACCGCGTGGCCGCAGGCGTCGTTGACCAGCTTGAACTGATCGAGGTCGATGAACATCACCGCGTTCTCGCCGCCGTCGTCCCTGGACTTCTTCAGCACGCTGCCGAGACGGCTCTCGAACGCGGCTCGGTTGAGCAGACCGGTCAGGTCGTCGTGCGTGGCGCGATAGCTGATCTCGCCGACCATCTGCCGCTGTGCGCTGACGTCGCGGAAGACCAGCACGACCCCCAGCACCTGGCCCTGGTCATTGCAGATCGGCGAGGCCGAGTCCTCGATGGCCAGCTGTTCCCCGTCGCGACAGATCAGCAGCGTCTTGAGCACCGGGCTGGGTGCGTCGGCCTTCGTCAGGCAGGTCGTCACCGGGCTTTCGACGGCCTCGCCGCTTTCTTCGTCGATGGTGCGGTAGACCCGCGACAGGGACTGCCCCTGGGCCTCTGCGGTGGTCCAGCCGGTCAGCTTCTCGGCGACCGGGTTCAGCCAGGAAACGCACCCCTCGGGGTCCGTGGTGATGACGGCATCGCCGATCGAGCGCAGCGTCACGCGCAGCCGCTCGTGCTGCTCGGCCAGTTCGGCGGCCAGCCTGCGCTGCTCGGTGACGTCCCAGTTGGTGCCGACCATGCGCAAGGCGGTGCCGTCCGCGTCACGCGTCACACGGGCGCACGCTCGCAGGTGATGCACGCTGCCGTCGGGCCAGACGATGCGGAATTCGGTGTCAAACGGCGTGTCTTCGTCGATCGACTGCTGGATGCCCCGGTCGACCGCCGGCATGTCCGCGCGGTGCACCCGCTGACACCAGATGTGCCACGGATCGGCCGTTTCGTCCTGGAAGCTGCCGAACAAGCGGAACATCCGCGCATCCCAGACCAGTGCCCGGGTGCGCAGATCCCAGTCCCAGATGCCGATGCCGCCACTGTCGGTGGCGACTGCCGCCCGCTCGCGTGCCGTGGACAGCGCATGTCGCTCGGCCACCTGCTGGGTGACATCCTGGAATGCTCCCACCAGGCGGCGCGGCTTGCCGTCGGCGATCTCCAGCGAGCCCACGACGCGCACCCAGATCGAGCGTCCATCGCGTCGGATCAGCGGAAGCTCGAGTTCGAAAGGCGCGCCGCCGGACATCGCAACCTCCACCGCGACGCGCATGGCGTCGCGCGCCTCGGGGGCATAGAAGGCGATGGCCTCGTCCAGGGTCGGCTGGTAACCCGGCGACACGCCATGGATGCGGCACGTCTCGTCGGACCACAGGATGTCGCCCGACGGGAGATCGACTTCCCAGCCCCCGACGCCGGCCATCTTGCCGGTCCGATCGAGAAAGCGCTCGCTCTTGCGCAGCGCCTCTTCCTTGAGCTTGCGGGCGGTGACATCGAGGTGGGTGCCGTACATCCATTCCGGCTTGCCGTCGGGCGTCCAGGTGATCACCCGGCCCCGCGCGAGCACCCAGACCCAGTGCCCGTCACGGTGGCGCCGGCGCGTCTCGCATTCGTAATGGTCGATCTGCCCGGCAAAGTGCCTGGCCAGGATCTCGGTCGAGCGCACCATGTCGTCCGGATGGCCTCGGGCCATCCACGACTGGATCGAGGTCGGTTCCAGCTCGGCCAGCGTGTAGCCGAGGATCTGGGCCCAGCGCTCGTTGAAATGCACCTCGCCGGTCTGCACCTGCCATTCCCAGGTACCGGCGTGCGTGCCTTCCACCAGATTGGTCAGGCGCTGGCGCTCGGTGCTCAATGCACGTTCGGCGATGCGCTGCAGCGTGACGTCCTCGATGACGCCGAAGCTGCGCACCGGACGACCGTGCACATCGCGCTCCAGGATCGCCGAAAGGCGCACGTCGATGACGCCACCGCTGCGGGTGACCATCTGGTAGGCGATGTTGTCGACGCGGCCCGACTGGAAGAAGGCCGGCATCACGACGTTCAGGGCATGTTCGCGCGAGGCGCTGCTGAGGAAGGCAGCCGACGGGTGGCCGATCACCTCGTCGCGCGTGTAGCCCATCTTGGTCAGCCAGGCATCGCTGACAGACAGCAGGCGACCGTTGCCGTCGATGGACTGCAGCATCGCCGGCGTGGCCTCGTAGAGGCGCCGCAGGCGCTCCTCGTTCAACGACAGCTGGGCCAGCAGGTCGTGGTGAGCCGTCACGTCCTCGGCCGAACCGACGTAGCCGGTCCTTGCACCGCTGGCATCGTGGAGGGAGCGCGCTCGCGAGTGCACCCGACGCAGTTCTCCGTCGGGACGCACGACACGGAACTGCAGGTCGAATTCGCTGCCGTCGGCGCTGAAGCGCTGCCACTCGGCCTGCACCTGTTCGACGTCGGCAAGGTGGATCGCCTGCAACCAGCCGTGACCGAGGCTGTCGGCCAGCGTCAGGCCGAAGATCTGCTGCCAACGCGCATTGGTGTAGCAACACGCGCCATGCACGTCGGTGTAGTAGATGCCCAGCGGCGAGCTTTCGCTGAGCACCCGAAAGCGCGCCTCGCTGGCCGTCAGCCAGTCGAGGGTCTGCTGCGCTCCCTGCAGGGTCAGACGCGCCTGAAGCGCGCGCGAGGCCACCTGGGCCAGGCAGCGCAGCAACTCACGCTGGGTTTCATCCAGCTGGCGTGGCTGGCGGTCGATGATGCACAGGGTGCCCACGCAGAGGCCGTCGGCCAGGCGCAGGGGCACGCCGGCATAGAAGCGTATGCCCGGTTCACCGGTGACCAGCGGGTTGTCGGCAAAGCGCGGATCGCGCAGGGTGTCGGGAATCTCCAGCAGGTCGTCGCACAGGATGGCGTACGAGCACAGGCCGATGCTGCGGGGAACCTCGGTCAGGTCGGGCAGGCCGACCTTGGCCTTCAGCCAATGCCGACCGCGGTCGGCCAGGCTGATCAGTGCGATCGGCGCCGCGCACAGCATCGCGGCCGCACGGGTCAGCGCATCGAACTCGGGCTCGGGGGCGGTGTCGAGAACTTCGAGGGCATCCAGGGCCGCCAGGCACGCGGCTTCGTTGTCACGATCTCTGGCTGAAAGCACGGGGAACTACCTCGATTCAGACCCGCACCTTGAATGCCGCAACCGACTGGACCAGCTCGTGGGCCTGCTTGCTCATGCTTTCCGTGGCCGCAGCGCTCTGCTCGATCAGCGCGGCGTTCTGCTGCGTGGTCTGGTCCATGCTGGACACCGCCTGGCCCACCTGGCTGATGCCGGTGCTCTGTTCCGTGGTCGCCGCGCTGATCTCGGCCACGATGTCGGTGACACGCCGGATCGAACTCACGATCTCCTGCATGGTCTTGCCGGCCTCGTCGACCAGCACGGTGCCGGCTTCGACCCGCTCGACGCTGGCGTGAACCAGGTTGCGCACCTCGCGTGCGGCCTCGGCGCTGCGATGCGCGAGACTGCGCACCTCGCCGGCCACCACCGCAAAACCCCGACCCTGCTCACCGGCCCGGGCCGCCTCGACCGCGGCGTTGAGCGCCAGGATGTTGGTCTGGAAGGCGATGCCGTCGATGACGCCGATGATCTCGGCGATCTTCTTCGAGCTTTCGTTGATGCCGGAGATCGTCGCAACCACCTGGCCCATGACTTCGCCACCCTTGACCGCCACGGTGGACGCGCCTTCCGCAAGCTGGTTCGCCTGCCTGGCGTTGTCGGCGTTGGTTCGAACGGTCGAGCCCAGTTGCTCCATGGTCGCCGCCGTCTGCTGCAGCGAACTGGCCTGCTGCTCGGTGCGATTGGAGAAATCGTGGTTGCCCGAAGCGATTTCCGTGCTGGCCGTGGCAATGGTTTCGGCGTTGGCCTTCACGTTGCGGACGATCCGCGAGAAGCTTTCCTGCATGGCAGCCATCGACTCGAGCAGCCGCACGGTCTCGTCGTTGCCGCTGGGCTGGATCTCGGAGGTCAGGTCGCCATGAGCGAGCTGGTCGGCGACCTCGACCGCATGCTCCATCGGGCGCTTCATGTTGCGCGCCAGGGCCAGTGCAGCGGCGACGATCAATGCCGCGCCGACGAGCAGGGAAACGACGACGAAGGCCTTGGTCTGCTGCACATCGGCGGTGGCGCCGTCGATGACACCGGTTCCGTTCTTCTCGATCGATTCGGACAGCGCCGCCATGCTGTCCTCGAGTTCGCTGAACGCCGCCTGGAATGCCGGCAGCTGGGCCTTCGCCTGGCTGGGGTCGACAGCGGCAGCGGTGATGACGGCCGTGGCCGTGTCGATGTACTTTCGGATCACCGGATGGACCGCGTTCAGTGCGGCGCGGCTCTCGTCGCTGAGCTGGAGTTTGGCCAGTTCCGCCATCGCGTCGTCGAAGGTCTTGGCGTGGTCGGCCAGGCCCGCTTTCGCCTCGGCGATCTGCTGCGGGTTCTTGTCCAGCGCGCCGAGGTAGGCCAGTTGCGCATCGCCGCGGACGGCGTCGTGCATCATGTCTGCGCTCAGGCTGGTCTGCAGCGCACTGCCGGCCTGGATGGCGCCGTCGATGGAGCCGCCGAGACGCGACACACCCACGAAGCCGATGCCTCCCGACACCGCTGCAAGCAGCGCACCGAACAGACCGAGAACGAGGATTTGAGTTCGAAGTTTCATGGTGGGTACTGCTTCCTGTGAAATCAGAACGAGATGCCGTACCAGCCGAAGCCGACGGACCACAAGGTGGCGGATGAGCCGGATTCGCGGCTGGCGGTGAGATCGAGACCGAGCACGTCCTGGATCAGCCACCAGCGGGCACCGGCGGTCTTCACCGTGCCACCGAAGACCTGCGAGCGGGTGTTGGCCAGCACCTCGGTGAACAGCAGCAGCGGTTCCGCCGGCGTCCAGACTGCGGCCACGCCGAGGATGCCGCCCGTGCGGTGCGCATCGCGGCTGTGAGCCACGCCGAGGTTGGCGTGAATCGTCCAGTCGTCCGAGGGGGTCAGCGTCGACAGCACCAGCGCGGAGGCCTCCGCGTGGCGCCAGCTGCGGTGCGCCGGATGCTCGAAGGCGGTGGAGAACTTCAGCCCCAGATCCCACTTGCCGGCGGCGGTTTCATGCGACCACGACTCGGGAACCCATTTCAGCGCCAGCCCGGACTCGCCGCGAACCTCGTCGCGGGGATGCGGGTGCGTGTAGTCGACCCCGAGCTCGATGCCCTTGGCAACGCCGCAGGCAAAGCCTGCGATCAGGGCCCGATCGCTTCCGGTTCGTTCGTTCCAGGCCTCGAGCAGGCAGGTGCCCAGATCGGCCGTGGCCGCATCATCGGTCCCGAGCGGTCTGCCGGCCCAGGCCTGACTCGCGACAACGCCCAGAAGCATCACGGCAGCGCGGATGGTCTTGATATTCACAGGGGTTACTCCTATGGCTGATGGGACCGGTATCGACATCACGATGCAAATACTTGAGTCGCCGCGCGACTGCCCGGATCAAATTGTGTGTTTGACCAGTTCGACCGGCTCGGCATCCACCAGCTTTGCGTGCAGCCAGGCGCTGACGGTCTGGGCATCGGCGGGCCTCGCGTAGAGGAATCCCTGCAGCGAGGTGCAGCCCATCGCACCGAGCATGCTGGCCTGCGTCGGGGTCTCGACGCCTTCGGCCACGATGCGCAGCCGCAGGCTTCTGGACATCGCGACGATCGCCCGGGCGA
>Ga0116157_10001796_pt1 | contig 21314 bp, 17 predicted proteins | sample AD_UKC048_MetaG_FD_89882 | JGI IMG/M metagenome (GOLD analysis project Ga0116157, IMG submission 89882) | Active sludge microbial communities of municipal wastewater-treating anaerobic digesters from USA - AD_UKC048_MetaG | ecosystem: Engineered > Bioreactor > Anaerobic > Digestate | place: USA...
ATCTTTTAACACCAGTTGGACACACTGACCGACAGTTGGTTTCTATATTTGGAATAATATCTTATGAACAAGATAGAATGTCACAAATAATATCCAAACTTCGTTCTGCACATATCCAAGGACAACAATTTTTTGATCCTGCATTTTTAATAGACCAATCATTTAGTGATAAAAAACAAACTGCTTTGTTTATGGATTTTGGCGCAGAATTTACAACTGTATCAATTTGGACGCCAAGGGGTCCTGTATTTTTCGACAAGATACAAAAAGGTCAAAATTACATAACAAAATCAATTTCAACAGAATTAGAAATAAAAATATCTGATGCAGAAAAAATAAAAAAGGTTGTCGCCAGTGTAGTTGTCCAGGAAATGGACAGATTTACCCCAGCAGATACTTTATATGATTTTTCACGTGCAGATTTGAATGATATTATTTTACCGATACTGATTGATATAATAGAAGCAACAAAAGATTCTTTAGGTTCGGCAATTGAAAAATATAATCCTTCGAAAATATTTATATCTGGCGGTGGGTCTGGAATTTTGGGAATTGATGAATTAATTGAAAATACTTTTGGAATAAAAACGCAAAATATTGGTGCAGATGCAGCTGTCCGAAGTTTGTCTGAATATATTTGGAAACAGGAAGAATCGCATATCCAGACATACATTGAACGCCGTGAAAATTTTAATAAAAAAATTTCAAAGATTGGAAAATTATTCAAAAGAAAAAATAAAGCGCGCGCGAAGTTTATACCAATTATGCCCAGCACACTGGCATTTAATATGAAAGATGCACAAACATATGAATTGTTCAAGGCTGGTCAAATATCAATGATTCATGTTGATATAATGGATGGATTTTTTGTTGATAAAATTGCTGGTGGAATTGATGAATTAAAATTCATAAACGAACATACAAACGCACATTTACACGTACATTTGATGACAGAAAGTCCGGGCGTCTGGGCAGCAGCAGCCGCCAATGCTGGTGCAGATACAATTATCGTTTCAACAAATACAGCTGGTGTTCGAGCGGCATTACATGAAATAAAAAAATTGGGCAAACGTTCAGGAATTGCTTTAAATCCAGAAAGCTCTGTTGATATATTAAAACCAATTCTAAAGGAAATTGATGAAGTTTTGATAATGTCTGTACACCCTGGTGCAGGCGGACAACAATTTGATGAAAATATTCTGAAAAAAATATCTGTGCTTTCCAACACCAGAAAAAAATATGATTTGAAATTCAAAATATCTGTCGATGGCGGAATTAATCCTGATACAGCGAAACTTTGTTGGGCATCAGGTGCAGACTTTTTAGTAAGTGGAAGCTATCTTGCAAACAGTCATGATTTTCCAATGGCAATACAATCTTTAATAAACAAAGAATAGTTTTATTTTATTATAAGTTTTCGTCCTTGTTCAAATTCTTCGATAAAAATATTTATTGTATCTTTTGGTAAATATTTTTCTGCAATTTGTGGCCATTCAATCAATGTAATATCATTTTCAATCGCATGCATTAATCCAATTTCAGTCAATTCAGATTCGTCTGTTATACGGTATAAATCAAAATGTGAAATTCCATCATAGTTTTGAACAATTGTAAACGTTGGGCTGGGAACTATTGTTTCTGCCCCACGCAGGGTTTTAATTATTGCACGCGCAATTTCTGATTTTCCCATTCCTAAATTACCGTTCAAAGCAATTGTTTGCGGCGCATGCAATGTTTTTGCAAACTGTCCTGCCCATTCACGTGTTTGGTTTAAATCCTTCAAAATTACTTCTTTCATAGACTACTCCAGCAACAATAAATCATCTTGCATTTTATGAATTGCATCTCGCAATTCACCCGCTTTTTCAAATTCCAAATTTTCAGCGTGTTTGTACATTTGCTTTCTAAGTTTTTCTATTTCAATACGCAAACTTTTTGCATCCATAACACCATCTTTATTATACACAAATTTTCGTTTTTTATCCGTTTTTTCGTGTGAATCTGTAACTTCTGCAAATATTTCCTTTTGAACTGATTTTGGGGTTATTCCGTGTTCCTGGTTGTACGCCTGTTGCTTGGCACGACGACGTGAAGTTTCATCCAATGCATTACGCATTGAATCTGTTATTTTATCAGCATACAAAATCACACGACCATTCACATTACGTGCCGCACGACCAATTGTCTGAATCAGTGAACGCGTGGAACGTAAAAAGCCTTCTTTATCCGCATCCATTATTGCGACCATTTCACATTCTGGAACATCCAAACCTTCGCGCAGTAAATTTATTCCAACCAGTACATCGTATTTTCCCATTCGTAGTTCGCGCAATAATTCAATACGTTCCAGTGTTTCAATATCACTGTGCAGATATCGTGCGCGAATTCCATTTTCAGTCAAATAATCTGTCAACTGTTCAGCCATTTTTTTCGTCAGTGTTGTAACTAAAACCCTTCCTGGTACTACACGTTTAATTTGATCTAGCAAATCATCAACTTGATGTGTTGTTGGTCGAACATCACATACTGGATCCAATAACCCTGTTGGACGAATAACCTGTTCTGCGACAATGCCATTTGATTGTTTCATTTCCCAATCCGCAGGTGTTGCTGATACAAATATTGTCTGTGGACGCAGTTTATCCCATTCATCAAAAGTCAGTGGTCTGTTATCAATACATGATGGTAATCTGAAACCATAATTTGAAAGTGTTTCCTTTCGAGCCCTGTCCCCACGCGACATAGCACCAATTTGTGAAACTGTTACATGACTTTCGTCTATAAATAAAATCGCATCTTTTGGTAAATATTCAAACAATGTTGGTGGTGGTTCACCGGGTTTGCGTCCGGATAAATATCTGGAATAATTTTCAATACCACGGCATGTTCCTGTATTTTCCATCATTTCAATATCAAAGCTGACACGTTCACGCAAACGTTGTTCTTCTACATATTTCATATTTTCGTGAAAGTATTCCAATCTTTCTTTCAAATCATGCTTAATCTGACCGATTGCCTGTAAAACAGTTGGTTGTGGGGTTGCATAGTGGGTATTTGGGTAAATGGCAATTCTGTCCATCTGTTGCAACTTGGCACCTGTCAATGTATCGAATTCCCAAATTTCTTCAACTTCATCACCAAAAAAGGACAGTTTCCATGCACGATCCTGGGAATGCGATGGAAATATATCCAAACTGTCGCCACGGACACGAAAATCACCACGATCAAATGCAACGTCATTTCTTTTATATTGTATTTCAACCAGCCCACGCATTACATCCTTGGCACTGATTTTATCACCCAAATTTATAACCATTTTCATACTAGCATACTGTTCTGGAGAACCCATACCATAAATTGAAGAAACACTGGATACAACAATAACATCCCTATCATTCAACATGGCACGTGTTGCACTATGTCGCATACGATCCAGTTGTTCATTGATAGAAGCATCTTTGTCGATGTATGTATCGGTTGTTGGCATATATGCCTCTGGCTGGTAATAATCATAATAAGAAACGAAATATTCGACATGGTTATTTGGGAAAAAACTTTTCATTTCTGTATAAAGCTGGGCTGCCAAGATTTTATTGGGTGCCATTATTAACGCTGGTCGCCCCAGATTTGCAATAACATTTGCCATTGTAAAAGTCTTTCCAGAACCGGTAACCCCCAATAAAACCTGGGATTTTTTACCATCAGTTAAACCATCAGTCAATTCTGCAATTGCACCAGGCTGGTCACCGGTTGGTTTGTAATTACTTTGAAGATCAAACATTTTTTTATTCACAAAGACAAATATAATTCATTATAATCAAAATACAAGGAAAGAGAGAGATAGTTTGAAAAAGCTTAAACCGCGTCATAAACGCCGTATTTTTTGGTTTGTATTATCTGCTTTTGCAGCGGTTGCTTTGGGACTGGTAATTATTCCACCTTTTATCAATCTAAATAATATGAAACCCATGCTGGAAAGTACCATAATTGGACAAACTGGAATGGACGCCAAGATTGAAGGAAATATAAACTTCAGTCTGTTGGGACGTGCAACAATAATAGCGCATGATATAAAACTTCCAAATGGAACTATTGATACTTTTGGATTTGAAATTCCTGTTTCAAAACTTTTTAATCTGCAATCTGCAAATCTATCTGGTAGCTTTTTTGTATCTGGGGCAAATTTGAGTTTAGATAGTTTGTCTTCTCCAAACTTTAAAAACCGAGTCGAAATAAAAAATTCTGTCTTTCATTTTATGAACAAAGACTTCAAGATAATAAATGGAATATTGTATAATGGCTTGCTGAACGGCACAGTACGCGCCGATGGGCACAAATATGATTTTTATTCGAACGGAGATGAATTTGATATAAAAAACAAAACTGATGAATTAGAAATATCTGGTCGTTTGTATTCAGACGGCAGCGCCAGTGGCACATTGTCTGTAAATACAGATAATCCAAATATTTTATTTAATTTCTCAGAACCAAAAATTCATAAATCTGTAAAATTGACTACAAAATTTGAATGGAATGGAAAATCTGGATTCAGGTTTTATGATATAAATGGTGGTGACTTTACCGGAGAGATAAAAGTATCAGATGACGGACATCGTGAAATAACACTTTATTCAGATAATATAAATTTTGATATATCCTTCTTGTTAAAACAAACATCTGTGTTTTTTGATACCAAGTTTGATTTAGACCTGCGTGGTAATTTGAAACTGGGCAACAGAATGTTTAAACATATACAAGTACAGGCAATGGGAACAAAATCAAAATTGGAAATAAATAAAATTATTGCGGACGACATTGTTATAAATGGTGGGGAAATTAATGTAAATGGTGCCCAGGATTTGGGAATAAATATGAAACTTCACGGCACAAACACTTTCTGTAAATTTTCTGGTGATTGGGAAAATTGGAATTGTTCTGAATTTAAGCACGGTGACTATTATGGTAATATCAGCGTACATCCAGAAAAATTTGAAATGTTTATAAAATCAGATAAAAATATGCCTGAAAAAAAAGTAATTCTAAAAGAGTTGGGACAATTAGGAAAAACAGGTCTGATTAAATTTGAATTCGCTGACGCAGGTGGAACAATAGAGCTGAACGATTCTGTGATAACCCCACATTATGAATTTGTTAAAAACAAAACATTATTATGGATGGGAATTGACTTAAAATTTTTACCTGAATACTTGATAAAAGAACCGGGCGATTTTACATGGACTTCCAATGATTTGTTTTTTGAACCAAACGACGGTAAAATAAAACTTACAATTGGACCTGATTATTTTTCAATCAATGGAAATGATATAAAAGATTGGTTTCCAAAATCAGATTTAAGATTTTTGAACGATAATATGGCATACACTGTATCTGGTAATTATCACAACAGCAACATATCCGACTTGAAAATAAAAGTTGCTGGTCATATTTTCACAGGAAGTGTAATCGATAACAATATAACTTTGAAAACGGATTTGTTAAACCTGGATACTTTTACCAGCCAAAAATTTGTTGATAACTTCGAAGAAAATCAATATTTGACAGGTGATCCATTAACTGCACCTTTTGGTTTGGGTGTTAATATATCTTTGTCTGCGGGTATGATTATTTATAATGGAAATCAATTCACTAATTTTGTGTATGCACTAAAATCTGGGCATGAACAGACTTTTTCAATAACGGATTCTATGCGTGGAAATTTGTTGGCAAACATAACAAAAGATCAAAATAATTACAACATTACATTACAACTAAATCGATTTGATGTGCCCGGAAAATTGCTTTCTGCTATCATGCCTTTGAATATTGAAGACACAGTTATAACAGCCCAGGCTGAATTATCAACAAATGGTAAAATATCTTATGATATTTGGAATAATCTGACTGGTGACTTGGACTTATCATTTGACGGTGGAATATTAAATGGTATGGGTATAGATAACTTTTATGCAAATGCACAAAATATAACTTCTATGAATGCTGAAAATGCAATTGCAAATGCAATAGAATCTGGTAAAAGCAAAGTTAAGAAAATTAGATTAATTGGAACTTACAATCATGGTGATTTTATCAGCACCAAGCCATTTGTAATATCAATGTACAGGGCAGATGCTGCCGGAAAGATGGAAATTAACAGCGGAAAAATGATGGTCGATATGAATTTAGTTTTACGTGGAACTTCGCCATCACCAGATCAGATAAATATAAAAATAAGTCCCGACGGTAAACGCAACTATTCACTATCCCAAATAATGACAAATTTTGATCCAGATTTTTTGCGTGATTTTGCAGATACACATGAAAAATTCTAAACTATCCTGATACAATTGCTTTTTTCTATTGGATTCCCAAAAGCATCGCCTTGGTATTTTTCACCATTTATACAAGCAGAAAAACAACCGTCATTATAAACTTTTATACCGCGTTTATTTATTACCAACATTCTATCTTGGCCTATTAAATCAGCGCGTTGCCCGCAAAACAATTTTGAAATTACATCTTGTAAATTACCAACATAATCGCAGCGATAAGGGGCATACAAAAGCCCACCCTGCTGTACCAATCTATTTAGATTATATTTGTAATAGTTCTTTTCTATCACGCATATTTGGTATGACGTCAGGTTTAATTTTTGTGATAAATCAGTCAGAATATCGATCAAACTACTATCCCTTTGCACTATAATTTTATCGCAAATTTGATAAGTATTAAATAGGCTGATATTCTTATAATAAAAAACCGACCAAATGGTCGGTTTTAATTATCAGTTCTTTTTACGAATCTGAATATGCACTTCACGCAATTGTTGCTCGGTTACCTCTCTCGGGGCGCCTAACATCAAATCCTGACCACGTTGATTGGTTGGGAACAAAACAACTTCGCGCAGATTTTCTGCACCAGACATAATCATAATTAATCTGTCTATTCCAAATGCACATCCGCCATGTGGTGGTGCACCGTATTGAAACGCTGCATACATTCCGCCAAACTTTTCGCGGACAACATCTTCACCATATCCAGCAATTGCAAAGGCTTTTATCATTGTTTCTGGATTATAATTACGCAAACCGCCAGAACAAACTTCGGCTCCGTTCAGAACCATATCAAACTGGTTTGCTTTGATTTTTAATGGATCACCGTCTAACTCGCCCTTGGGCAAACTAAATGGATTATGTCCAAAATCAATACTTCCTGTTTCTTCGTTCAGTTCATACATAGGGAAATCTTCGACCCAGCAAAAACGGAATTCTTTTTCGTCTATCAATTTCAAATCTTCACCCAGTTTTGTGCGCAGTTTTCCAGCTGCTTTGGCAGCGGCATTAACTTTATCACACACAAAGAAGATAGATGAATTTTCACCTGCAATCTTATGCAGTTTTTCAATACGTTCTGCATCCAATTTTTTAGCAACTGGTCCCTTGGCTTCGTCTGCAAAAATAATATATCCCAAACCACCCAATCCTAATTCTTTGACTGCATAGTCACCCAGCTTATCAAACCAAGAGCGTGGCTGAGCAGCAGAATTCGGCGCAGGAATTGCACGAACAACACTGCCGTTTTCAATAGCATCTGCAAAAATTCCAAAATCACTGCCACGGAATATTTCAGTAACGTCGGTTATTTCAATTGGGTTACGTAAATCAGGTTTATCACTGCCATATTTCAACATAGCTTCGTCAAAAGGTATATGTGGTATTTCAGATGCTATTTTTGCATCTGGAACAAACTTACGTACCATTGCTGGCATAATTACATCACCAACTGCCTGAATATCACGCAAATCGACAAAAGACATTTCCAAATCCAATTGATAAAATTCCAACAATCTGTCAGCTCGCAAGTCTTCGTCACGAAAACAAGGTGCAATTTGGAAATATCTATCAAATCCAGAAATCTGAATCAATTGTTTAAACTGTTGCGGTGCCTGAGGAAGCGCATAAAACATACCATGGTGATTGCGGCTTGGTACGATATAGTCACGCGCACCCTCTGGGCTGGAAACTGTCAAAATCGGTGTTTGGAATTCAGAAAATCCTAAATTCCACATCTCATCACGCAAAAATTTAATGACATTGTTACGGAACAAAATATTTTTATGTAATGATTCGCGACGCAAATCAATATAACGATATTTTAAACGTAAATCTTCAGAAACACTGCCGTCATCACCGAATACCTGGAATGGTAAAACGTCTGCGTTTGTTAAAATTTCCCATTTTGCAGCCTGAATTTCTATTCCGCCTGTTGGTATTTTATCATTAACAACAGACGCTTCACGGGCAACAACATTACCAGAAACCATGATTACGGATTCCGGATGGATTTTTTCCAAATTCGCATCACCACCATCAAAAACAATCTGGGTAATTCCATAGTTATCACGCAGGTCGATAAACATTAACCCACCATGGTCACGTTTACGATGAACCCAACCAGATAAAATTACATTTTCGCCAACATTTTTTGTAGTTAACTCACCACATGTATGTGTGCGATATTTTGATTCCAATGATAACATTTTACATCCCCTTTTGTGTGCAATTTTGCACTAATGTCTTGTTTATTTTTTCTTCTATAATCTGGCCATTTTTGAAATATATTTTTGTTGCTGATCTTTCTTCATTTTCTGATACAACAGAAATATCATCTCCACAAACAATTAATGCCGATAAATCGTCACAACATATAGCCATTTGATCTTTGTATTCCGTTTCGATCATCTTTTTTGTAAACGTTTTTCGCAGGGGTTCTCGTACACAATGCGGTGTAAAAAGAATTGGAGCTGCATCCATACAAGACATAATTTCAAGGTTTGTTCCATTATCTAATCCTTTTTCTATTGCCGCACTGTCTGTACTGCAATATCTGCACCAACAGTTTGCACCTGCGCTGACCCCTGCACCAACCGCTCCAAGTGCAATAGCGTCTTTTAATAAGACATCCACACCACGTTTTTTCCAAGCCGTAATCAATTGACGAGTATTCCCACCACCAACATAAAAAATATCAGTATCTGAAATTTTCTTCCTAATTTCGTCATCTGTGGGATTTTCATCTATCAAATATAAAGTATCAACTATTGCCCCAAACTTTTTTCCAAAATATTCACGTACTGTGTATTCATATGGATACATCTGTTTGTCGTAACCGGCCCATTCGCGTAATTTACCCATTCCTTCGGTTGCAGTGGGTAAAAAAAGCAGTCTTGGATTTCTCTTACCAGAAAGCTCTATAATTTTTCTATCAATAGAAATAGTTTCCATTGGATAAAAGCCGGTAATTTCATCAGTGTCTTTATCTATTTTTGGTCGGCCTATTTCACCACCGCCACACAATACAAGCTTCATAACCTGCACCTCTTGTTTATGGTGCAAAAATCTGGTTTGGATTTATTAGCACCGATTTTTTAATCTAATCTCAGGGGCGCAAGATTTGCTCTGCGCGGTGCCACCCTGGCTTATAACTTTGTTAAGTTTTTTGTTTTGCTCGCCGGTCGTTAATCGGGTCAACACTAAACTACTATAAATTTTACATCTATTTTTGTTAATTTCAAGGAATTATTTAATGGTGCCCGCAGCAAGAATCGGACTTGCGCCTGGTCCTTACCAAGGACCTGTTCTACCACTATACTATGCGGGCAATGGCTTGAATTATACATGCAAGAACGGAAAAATCAATAATTTTATATTTTGAACTTGCTAAAAGTATCAATCAAAATTATATATTAATAGATAAAAGGAAAAAAATGGCTGAAGTTAAAAAACTTATTGAAGGTTATAAAAAGTTTTATAAAGAAAATTTTATTACGAACAATAATAATATTTTTGATGATATACAAAATTCCCAAAATCCAAAAACGCTGATAATTTCTTGCAGCGATTCACGTGTGGACCCTGCAATTCTTACTAATGCAGAAATGGGTGACATATTTGTAGTAAGAAATGTGGCAAATATTGTTCCACCATATCAACCAGAATGGAATAGTAAACATGGAACCAGTGCTGCTTTGGAATTTGCTGTAAATTATCTTGGGGTTAAACATATCGTTGTTTTAGGCCATTCTGATTGTGGTGGAATCAAGGCACTTCTTAATAATAATATTGATATGGATAATAAGTTTAGTTTTATAACAGATTGGGTAAAATCTCATGCAGAGATAAAAAATAAAATCCCAGAAAATATAGAAGATAAATATCTTTTTTGTGAACAAGAAGGTATAAAGCTTTCTATTAACAATTTGATGACTTTTCCTTGGATTATCGAAAAAGTTAAAAAAAATGAGCTAAAACTACATGGGTGGTATTTTTCAATAAAAGATGCCTCTCTTTCTATATTAGATGATAATAAATCTGTATTTAATAAAATAGAAGTATAAAAATAAAACCGGAATAAATCCGGTTAAATATTGGTAGCGGGTGAGGGATTCGGACCCCCGACCCAAGCATTATGATTGCCTTGCTCTACCACTGAGCTAACCCGCCATGCGCCCAATTATAACATTCAAAAAACAAAAATCAATTGTGAATTTATACTTGGTTGTATTATTTATAAAAAAAATGTATAATTTAGTCTATGTATAAATCAATTGTGCCGTTTATAGCTACTTTTTTATTCGCTGTACCGGCGTTTGCCGATGAAAATCCTTTTTTTAATGATAACAGAAACCAAATTATGTTTAACCTGGGTCAGGGTGTAAATTCTTTTGGTTTAATATCTATGCCAGATAATCCAGTTCCATTTAACATGATTCAAATTCAGTATTCACAACCAACTGAATTTTTTCGTATGCCTGCTAGAAAATCTCTGAATATAATTCAGACGATTGGTTATGGAAAAAAATACCAATACAGGGATTATACAAAAACCTTTGAATGGAATTGGACGGAATATTCGGAACAAATCGCTTTCATATCCGAAGATATTATGTTGTATAACACTGATAAATTTTACTTTGCCACCGGAATTGGTGTTGGTATCCAGGGTCAGGAAAACGAACGTATAGGAACAAAATTATTATCCGGATTCAAGTTGCTTGCTGGTTACAGGATTTCAAAAAATACAATGTGTGAATTATTTATGCAGCATTTTTCAAACGGCAGCACAGATCCACAAAACTATTCTTATAATTTTTGGGGACTGGGTTTTGGATATAATTTCTAATTACCAGTTTATTGGTTTTTTGCCATGGGCAATCAAATATTCATTTGTATTTGAAAAATGATGATTTCCAAAAAATCCTCGATGTGCAGATAATGGCGAAGGGTGAACACTTTTTAATATCAAATTTTCATCCTGGTTTATAATTTCGGCCTTTTTCTGGGCATATGATCCCCACAGCAGGTAAACCAAATTTTTACGTTTTGATAAAGCTCGAATAACACTGTCAGTAAACTGTTCCCAACCATGTCCTGCATGTGATGCAGCTGCATGTGCACGAACAGTCAAAGTGGAATTTAATAATAATACTCCCTGCTCGGCCCATTTAGTTAAATCACCATTTGTTATGCTTTTTCGTCGTAAATCATTTTCAATTTCTTTGTAAATATTTTGTAGCGATGGTGGCAATGAAATACCATCTTGAACCGAAAAACACAATCCGTGTGCTTGGCCAGGTTCATGATATGGATCTTGGCCTATTATTACAACCTTGACCTGGTCCAATGGGCAAAGATTAAAAGCGTTGAATATGTTGATAGGCGCCGGGTACACAGTTTTACCAGATATATATTCGCTGCGCACAAAATCAGTCAATTTGATAAAATAATCTTTATCAAATTCATCTAATAATGCCATTTTCCAAGATTCTTCTATTTTTACGTTCATTTTTAATCCACATCAAAAAACATAAAATGTTCATTCTCATCAGTAAAATATTTAGCGTTTAATTTTTCATAATGGTTTCTGACATCTTTATTTAAACCATATACAGAAAACACCAATTTGTTTATTCTTTCTTTTTTTGCAAGTGCCCGTACGGATAGCAGAAGTTTTTGAACAGCGTCTGTATTTCTGAACTCTGGCAAAACAAACATTTCTGGAAAATGTAAAACACTGCATGGTGGATCTTCAAATAAAAATCCTCTATAAAAACTTATTGAACCAACTATATGACCATTTTGTTCTGCTATAAAGGTTCGCATAAATTTATTATCAGAAAAATGCATTTCTAATAATTTATTTTCAGTTACATAAACTTTCTTTTTGTTTACATGGTCTAATTCACAAAAATAATTTTCAAAAGATAACAATAAATCAGATAAATTTTTCATATCTTTTTCTTCGGCAAAACGAACTTTTATTTGTGACAATTCAAAATCCTTATAATTTTATAAACCCACTTTGACACGCTTTCCACAACACAACATCAATGTATCCGCGGGGCAGACCTGTTTTATTTTCCAATTCGAAAAACATATCATCACAAACTTTTTTAATATCAGGGTTCAAATTTCCATTATCTATTTTTTCTGCCATGCCAATATTTCCGCTGTACAGAACGCCCAAACGTTGAATCCAAATATCATATTTAACAATATTTTCACCCAGATTACGTGCCAGATGATTTGCTGTGATTTTTCCAATATGTGGTAGTTTTGATAGATATGACAATTTAGAATCCAAATCGTTATTACTGTAATAACCAAAACAAAAATCATTCCTGTTTTGCCAAATTTTCAAAATTGCAGATGTTTTATTTTTATTATTAAATATTTTCAACAAATCTTGTTGATTGACCAATTTACCGGCTGATTTGATATAATTCATAACCTCGGCATGTTTTATTTTGGCTGTTTTTTGTGAAAAACCACCTGCCAAAATTACATACGCACATTGGGTTGCAAATTCATCAGGTGATAAAAATTTTTTATTTTTCAGATCCAGTTTAATTTCATCAAATGTTTTTGAATCGGAATCCAAGCCTGCATCACGCAGATTTTTTTCCAATTCAAAAAACCATTTTGATGTGAACATTATCACCCGAAATTTTTATTATGCATCAATATTTGCTGACAATGCATTTTCAACAATAAAATCGCGACGAGGTTCAACAATATCACCCATCAGCATTGAAACCACTTCATCAGCCTTTGATGCATCAGATACACGAACCTGGAACAAACTGCGATGATTTGGATCCATAGTTGTTTCCCACAATTGTTCTGAATTCATTTCACCCAAACCTTTGTATCTTTGAATTTTTAATCCAGTTTGTGCGTATTCGAATGCTGTGGACAACAATTTTAAAGCACCCCAAATCTTTTGTGATTTATTTTTTACACGCAATTCAACAGGTGCGGAAAATGTTGAAACCAATTCATCACGTCCTGTCATACGTTCCCATGAACGAACCTCTGCAGAATCCATTTTATCACGAGGTAAAACATAAACTTCTGCAACACTTCTTAATGTACGTGATATTTTCAATCCCTCTAGATCACTGGATATTTTCCAACCTTTTTCAAATTCCAATTCTTGGGCATCCAGCATTTTTTCTGCTGCTGCATATGTTTGTGAATTTTCATTTCCAAACACATTATTCAATGCCAAAGCTTCCAAGAAACGTAAAGGAATTATGTTCTCTAAAGGTTTTAAAATATTTTTCATATTCAAAATCATAGATAATAAACGCTTTAAATCTGCACCAGAAATCTGTTCACCAGCACTGGTTTGAATCAGTCCATCAGTAGACAACTGTTCCATCAAGTAATCATCCATTTCGCGTTGGTTTTGCAAATATATTTGTGTTTTGCCACGGCTGACACCATAAAGCGGTGGTTTGGCAACATAAATATAACCTTTGTCTATTGCCTGGGGCATATATCTGTAAAAGAAAGTCATCAACAAAGTCTGAATATGTTGACCATCAACGTCAGCGTCGGTCATGATAATGATTTTATGATAACGCATTTTTTCAATATCAAAATCATCATTTCCAATTCCAGCACCAATTGTTGTAATTAATGATCCAATTGTGTCAGAACCCAACATTTTATCAAAGCGAACACGTTCAACATTTAAAATCTTTCCACGCAGCGGTAAAATTGCCTGAGTTTTACGATCACGACCCTGTTTAGCGGTACCACCAGCAGAATCTCCTTCTACTATAAATAATTCACATTTTGCCGGATCTTTTTCAGAACAAGATGCCAGTTTACCAGGAATACCACCTAAATCTGGACCTGTTTTCTTGCGTGATAATTCACGCGCTTTTCGTGCTGCTTCGCGAGCAGTTGCAGCTTCAATAATTTTATCAATAATTGATTTTGCAACTGCTGGATTTTCATCCAAGTATTCGTACAACATTTCACTAACTGTACTTTCTACAACTGGTCTAATTTCGCTGGAAACCAATTTATCTTTGGTTTGGCTGCCAAATTTTGGATCGGGCATTTTTACACTGACTATGCTTGTTAATCCTTCTCGGAAATCTTCACCTGATAATGCAATGTCTTTTTTATTTGATTTTTCACCAATGTATTTATTAATTGCACGTGTTAACCCTGCACGAAACCCAGCCAAGTGCACACCACCATCACGGTTTGGAATATTGTTTGTAAAACAAAGTGACGTTTCAGAATATGCAGTAGTCCATTGTAAAACAACTTCGACATATGTATCTTCTGTCTGTTTTATCATTTGAATTGGATCACGTGTCAGCAATTCTTTGGATTTATCTAAATAGTTAACAAAACCCTTTAACCCATCAACCGAATGGAAATCACGTGTTTTTTTCTCACCACCACGCAAATCTTCCAAAATTATTTTTACATTTGCATTCAAATAAGATTGTTCGCGCAACCAAGTTTCAACCGTATCAAAATCAAAAACTGTCCCTGCAAATGTTTCAGGAGATGGCAGGAATGTAACTTCGGTTCCATGTGCGCGGCCAGAATTGTTTTTCACAATCTTCAAATCGGCTGTTGGTATACCATCAGCAAAAGACATAGTTGCCTCTTCATCACCACGCCAAATACGCAATTCTAACCAAGTTGACAATGCATTAACAACTGATACACCCACACCATGCAAACCGCCAGAAACCTTATATGCGCCACTACCCTCGTTATCAAACTTACCACCTGCATGCAATTCGCACATTATCAATTCGGCTGCACTGCGTCCTGTTTCATGGTTGATATCAAATGGTATTCCACGACCATTATCGCGAATTGTTGCACTGCCGTCAGCATTTAATGAAACATAAACACTATCAGCGTATCCAGCCATTGCTTCGTCAATAGAGTTATTAACAACTTCATAAATCATATGATGCAAACCGGATCCGCCCTCACCCACGTCACCGATGTACATCCCAGGGCGTTTTTTGACCGCTTCTAGACCTTTTAATACCTTAATCGAATCACCCGTATACTCGTTATTGACAGCCATTTATTTTCCTTTCTTTTTTGACAATTTTTATATAAAAAAACATAGCAATTTTTGGTATAATTAGCAAGAGAAAAGGCATAAAAATTTATATAAAAAAGGCTGGAAAATGAAGTTCAAATTACTATATTTCGGGGACATATTAGCTAATCCTAAAAAACGTGCTCAACATATCGCTGATATACGCATGCAGTTCCATCCACAATTAAAAAAATTGATCGAGCATAGTCCCTGGAATAACCTGAGCAAGTATATGATGCCTGGTGCAACAAAAAGCCCAATAACAACACGTCATCTGGGTGGTATAGATTGGAACCCTATTATAACACCTAATTTAAAGTTGATTGCCGAATTAGATATACAAATGTTGCACCCTGAAATTGTTGGTGTTGCCAGAACGGATATTGATAACCGTGTAAAAACAGTATTGGATGGTTTACGCTGTCCGCAAAACGAACATGAAATTGGTGAAAATACACCAAAAAACATGGGGCCAATTTATACACTTTTGGATGATGATCATTTGGTTACTAGAATGTCTGTTAATACCAGTCACTTATTATCTACACATATTTTTCCTGATGATGCAAACAGAATAAACGAACCAATATTTATGATGATTGATGTAAATGTTCGCGTAGCAGAAGGTAATCTAGAAAATTTGCCATTTATGGTTTAATAAAAAACCGGAAAAATGCCGGTTTTTTATTAAATATAATTCGTTATGTCAAAGCCGCGGTTATCTGATCCTGCATTTGAAATGTTCCAAAAACAACCCATGCTATAATTACTGATACTAATAGTATACCAACACTGTTCAGTGTATTAGAAATAGAACTGACACGTCTTACTGATTCATCCAGATAATCATTTGCTATCTTAGAAAGATTTTGATCAAACGCATTCATATCTGCATAAATTGATAAATCACCTATTATTTCTTCGTTTGGAAATCCACGACGCGTGTTTGCAAGTGCAACCCCAAGATTATCTCCATTAGCAATAAAATGAAGTGAATGATCTAAAATACTTCTTAAATATCTAGTGGAATTATCTGATAACATCTTTATTGCTGATGGTATTGTGCAACCCGAAGCCACCATAGCAGACAAAGAAATTAACCAACCAACAGACGCTTGAATTTTATACATATTCCATGGTGGTAATTTATCAAAAAAACTACGTAATCTACCGGACCAATTTGCCAAACTAAACCATATTAATAAAACAATACCAAAAAATCCCAGTGCAAAAAGATACCAATTATTTTTTGAAAAATCTGCTAACCAAACCAAAGAATATGCTGTACCGCGCCAAATAATATCGTTACCAGCAGCCTCGCGCAATGGTGGCACTAAATACAAACCAACCATAACAATTATACCAAAAGTCAAAACTAATAAAAATAAAGGATATGCCACAGCAGATATTATTGAACGCTTTATTTTTTCAATTCCATCTGTTACATGACTTATGTTATCTAATGCAATAGAAAGCTTGGACACATCACCCAATGTTAACAGTAAAGTTTCATTTTGCGGAACCCATCCACGTGTTGCTTCTGGAAATGATTGTCCGCGTTCCAAGTTTTTCTGCCATTGGCGCATTATAATTGCAAATGGTTCATCAGGTTTTGAACCACCCTTGGATTCTATTTTTTCTATACGTCCTAATGCTTCCATCAATGTAAAATTATTACGCAACAAAGACGACAACTTGCGATAAGTTGCCATTCTTTTTTCTGTATTTGTGCGAAATATAAATTTTGCGTATAAAATATCCAGTCTAGTCATCAATAAACCCCTGGCTGATCCAACAATCCAACCCAGCGTTCCAATTCATCGACCCCAATTATACCCTGTAACATCAATTCCATTGCTGATTCTTTTAATGTGCGACCGTCCAGATTTTCCAACCAGTATTTGGTTGCGCCATTTGTATCACCAGACAATGCCAAACGCAGGAATTCATTATCAGTGATTATTATTTCACCAGCTTTTATACGACCGATTGTTCCACTGCCATGACATTCCTCGCAACCTGCCCCACGAATATAAACTTGTTGTAAACCAACTTCGCCAAATGCATCCATTACACGTTTGTATGCAGGATGATTTGGGTGATCGACCAATCTTTCGCGACAATATGGACAAAGTTTTTTGAATAAACGCATAGATACTAAACCACGCATCATGGTTTCATCTTTTAATTTAAAACCTTCGATACCAATATCCAATAATCTTGTCAATGCAGCCATTGCAGAATTAGCATGCAGTGTTGTCCAAACATTATGACCAGACAATGCGCCTTTGACAGTCAATTGTGCAGCAGACAAAGTTCTGATTTCACCGACCATCATTGTATCTGGATCACTGCGCAATGCGGCAGCAAGTGCTTCGGTAAATTTTTCTTCACGCTGTTCTTCGTTCGAAGCATTAACTACAGGCATCTGGTGTGCACCAAATATTTTCTGTTCGGCCGGATCTTCAACTGTTATTAAATTAATTTCATAATTTCTTTCACGCAACATCAATGACATATTTCTGACCAATGTTGTGGATTTACCAGAACTGGTTGGACCAGCAACAACAACCAAACCTGTTGGATATGCACGCAAACGCATCAATAGCTTTTGTTCATATTCATTAAATTCTTGTTCTGTTTTTATACCTTCGGATGGGTTATCATACAACAATCGCATAACAACATATCGACTGCCGAATGCAATTGGATTAAACTGCATTCTAATACCGATTATACCATCCGGCAGATACAAATCCTTGGTTCCACGAAGTGGTGTACGTCCATCTTTTTGTGCAGATTGATATTCATTTTGGGCATAGTTTGAGTTTGAAATATCAGCAGATGCAAAAGCAGCACGAACAAAAGATTCCCCCCACTGCGAATTATATTCCAAAACAGGCTGCATACTGCCATCCATACGGAAATAAACAGTTGTTTGGTCTGCAACTTCTATATGAATATCGGATACTTTCTTGGTTGCTGCGCGTGCTATAATATCAACAAAATCCTTTTGCATTTGGTTGTCATAATCCAACCTGGATTTTATTTCACCACCACCAATACGACCTTCGTAAGTTTTATAAATACTTGATAATAATCCCAAATCTGAATAAAAAGGTGTTAAAACATTTCTACCTTCTTTTTTCAACAAATCTGTAAATGCCAGAATACGCCCATCGTATCGATGAGTTCTTGAAATGATAATTTCGCCACCAGAAAAATAAGCAACCAAATTTTGAGTATCTTTTGATAACTCCATTTCCGCTGCGGTCGCTGTAAGCAATCTATTTCCATCAGAAAATAAATAATCAACAATATCTTTGTTTGTTGAATTTTGTAAACCAGATGGAACAGACAATTGGTCTTTGACAGTGTTTTTATTCAAAATTTTATCTACTGCATCCATTATAATTTTCGATTTTTAATATTTATTATTTATCTTTTCCGATATTCAAAGTTTCTGTGTTATCGTCTTTTTCAAAAACAACACCATCGTCCAAAGAAATTGATTTTATAGTGTAACCATCTAAAACTTTTCCGACTGATATTTTTTTACGTTGACCGGTTACTAAATCTTCCACTGTTGCCTGCAACTGGTTTCCTGATCCAATTATATCTATTAATTTATATTTACTAATCACGTCATTTTCTTCATCTGGCTGTTGCTGTGCAATTATTTTTGCAACAGGTTGTGATCCATCAGTTTGTGGTCGGGCAGTCATTGCACGCTTTTGTTGTTCTAACATTTCTGCCTGGGCATCCAATTCAGCCTTTTGTTCAGCTAAAGCCTTTTTTTGTTCCTCTGCGTTATTTGACAATGTATCCATTTCCATGCGTAGTTTTATTTTTTCGGCTGCTAATCTGTCTAATTCTAAATCCAATTGGGCACGTTCTTTTTCTAATCCCATCAGAACCTTTTGTTGTTCAAGATCAGTAATTTGTTGAAATACAGAACCATCAACCTTGTAATCAGAAATAGCATTTGCAGACATTTCGTCTGCCCAAGAATTATCATCTTGTGGCTCTGCCATTGCTGGAACACTGAAAACAGTTGTCAAAACTGCAAATAAGAAAAAGCTTTTCTTTATATTTTTTATTTTATTTTGCATAGATTATCACCTCATAGTTCCATTCTTTTGCAACTGCGTCCCAACTGGTCCGAGTCATGTAAACACCACCTAGATCATCAAATATTTTCATAAATTCCGGTGGGGTTAATTTTGAAGAAGCCCCTACCTCTATCACATTCAAATCAACACTTTGTGTTTCGTTACTTATTGTATCAACCCTTATGTTTGTGTCTACGGGTTCATCTATTTTTTGAAATATAGTATCGACTTCACGAACAACTGTGTCGGGATCTTTTTCTTCCAAAGAAGAAGTTTTTTGTAATTCGGGTAATTTAGCACGAACAAATATTTCAGAATCTGATTTTTCTTCTACAAATGTACCTGGCATTAAATTAGTTGCTATTTCATAAAAATCACCCAAATTACCAAAGCTGCGTTTGAAATTAACACTTGCATACGCTTCATTGCATTCAGCATAAACCTGGTCCCAACCTGGGATTGGTTGCATCAAAAAAGCGATTGCTTTATAACAAGTTTTTGCACGTGCCTTTGAATCTGGCAAAGAATCATAAGGCATTATCAAAGGTTTGGGTTTCTTAGGCGCTTGTATTTCAAGCTTTTTATCCAATTCTTTATTTTTTTCTTCTATTTGCTGTTTGTACTTTTCGGCTAATATCGGATCCAATTTTGCAATTTGTGGTTTTGGTGTCAGCATCTGGCTTATTGGTTCTTTAAAGAAATCAGCAACACCTAAAATAAAAACTATTAATAATATAAAAGATATTACATCTGCCTTCAAACGACTGATTGGTTTTAATACAGCTCTTACATTTCCAAAAACAACATCTTCTAATTTTTTTTCTACAGCGCGGGGCATACTCCATGAATTTGGTGCAAAAAAAGAACCCCAATCCGGCATAGTTGAAAGTCTTATATATTCTGCACGTGCCCCATCTTCGGAATCAAACAAATAATCTTGGACAATTATACCGTTTCGCACAGCTATTAACCAAAACATTGTATCTTGAACTTTGAAAACTGCCAAAAAAGATGAGAATTCTGCAAAAACCTCCATGACTTCGGCTGCTGCACTGGGCATACCAACATGATGTCCAATTCTTCTAGACCCAAGCCCAACCATGGCACGATATTCTGTATAAAGACTTAGTTTTTTATCAACACTTCTGGCCAACTGATGTGAATAATTACGTCCAAGAAAACCGATAGCAACAGGCTGCCAAAATAACCCTGTGGCATATTTTTTCTTATCAATTGAAATAACTTGATTTACCAAATCAGTTCTCTCCCTAGCATTTATTTGATTATAACATAAAATCAAAATAAATAGCAAACACAGAATGCGACAATCGGCCGGCTTTTTAATAAAAAATAACAGGGACAACAATGTCCCTGAAATTCAAACAAATATTCCTATGAATTAATAAGTTGCACCATATATTTCCATTGGACCAGATGGCGATACTTGACCACCACCAACAGTTCTGATTGCACGAACATTTGGACAATCATAAACATTTGCATTCAAAACAAATGCACGTTCAGGACCAAAAACAACCCATTCATTTGGACGGGTACGCTGACTGGTTATCCAGTATGCATTACCTGGTCTTGCTTGATCTGCAATACGATTTTCCAGATATCTGCGTGCATCACCTTCGTCATAAACAGAAACTTCGGATTCTATCTTATACAAAAATGTACAACCTATTGGTTCGGAATCCAATTTTACTATGTATTCGCTGCCGTTTTGATTTTTGATAAATCCGCCACATGCAGAAAGAACCAACACCAATG
>Ga0116157_10001800_pt1 | contig 21304 bp, 16 predicted proteins | sample AD_UKC048_MetaG_FD_89882 | JGI IMG/M metagenome (GOLD analysis project Ga0116157, IMG submission 89882) | Active sludge microbial communities of municipal wastewater-treating anaerobic digesters from USA - AD_UKC048_MetaG | ecosystem: Engineered > Bioreactor > Anaerobic > Digestate | place: USA...
AACACCTTTTGGGTTTTTCCTTGATTTACATATCGATGCCCCCGGATATTCGCTTGCAAGGATATTTAAAAGCTTTTAAAAGAAAGAATCTTATTTCTTAAAAATAAAAAACACAGCAAGTACGAGAAAAATAAACCCAATCAGGTGATTGATCCTGAATGTTTCTGTACGGAAAACCAGTAGAGTAAACAGTGTAAATACCACAAGCGTTATTACCTCCTGTATCACTTTCAGCTGAAACAACGAAAACGGGCCTCCGTTTCCCTGATATCCTATGCGATTTGCCGGTACCTGAAAAAAATACTCAAAAAGTGCAATTCCCCAACTAATGAGCACTATTGCAATAAGTCCAAGCTTGTTGAACCAAGTCATCTGCGAAAATTTCAGGTGCCCGTACCATGCCAGGGTCATGAAGATGTTGGAGCAAATCAACAATACAATCGTGAGAATTCCTTTCATCTGTATTTATAATTTTTTAATTGTTCATACGGAATCTCGCATAAAATAGTAAACGTTTTGGTGGGTGATATTTTTATCATGCTCGATCTCATAATACATCAGAATTTGCTTATTAAATAGGCATGGGTTATTACCAATTCCTCGACGCTATAATCTTTGAAATCATTAGAGACAGAGACCCTTTGCAGGTCTTCGGGCTTCCCACGCCATATTTTTTCTTCAGTTACAGGAATATTCAGGCCTTCATACATTTTTTTGTAATCAACTAAACGAAGTCGATTCTGTGGCTGAATCGCATTATCGATTATTTTCCATTGACGTATGCTGTACTTAAGGAAGTTAAAAACAGTAATGCTTTTATCGAAATGAGCAAAATGGTCAGTCATATCAATTTGATGACTCATCAAACCATCTTTTTTTAATAGTCTGGTAAATTCTTTCAGAATATCGCAAAGCACCTCCTGGTGTATATGCTCAAATGTATTGTTTGAACAAATAAAATCGAAGCTTGTATCATCGAGGCCGGTTCTCCTTGCATCGCACACAATAGGTCTCATCCCTATGAGGGCATAGAAATCGTACAACGAAAAGTCGCTACCTTCGGCAACCAGATCAACAAGCTTTTTCCACTTGCCCTGATCAATATCAGGTAAATATTTATGCAATTCACCTGATTTATGCCATTCGATAAATTTGTAAATACAGGCAAAAACAGACTTTTTGCTACTCCACGATCTGATGTCGATAGAAGTAATTTTACCAATTCCGCACAAATACATCGAAACCGGAACAACAGGATACCACCCGGTGCCGAGTTCAAGTACCGAAACGCTCTTCCATAAAGAGAAATCTGTATACTTTCGCAGGTAGTTCAGGTGGTCGGATGCAGCCTGGATTTTATATCCAAAATGCACGTCGTCTAGATCCAGTCCTCTGGTAACATTTTTCTGAAAAAAATAATTCAGTTTCTCCTTGAAAGGGAAGAATGATATAGTCTTCTGTACCAGTGCCTTAGATTTCCATTTTAACGACATACAGCCTTATGTGAGTTGCGGGATAAAAATATAAAAATTAAAATAAACCACATCATTAATACGTCAATGAATCACCCTAAAAGAATAGGTTGAATGTTATAAAAAAGGCACTCCGGGTTGGAATGCCTTTTTTCGAATTCAAAACACATTATCGCTTAATAAATTTGGCAGAGGTACGGGTATTACCATAAGTTAGAACAACCATGTAAACACCGTTATTAATATCGGTTACGTTGATTTGTTTTTGGTACTTTCCCTTAGTCACATTATTCAAATCGAAGGTTTTCACCAGTTTACCCTCAAGATTATATAGGCTGAGTCTGGCATTCGTAGTATTTTCGGTAATTTCAAAGGCCAGGTTGGCAATTTCGGTAACCGGATTCGGATAAATTAATAAATTAAGGTTTCCTTTGTCGGCAACGTTACTGCAAATTCCTACAGGGCCTTCGAATTCAGTGGATTTAAAAATACCGCGACCATGAGTGCCTGCCCAAATATAGCCATGATTTCTGATACCGTTATCGAGATGCACATCTTCCATCCAACCATTGGGGATAATTTGCTGACGAAGGTGATACACAGGCACATAATCCATTCCTTCACCATTCTCGTCTGTCCAAACCGGATTGGCTGCAGTAATATCGCTGGTTGCAAAAACTCCAAATTCCGTACCCACGATTACTTTGCGTGAGTCGCTCCATACTATCAGTGCATCGTACACCGGCATTGCAGGCAGATTTCCCTGCTTTGAAACGAAACTCCCTGGACCGGTAGCTACCGCCGGGGCTGTATTAGCGCTGGTTGAGTAATACACATAATTGGTATTATCATAATTACCTAACGATACCACAACATTGCCCGAAAATTCAGGGTCAACGCCAATTCCGGTTATGTGTCGGTCGTTGAAAACAGCAATCGGAGCAACTTCGAGCAGGTAAGTTGAGAAGTCGGCATCTCTGGCGCTGTCTTTTCTGTGAACATTAAAATCACCAACCCGGTACAAAACCGAACCATTAAAAAATCCGCCATTAATCCAATTGGTTGCAAAATACAGGTAGGCACCATCGGCGCTCCATTCAAGACATTGAACTACTTCGTAATTATTGGTTTCGTTGCGAACCTTTGCAACGGGTATCCAGTTTGCAGAAACACGGAAATTGAGCGCATCCTTTGTTATCCAAACACTGCCTTTAAAGCCTACTGCCAAACGCGATTGATAATGATCGGCCACTTCCAGGGTGTCGTCGTGTGCTAAAGGTTCATCGAGAACTTTTTTCACATAATGTTCTTTTATGTTACTTTCTACATACACAATTTCACCAGCAGCATAATCGCGGTCTGCTATTTTTGTAAGCATTTCAATGCTGTTCAGGTCGTTGAAAGACTCCCACAAGCTAATAGGTGTAACAAATGAGTGTCCGCTTTCTTCTGCACCAGGGTTGAGCTGATTAGAGAGTCGTGCATTATAGAAAGGAGCCATTGTTTCGCCATTATCTTCGGAACGGTACAAGCTACCATAATATATTGTGCTGAATAAAATACTTGGTTCTATCTGTGATATTTCGCTGTAACCACCATCGCCTCCCGACACCTCTACTGCTTCATTTTGAAGACCTGAAGTAATAGTACGATCCGGGTCAATAAACAGAGTTCCATTATCCTGAGTCCCTCCGATTAAGTTATTGGTTCCATCGTGGCCGATAGCATAGAACTGGGTAACTCCAAAGTTCTTGTTCAATGTCGTCCAGGTGTTACCTCTGTTTATAGAACGATGAATTCCACCATCGCTGCCCACATACACTATATCGGGGTTATTCGGATTAAAGCGTATTTCGTGCTGATCGGCATGTACATACATTGGACTGGCAATATCGAGGCTCCAGTACGATAACATTTCCCAACCAGTTGAAAGTCCCCATTTCCACATGCTGTACTGGCCACCAACCATGATTTCGTTTGCATTATCGGGAAAAACGGCTATAATATTGTCGTAATCGCCTTGTTCGCCAAGAGGATTAAATTCGGTGCTACCTCCGGGTCCGATAATTGACCAAGTCAAGCCACCATCGGTGGAACGGTAAATGTTGAGCAATGAGCGATCGGATTTGGTGGTTTGGGCATACATGATATTTTTATCGGAAGGAGCAATAGCGAGTTCAGTTCGTATTGATGTTGTAGGCAGTTCACCTTCATCAGAACCGGTAACCTTAACCCATGAATCAGATGCTCCTGCTTCATGCGAAACATAAACCTGAATACCCAGATCAACGATAATTGAATTTCCGTCGGAACTGATTTCGACATCGCCGCAAACTTCATTTATCGGGAAGCCGGCTATATTTAAAATTGGATTGGTCCAGGTAAGTCCGCCATCGGTGGTCATTTGCAAACCGCGCTTGGTAGCAGCATATACGGTGTTGGGTTCTGAAGGGTGAGCTACCATTTTATTAACAAAGACGAAAGTATTTTTACTATCAGATGTTGACCATGTTGCACTCAGACGTGTAAATGTTTCACCATCGGTTGATTTCCATATCCCGGCTCCCTGAAACCCGGTATTCTGAGAACCATAAGGGTTGGCAAAGAATTCACCGGTACCGAAGTAGATATCTCCGTTTGAAGTTTGGCAGATAGAGCTAATATTCAAATTCGGAATAAGTGCTGTTTCATTGTCTCCGGCATATTTCACCTGATTCCAGCTTGTGCCTCCAGTGGTTGATTTCCACAATCCCCCTGAAACGCCTCCTGCATAAATTATATCGGTGTTGTCTTCGTCAACCAGAATTGCCCTGCAACGGCCACCAATATTTGATGGTCCGGCGAACTGCCAGTTCAAGCCCATGGCATTACGCGAGGACTGCATTCTTCCAATCTGCCTGATTGCATTTTCAACAGCTCCCGGATTGATTTGGCCTGTTTGTACATTGGCCTGACGTTCGTAAATCCATTTGGCAGCTCCCGAAAAACTGTTGTGCTGAAGCTGCATTGTTGTGTTATCGGGTTGATACACAGCTTGTGCATTCCTTTGCTGGGAAACCGCCAGAATTATACCACCGGAAACCAATAAAACCAACAACGTGAATAAAGTTAACTTTCTCATAATAAATTATTTACGTAAAATTTTAATAACCATTGCATATCCATTTTGCAAACTCCTAATATAATTTGATTTTTTTATAAAAACAAAGAAAAATATTCACACACCAAAATATTTAATTCAACTGCTCCTTTCGTTGGCTTTTACGGACTTCTCGACTCAGAACAGCATTGTACTTAGAACCGAAACGGTAGGATAAATACACGTATAGAAACAAATTTTTATCATTTTCAGCCATAATTTCGACCTTGCGGAAATAGACATCGAATTCTACGCCTCCCTCAATCACGTTTGTCTTCATTACATTCTTACTCAGATCGAATGCAATTGCCGACTTCACAAAGATTCCAGGAACGATTTTAATTTCATCAAGACCGTATTTGAAAGGGGCTTTCGAGTATACATCGGTTGGGTTGTATTTATGTATGTCCATCCGGTGTATGTTAGTGTAGTAAACAACATAGTCACCAGCATCTTTCGAGCTGTCGACAAGCTCATAATAAACCGGCTTTTCAACACCCAAGATCCCTCCGGCTCCAAAAATTGCATGAACCGAAATACTGCCTTTATCCTGTTTTTCTATAAACATATTGTTTATTCCAAAACCCAGTTTAAGGTTTTGAAAGGAGTTCATTTTCCCATAAACAAATTTTTTACTGACTTCAAAGTATGGATTGATTACCCGTATCTCTTTGGGGTCTTTAATATAATTTACCTGAGCTTCGTAAAAGTACCTTAGCTTAAAATTAATACGTTTCGAAAAACGGTAATCAGCACCAAATCCATTGGAATTCAGTTTAAACCCAAAGGAATTCTCATTATAATTATCGGGTTCCCGTTCAGTTTCTATTTCACCTTGAGCATACAAATAATTCCCAATGACTGAAACAAAAAAAAACAGAATGATACAGAATATATATGTTGATCCTTTCATCATTCCCTTTACACAAATACCCATACCTTATAATTCGCATATAAGATACAGAAATAATATTTTAATAATCGTCAGCCGTTATTTTCAACTTGCTGGGGTTCTGACGAGCTGTACGCCGGACAATCCTGGGTTCCCTTACACGAGTAGAGACCAATGCATAACAGTGCAAGAACAGCAATAATAATTAATGTGCTTTTTTTCATCGTAAAATTTATTAGAACATCGTTTGAGGTTTATTCAAACCACTATAAACTACAAAATTAGTCGTCCACAATCTTAATTACAATTTATTCCTCGAAATTTTATTAACATAGTAACGTTTAATAAAAAAATGGACAAGGGAAAGCCCTGTCCATTTTATAACTTATTGAATTAGTTTTTATTGTACAACTACGGTTCTTGTTATTGTGATTCCGTTTGTTGTAATTCTAATAATATATAATCCCTGTTGCAGACTGCTGATGTCCATTTTCAACAATCCTGATCCTGTTACTTCCGAAAGCACTGTTTTACCGGTTGCATCAAACAAGCTAACAGCCTTTTCTCCGGTAACGGAACCGAAATCAATATTTAACATCGCACTGGCAGGATTTGGATAAACAGCCAACTGTGCAATCATCTCAGGATCTACTCCTATACCTTCAACAACTGTGATAAGTACTTCGTCGTAAGTTTCGCAGCCGTTCGCAGAAGTTACAAGCACCCAGAACAGATGTTCGCCAACTCCAAGTTGGGCTCCGTTAATCACAATATAATCAGTTACTGCTTCGTTGCTCCACAAATATGAAGCATAACCCGGATAGTTACCAAGGATAACCGTTTGATCTTCGCTTATGGTGTTATCCGGACCCAGGTCGACAACCGGAACAGGCAGCACGGTAAGGAAAAGGCTGTCACTGTTGCTGCATCCGAATTCATCGGTGATAGTAACGATATAGTTGCCCATGTTGTCTGCTATGATTTCTTGTGTGGTTTCTCCTGTATTCCAAAGGTAGGTCATATTATCCACAGCGTTGATAGTAATTGAAAATCCGTCGCAGATAGTTGTATCGTTTGCAAGCTCAATAACCGGCAGGTCTCTGAAGTACACATTTATTTCATCGGATCCTGAGCAGCCATACTGATCGGTAACAGTTACTGAGTAATCGCCCGATTCAGTTACAGCAAGAGTATCAGCATCGGAGCTATCTGACCAAAGCCATGATATCCCCATAAGCGGGTCCAGAACAACAGTTTGTCCATGGCATGACTCAATGTCATCGCCAAGGTTAACAATAATAAAATTGTTGAAGTTCACTTGAATATCATCGCTTACCGAACATCCGTGTTCATTATAAATTGTAAGAGTGTATAAACCTGTTTCTGTAACAGTAATAGAATTTGTTTCTTCTCCCGTATTCCACAGGTATGAATCGGCTTCAACCGGTGAGGTAAGTTCTGCTTCGGCACCAATACACAGGTTAATTTCTTCGCCGAGGTCGAATTCTTCAGGATTGCTTGCCTGAATAACTTCTATTTCGTCGGTAGCGGTGCAGGAAGCCTGGGTAACCGTAAGCGAATAGGTTCCGGCTTCTGTAACCAGAATGCTGTTTTCTACAGTCTCATTACTCCATGCATAAGTACCCGGTATCGGGGATGAAATTTCGACAGAACCATCAGGGCAGATATAGATATCTTCTCCGAGATTGAGGGTTAATTCTTCGGCAAATGCAACTTCAACGCTATCAACTGCAGTACAGCCGTATTCATCGGAAACCGTAACAAAATACTCACCATTTTCGGTAACAGTAAGCGTAGGTTCAACGCTGCTGCCCCAGTCGTAACCCATAAATATACCGGGGTTCAGTATTACCTCATAACCTGTACAGTACGAGGCATTTTCCCCAAGCTCAGGCATTGGAATCGAAATGGTTACATCCATTGTGTCGGAAATAGCCTGAAGTTCTTCTGCTGTTGCAATACAAACATATTGACCTTCTTCGCTGACAGTAATACTGTTTTCGGTAAAGCCCAGCAATGTTTCTCCATTATACCATGCATAGGTAATGTTTTCGGCACCTGTAACTACCACAGTAAGCACAACCTCTGTGCCTTCGCAAACTATCATATCAGGTGATTGCGATTCAATTATAAGCTCGTCTTGTGCCTCCTGAACAGTAATTATCGCCCAATCATCGGCAAGTAAATAATCTTCAGTACCAAAGCCGGCTTCGGTATTTGTCACCGTATTCATATGAAAAATATAATAAGCTTGTGGGAGATTATGAATTGTAATGCTCCAGGTAATTGTCAAACCGGCGTGTCCGGACAAAGGTGTTCGTGCCGACTCAATCAATTCGCTCAGGTAAATCTCATATATTCCGGAAGGTAATTCAAATGATCCAAGATCGGCATGTCCGCCCATATTATCATCATACACAATATCGACTGTAGCTCCTGATGGGGTAACATCTTCAAAAGTAATCAGAGCATCTGTCAGGTATTCACTCAATATAGGGTCGATAGTTTCAGGATATACAGCAACTGCTGTTAGTACGGCATCGTTACCTTGAGTTATCACCTGCGATTCCGGTGTAATTGTAAGAGATGATGCTTCAAAAACTTCATATAGCGCATCAACAATATTGCTTGTTACAAAAACATCCAGCACATCCGAAGCAAGAATAAACGTACTGTAAGGGCCATCGGTATTGTCATCGCACAACGAGGCAATTTCAGCCTGATATTGGCCAACGCCAAGCCCTGTAATTGTTATTGTCCAAACATCGGTTATTCCGGAATGACCTGAAAGTAATGCAGGGCTTGTGCCAAGCATCTGCGACAATGTAAGTACTGAAGTACCTGCTTCCGGAGCGTAATTTACATCAATACCATATCCTGTATGTACAATGTTGATATTCAATCCAGCCATTAAAGGATCGGTAAATGAAATGTAAGCATCAACGTAATAACCCGTAGGCAGGTCAGGTGAAAAAGTTGCATACTGAATTGTAACATCAAAACTCACATCCTCACCGTGCAAAACTGTGATTGGGTTGGGTTCAACCGTAAGCGATGAATTATTCTGAGCGTCGGCAATTGCTATTTCGATGGGATTTCCGAGCTCTACAATATCATCGAGCGAACGGGGAAGTATTTTATAGGCTGAATTAGCATAATCAACAATACCTGTAATACTGTATGTTGTTCCCAGAGTGGGTGTATAAGCAAATATAAAGTCATCAATATTTATTGCCCCTGACCCATCGTCAACTGTCCATTCTCCGAAACCGGCATCTTCATTAGTGCATGCTGCGTTTTCGACTTTTACCAAAACACCTTCATACAGTTCTCCTGCGGCAGCCAGTGTAGTAACAACAACTGCATCCGGGAGGGTGTTATCCACTGAATTCACGTTATATTCCGAAACTGAGGTAAGTTCCGTTTTGCCGTTGTATTCATCAACAATTGCCTTTATTGTAAGGCTGTCACCAAGAAGTGGGTCGTGTGCATTGTCGTAAACAAAAATTCCGTTCCATGCACCGGCTCCGTCCTGAATAAAATAACCCGTGGCAAAAACTCCGGTAACAATACCACTGGTAATAACCATGTCGCCATCATAAGGCGAGGCGCCTGTATTTCCCTGTATTTCAGCAATGGTATATTCCGGAATAACAAGCACCGACCATAACTCGAATGATGGGTTCTGAATGAGGTTTATTCCTGCGTTTTCAGTGAAACTTGCATTATCAATAATCAATTCTGCATCTCCATCCCAGTTTCCCGAAATATCATAAAACCTGAGTAGTACATATGCTGATGTTGCTTCAGCCGGTACAGTACCGCTGTATGTAAGCGTCTGAAAAGTAGCTAGGTCTGCAGAATAAATGGTTGAATAATCGTTAGCAGAACTCCAGATTATTGCCATTCTCACCCTGCCGGCAGCATCATTGTCGTACACGTCGAGAGTATACACAAAACTTGCTCCTCCTGTAACGGAGAACGACTCAGAACGAATGTCCTCATTGGCAGTTCCCGTGAAAACAACTTTCATAGCTTTTGCACCTTCACTAACCGTTGTGGTTTCTTCACTCACCGTGATCAGCGATGTGGCCACCGTCCAGTTATCAGGGGTGCTCTGAGCACTCAAACCCAATGAAAACACAAACAGTGCAACCGATAAAATGTACAGTTTTTTCATAATAAATCATTTTAATTTTTCGTGGATAAATATATTAAATTTTGCTTTAGCGAAAAAAAATATTGCCGGTTTTTATCAATTATAAAATGAACAATGCTGCAAGAGTAAAAATAATTTTATTAAAATCGAAAGGTTGTAATTGAAAAAATATACATTTGTTTGCTTATTTTTCAAAGAACAATTAAAACTTAAAGCTATGACAGAAGCAATTAAAGCCACATTAAGAGAAAGTAGGACGGCAAGGTGGACCGCCTTAGTGTTGTTAGCATTCGCAATGTTTTGTTCGTATATCTTTATGGATATACTTTCACCGATTAAAGACTTAATGCAATCGACACGAGGGTGGGATTCGGCTGCATTTGGAACTATGCAGGGGAGTGAAACGTTTTTAAATGTTTTTATTTTCTTCCTCATTTTTGCAGGTATTATTTTGGATAAATTAGGGGTAAGATTTACCGCTATTTTGTCTGGAGCTGTGATGTTATTTGGTGCGGTTATTAAATGGTATTCTGTAAGCACAGCATTTGTTGGGTCTGGGATAGAAACTTGGTTTACAGAAAACTTAAATTATATTCCCGGATTTGATGAATTAGGAATTTCACCATTTTATAGAGGTATGCCTGCATCTGCAAAACTTGCATCAGTCGGCTTTATGATTTTTGGCTGTGGCGTTGAAATGGCTGGGATTACAGTTTCACGTGGTATTGTGAAATGGTTTAAAGGCAAAGAAATGGCATTGGCTATGGGGTCAGAAATGGCATTGGCTCGATTAGGAGTTGCAACATGTATGATATTCTCTCCACTAATTGCAAAATGGGGAGCAGATGCTACCAGTGATACTTTTTTAATGGATGTAAACGTAGCAAATTCTGTTGCTTTCGGAGTAATTTTACTAATGATTGCTCTGATAATGTTCATTGTTTATTTCTTTATGGATAAAAAACTGGATGCACAAACCGGTGAAGCGGAAGAAAAAGACGATCCATTCAAAGTGAGCGATATCCGCAAAATATTTGCAAGTACCGGATTTTGGCTGGTTGCTTTACTTTGTGTACTATATTATTCTGCAATTTTCCCATTCCAAAAGTATGCTGTTAATATGCTACAATGTAATCTAACATTTGTTGAGCCAGAAGCCGGAACTTTCTGGGCTTCTAATACAGTTACCTTTGTTCAGTACGGGATTATGTTAATTGTTGCTGCTTTTGCATTTATTAGCAATTTCCGCAAAGGCGCCCAAAAATACATATTCCTGGGAATATCAATAATTGCCCTCATTGCTTTCTGTTATATGGGTTATATGCGTCAGTCGGCTGAAACTATTTTTGCTGTATTTCCTTTATTGGCTGTGGGTATTACTCCAATTCTTGGTAAATATGTTGATACCAAAGGGAAAGCTGCATCAATGCTTATGATAGGTTCTATTTTATTAATAGTTTGCCATTTAACATTTGCATTTGTATTACCATTAGCCAAAGGCAGTGCCATTGGTGGTGTATTGATTGCTTACGTTACTATTTTAGTTCTTGGAGCTTCTTTCTCATTGGTTCCTGCTTCTTTGTGGCCAAGCGTACCCAAATTAGTTGACCAAAAAGTAATTGGTTCGGCTTATGCGTTGATTTTCTGGATACAGAACATCGGTTTGTGGCTATTCCCATTATTAATCGGCAGAATCCTTAATTCATCAAACCCTGATATCGTTAAACAACTCGATGCTGGTACAATGACTCAACAGGAGGCAGCAGTATCGTATGACTATACGAACCCACTCATTATGCTTGCATTTTTAGGCGTTGCTGCGCTTATTATCGGATTCCTTCTAAAATACATTGACAAGAAAAAAGGATATGGACTGGAGCTCCCCAACATCAGTAAATAAAATCAACTCAATATCATAAAAAAAGGCAGCCTTCGGGCTGCCTTTTTTATTCAAAATGCCGATGCACTATTTTATTTTCTTTAGCACATCAATGAGGTGTTTCCACCACTTTTCAACGGAAGGTATGTTTACTCTTTCGTCAGGAGTGTGAACATCGCGCAGTGTCGGACCAAAGGAAACCATATCCAGATCAGGGTATTTTTCAAGGAATAAACCACATTCCAACCCTGCATGAATGGCTCTTACAACGGGGGTAACTCCGAACAGATCTTCATACGATTTCACAACAACTTTGAGCACTTCCGACTGTGGATTTGGTGCCCATCCGGGATAGCCGTCGGAATGCTTAATGTTCGCTCCAGCAAGTTCAAACACTGAATGGACCATATCGCGAACATATTTTTTCCCGCTTTCAAGCGAACTGCGCTGACTGGTTGTAACCACAATCTTTTTGTTTTTTCCCTTTGGCATTTTTACTGAAGCAAGGTTGGTGGAAGTCTCAACCAAACCCTGAATTGCAGGACTCATATTGATAACGCCGTGCGGACAAGCCATCAATGCCATAAGCAAATTTTTCAGTGTGGACTGATCGACAGCTTTCTTCTGGCTATGGGTACGCAACATCGTAACTTCAAGTTTTGATTCAACCCTTTCCAGTTCTGCCTTCACTGTGGCAACGTATGTTTTAAACGATGCTTTTAGTTTTCCGACATTCTTTGAATCGACGGCAAATTTCACCAAAGCTTCTCGCGGAATTGCATTACGTTTATTCCCTGCATCAATGTAAGAGAGATATACCGGAAATTTTTTACTGATATCGTGTAAAAAGCGGGCTGCGATTTTCACCGAATTGCCGAGACCTTTATGTATTTCATCACCGCTGTGTCCACCTTTCAATCCCGATACCTGCATTTCGAATGAAACAGCGCCTTTGGGAATGTCGGTTGAAAAATAATCAAACACAGCAACAGTATCAACACCACCGGCGCACCCAATAAACATTTCTCCTTCATCCTCTGAATCGAGGTTCAACAATATTTTCCCGGTAATAAAGCCTTTTTCCAGGGCAAAAGCACCCGTAAGTCCGGTTTCTTCGTCTACTGTGAACAAGCATTCAATTTTACCATGCTGAATTCCGGATGAAGCCAGTATGGCCAATTGAGCGGCCACACCCATACCATCGTCGGCACCTAAAGTAGTGCCTTTTGCTTTTACCCAATCTCCATCAATAACCGGTGTAATCGGGTCGTTATCAAAATCAATTTCAACTTTCGCAAGTTTTTCGCAAACCATATCCATATGGCTTTGCAACACCACAGTCGGCCTGGTTTCGAAACCTTTCGCAGCGGGTTTAGATATCAGTACGTTGCCAGCCTTGTCGCGCTTGGTTTCAAGTCCATGTTTTTTACCAAAATCAAGAAGATATTTGATAATTTTTTCTTCTTTTTTCGAAGGACGCGGCACTTTTGTTATTTCTTCAAAAAACTGCCAAACAAGCTTGGGTTCAAGATGATTCAATGCATTCATATTTTTACATAATTATTTGATCAAAAATTTTCAATCAAAAATACATATTTATCCATTATCTTTATTGTAATTTTGTAATAATTCAGAAGTCAATGCGAACACATTTTTCAACGGCATTTTTGTTTTTTGCTTTATTATTGGCTTTCTCTTCATGCGAAAAGAAAAGGCAGAATATCTTTTCAGGTATCGTTACCGAAACCATTACAGGCACTCCTGTAGAGGGTGTAAGCGTTGAAATTGAAATGAAATCGGTTGGCAATAATGGATTTGTATCAGGGTTTGAAACGATTGGCACCGCGGTAACTGATGCTGAAGGAAGATTCAGTTTTGTGTGCGACCCTGCACAAGCACTTAAATTCAGGCTAACCTACAGTAAAGACGGGTATCATATTACAACTCGTGAAATAACACCTGATGACGTTGTTGGCACTTACACCGAAAGCGTGGACCTGCCACGGGAAGCATACCTCAGTTATCATTTCATCAATCTTCCTCCGAACCCTGATTCCGATGTATTCCGATACCGTGTCACCGGTATGGCAGATGGGTGCGATGTGTGTTGCAGTAATGAATATCATAGTTTTTACGGACAAAACGACACAGTAATACTCTGCCCGGTTATTGCCTACGATAGCCTCATTGTGGAATTCTATACGTTTCTGAACGGAGTTTCGCATCAATATACGGATCAGATTATCGGGGTGCCTTCCGACACGGTTGAAAAAACCATCAGATACTAAAATGAACCTAAAACTTATAATTCAAACCGTTTTTGTCAGTTTGTTTTTCATGTCGCAGTCACAAAAAGTATTCAATCAGAATCGAACTCCCAATATAATTCCAATTAAGGCTGGCTGTAATTGTTATCTGATTTGCTCCAACGACGGAGCGGTACTTATCGATGCCGGCTCGCATCATAAATTACAAGCCTTTGATAAAGTCCTTGCTCAAAACGGTTTGACATGGGATACAATAAAATACATTATAATCACACATACTCATTACGACCATGTGGCTAACCTTGCGGAAATAAAAAAACGCAGCGGAGCTAAAGTCATCATACACAAAAACGAGTCTTCCTTCATAGAGTCCGGCATTACACCACTTCCGGAAGGAATGACCTTCACTGGAAAAATTGGCATTTGCTATACCCGTCATCTTGGCAAACACAATGTTAAAGTTTGTCCGGCAGCAGCAGAAATTTCGGTAGAAGATAATTATACAATCCCAGGATTTGGCTATAGAATAATTTATAACCCGGGGCACAGCAGTGGTTCAATTTCGCTTATTTTGAACGATAACATTTGTTTTTGTGGTGATGCGGCTTTTGCTGTTTTGGGAAATAATCTGATGCCTATTACCGGAGAATGCAAAACGGGGATTGTTGAATCGTGGATAAAATTACTTGATACGGGATGCACAATTTTCTACCCTGGTCATGGTAAACCATTTACCTTTAAAGAACTGCAGAAATCTCTGCAAAAATACAAAAAACTTTTATCGCAGTGAGCCACCCACGGGATTTGAACCCGCGACCTGCTGTTTACGAAACAGCTGCTCTACCGCTGAGCTAAGGTGGCTTATATAGGAGGGCAAAATTAGTTTTTTTTACAGAAATCCCAAAACATTATGGTTTCGGAAATAATTTCTGTAATTCGGGGGTTAACGATGGGTAATACTTCTGACACAGGTTTGCGTATTTGGAGGCTTCCTCGTAACGTCCGTTTTTTGCTGCAATTTGAGCCAGATATAAATATGCAAAACCCAGGTCTTTCGATTCAGTAAGCCAGTAAGTTAAAATTTCGCTGTCGTAACGGCTCATATTTTCGACGTTTCCAACCTCTGACAGAAATCTACCAAAAACTTTAATATTTACTGTATCGTTCTTCCTTATGGCTTCCTGATAACCAACAAAAACAGCTTCCTCGTAGTAGTACTCCAGCGATTTAATCAGCTCAGCCGATTTCTCTATCATAACTATTGCCAGGCTATCGTTATCCAGTTTTGAAGCAAACAGTCCTGCCTTGCGATAGACATACGGTGAAGTGATACCTGTTTCAACCGCTTTATAATAATAATAAAAAGCGCTGTCGGGCCGGTTCATTCTTTCGTACAAATCGCCCATATTCTGATAAAAAATCTCAAGGCGGTAATCTTGTTTCAGTTTGATACGCAATTTTTCGAAACTCGACAAAGCCTCGCTGTACTGCCCATTATAAGTGAATGCTATTCCAAGATTTCCAAGAGCTTCATAGTTGGAAGTATCAACCATGAATGCCTGCTGATAGTTTGATATTGCACCAAGCATGTTTCCTTTATACATTTCTACGTTGCCCAGCTCCATGGAATGATTCGATTCTGTACGCCGCCCATCAACAGATATGCTTTTCAGCCATTCCGGCTGCAACAGTGTGATAATGCCAAATACCAGAATGGCAATCCAAATGCCTGAAATAATAAAGAAAATCGCCTTATCGACTTTCGATACCTTTGCCGGCTGAATATTTCTTTTCATTTTCATTCCTGATACAGTATTAACAGCACCTTTTTATTTTTACTGAGCAACTCGTTATATTTCAGGCAAGCCTGCTTGTTAGGCAACTTGATAATCTGATATAAATTGGAGTGTGTAAAATTCGGTCTGAACTCGAATAATCGCTGGTCGTTGAAGCCCTTGCCCCCTGTATTTCCTTTTCCGGTTCCTATTATTAATATATCAGGATTTATATCATCGATCTTCAATTTATCTCTGCCAAGGAAAGTTTCTTTTTTATCAACAACACGGTACCCTCCATCAGGAAAAATCATTACATCAAAATAATAAAAAGGCAAGCCCTTATACACGATTACATTTTCAGAAACATATTTCACATATGCATTTCCCGAAAAATTGGCGTAAACCAGCCAGATTACAACAATCCCGAAAGTGCCCCTGATAATCCACTTCAGTAATCGGGTATTCCCCATGTGAAGAATAAGCAGGAAAAAAAATACAGCCAACAGAGAAATAAGAAAAACCTGCGGCCATAAACTCGGATACGAGAGTACCGATGAAATATAAATAAAAATCAGCGACACACCAGCCTGAATGAACAGGGCAGATGAAGGCGATGTAATATAGTCCTTAATTTTCTGATGACGGTAAGTAAATGGTTTAATATGCTTACATTCGAGAAGTACAAACTGTATAAAAAACTGACCTATTAAAGCCCCCCACATATCTTTGCCAACATCAGAAAGGTCAAAAACCCTGTTACTTATATACACCTGAATTATCTCGTCGAATAACGAAATAATAAATGCCATTAGAAAAGTCCGCCAGATTATTTTTGCAGGAGAAAAATTCTTGAGAAAAAATTTACGGTAAGCAACATAAGAAAATATTCCATAGGCAATGTAATGCCAGTTATGCTGCAAATCGTAAAAATTATGATTATAGTAGTAATCCCCGATTTTTTGACCTATCAGGGTTAATGCCACCATCAGAAAAAGCCCGAGAATTCTTGTTTTCGTAAGTTCTTTGCGAACGCGAATAAAAACAAATATTAATCCCAGTATAGCTATAAATAATAAATAAGTGATTTTTACATCATAAACAGTAAAATGAGCATTCGAGAGCTTCCCGATTGCATCCTGCAAGAAGTTCATCAGCATGAGGAATGGCGTTACAATCAGCAACAGCGAGTATAACGTCAGATTCAGATTTGCCGAGAATTTGAATTTCATTGGTTTTTCATTGGACTTTGCAAAGTATAAAAACTAATTGGTTGAAACAAATTTTCAAGCCTGTTTTTTAATAGATTTTATGCAAAAAAGTCTATAAGTGATGTTATAAACATCAATAAAACGAAGGGTTTACAGCTGTTTTCCGGATAAAAAAACGAGGGTTGCTCCAAAACCAAATTCCTGAAATGAAGCATCCTGAAAATTGAGATGGTACTGAGTTTTGAGTGACTCCCTTACTTTATCGCGTAATGTACCATTCCCGATCCCGTGAATAAACACTACTTTCTGAGCTTTTTCAAACATGGCATCAGTGAGGCTTTTATGGAAATGCTGCATCTGATAATCGAGTATCTCTGCATTCGAAAGACCTTTGCAATCGTCGAGAATGGCGTTTATATGCAGGTCAACCTCAATGGTTTTGGGTTTTTCGCGGGCAGCATATTTCTCAGCTTTGTTTTCGGGTGGTGCTTCCTTTTCACTGAGCAGGTCGGCAAGTTTATGAATTTTTTCGACAGTGGCAGCATCGGGCTCCTGTTCATTAATTATGTCCCACAACAATGCCTTGGTATCGAAATAGGAATTGGCAGCGTAATTGCCCGATGTAAAGAAACACACAGGATCCGGTTTATAATGCCTTTCGATGGGTGAGCGCTGCAGCATTCCGAATTTACCGCAAAAAATAAGCTGGACAGTTATTTTTTTTAATTGGTTCAATCCCTCGCGATTAAACAAAAACAAGTCCTCGATAAAACCGGGGTCGGCATTCCCTTTTGCAATTGTTCTTATTCCGGTATCATCTTGCTTCAGTACCTGAAAAAGCAATTCATACCCACTGTCGTTCACAATATGCATCAATAAGTCTCCGTTTACCGGATCGTTGGGCAGCACCGGGGTAAATGCCAAACTGATTCTCAGTTTTTCATTAAGGTTATGTTCAACAGTGTTTATCTCTGATGCAGTTTTTTTTACGTCAGCGGCTTTACCAATTGTATTGGTTTTACTGCCGGTGTGCGGTGTTACAACTCTTTCAGTTGCTATTTCAGATGCTGTTTTCGTATTTTTTTTTATGAGGATCAGCTGGCCGGGGTGCACAGGGTATTCAAAATCATCGTCAGTGCGCACCAGCACCATGCCATCATATAAATTCCTGACAACCACGGCAGAGCCAATTTCGTCGAGGAAGCGCACTTCATCGCCCGGTTCAAATATATTTTGCTTCATAATATTATATTGTATCGATTTAAAAAAAATGAAAAAACAATCAAATGATTACATTTGCGCAAATTTCGCAATAAATGGGCTTGTTGCCAAATATTAATATGAGTGAATTCGGATACAATTTACCCGATGATCGCATAGCAAAATACCCCGCATCAGAGCGCGATTCGTCAAAACTACTTGTGTATCGCGATGCCGAAATTCAGGAATACCTGTTTTGTAATCTTCCCGAAATTCTGCCCGAAAACGGTCTGATACTATTCAATAACACAAAAGTAATTCATGCGCGCCTGCAGTTTCGAAAGGAAACGGGTGCTGCCATCGAAATATTCTGCCTTGAGCCCACTACTCCGTCCGATTACCAGATCTCGCTGTCAGCGCAACAATCATGCACATGGAAATGTTTGATAGGAAATAAAAAAAAGTGGAAAAAAGATGCTTTAAAAAAGCTATTCAGAATTAATAACCGTGATATTACCTTATCTGCTGAAATCGTATCGGATACAAACAACGAAAGCCTGATACGTTTCTCCTGGGATACTACGGATTGCAGCTTTGCCGAAATTCTTGAACATGAAGGCGAAATTCCTTTGCCACCCTATCTGAACCGCAATGCAGAGCCTTCTGATACTATCAGGTACCAGACAGTATATTCACGTTTCGATGGATCGGTGGCTGCCCCTACTGCCGGTTTGCATTTTACCGATACCGTTCTCGCGGAAATTTCCCGAAAAAATATAACCTGCTCCGAACTTACACTCCATGTGGGTGCCGGCACTTTTAAACCGGTATCGGAAAGCAATGTTGAGAACCATACGATGCATCGCGAACATTTTAGCGTAAGCGTTGAAACACTGAATCAAATCAGGAACAACCTCGGGAATATCACCATTACAGGAACTACAAGCTTACGTGCAGTGGAGAGCTTGTATTGGCTTGCGGGCAGAATACAGCGGGGTGAAACTGCAGCGCATCTCAGTCAGTGGGAACCTTATACCTTTCAAAACGAAATTAGCGCTGCAGATGCTATTGATATACTATTGGAATATTGCCAGAAACAAAACATTGCTGCCTTTTCTGCCTCTACCTCAGTGATGATACTGCCGGGGTACCAGTTTCGGTTTGCAGACCGCCTCATTACCAATTTTCACCAGCCTAAAAGCACCCTGCTTTTATTGGTGGCAGCATTTATTGGCAATGACTGGAAAAAAGTATATGATGTTGCATTGAACCACAATTTCCGTTTCCTGAGTTATGGCGACAGTTCGCTGCTGTTTAAGGCGAATAACTGGCTTTGAAAACCAGTTCTAATAAATCTAAAAATCAGGTTTTGTTTGTAAAAACACATTCACACGCCCCAGGATTATTCCTGATATATTCCACAATACTTTGGTATTCCGCATCATTGCGGATAATACGGTCGTCGTAATCGGTTTGCCAATTTTTCCGTCCCGCCGTATTTCGGGCAATATTGATTTGTTTCGATGTTTGCATTTTGAATTTCCCCATGATTTTCGTTATTAACATATTCACATCTCGACCTCGTTTGCAACGAGGTCGCATTTATGCTAAGCATTTATAATGCGTTAATTGCAGTGCATTAGAAATGCACCAAATAATTAAGTCCTCGTTGCAAACTAGGACTAGACTAGGAACTGAAGAGGTGCCAAATGGTTTATGGGTCGGAGAATAAATCCTGTTTTGAAACTAATATAATATGTTTATATTTGCAATTCTTATCATACATCAATAAGAAACGCAAAATAAAACTTGTAGCAATGGAACAAAGAAAATATAATTATATTGAGGAATACCTTAACAAAATAAGGGCTGCCGGAGGCTTTACTTTTACCTATTCCGAATTGTTAGGGACTTTTAATGTTACCAAAGAAGCAATAGACCTTTCGTTACAGCGCTTAAAAGCGCGAAATAGTATTGCCCAGATTAAAAAGGGGTTCTATGTTATACTTACTCCGGAATATGCTCAAAAAGGGATGATACCTTCTGCACTATTTGTTGATGACCTCATGAAATCTCTTAATAAGAAGTACTATGTTGGTTTACTTTCGGCAGCAGCATTACATGGTGCGTCACATCAACAACCATTGGAATACTTTGTTATTACTCAGGCTCCTGCCATACGCGACATTAATGCTTCAAATATGCGGGTCCGCTTTTTTGTAAAAAAGGATTGGCATCCACAATCAGTGGTTCAAATAAAATCTGATTCGGGATACATGAATGTTTCTTCACCTGAGCTTACAGCTCTAGACTTGTTTTTTTATTCCCATTACATTTCGACAAATAGGGCATATACAGTACTGCAGGAACTGCAAGAAGCAATGAAACCGTCGAAGTTAAAAAGCACAGCACTATTGTTTCCACAAACGGCATCTATTCAGCGTTTAGGGTATATACTTGAACAAATTCAAGGTTGTGATAAACTGGCTGATTCATTAAAAAAGGTATTAAATACACGGAAATCGTATTACATACCCCTATCCTCAGGCAAATTAAAAAAAGGAAGTGTAAATACCCGTTGGAAAATAATTATAAATACTGAATTGGATGGCGACCTATGATACCAAAACGATATATTGAGGAATGGAAACAAACTGTTCCATGGATTGATAACAATCAGGTTGAACAGGATTTGATTATTTCTCGCGCGTTAGTGGCAATTTATTCCGACAGCTTTTTAATGGAAAATTTGGCATTTCGTGGAGGTACGGCATTGCACAAATTATATGCAAATCCCGCTTCCCGATATTCCGAAGATATTGATTTGGTACAGATAAAGCCAGGCCCTATTGGAGATGTGATAACTCAACTTCGTAAAGCTCTCTTGTTTATCGAAGGATTTAAACCAACAATAGATCGAGGTGTTGCAATGACTACATTACGATTTCGTTACGTTTCAGAGAGTTTTACTAACGTAAACATGAAACTAAAAGTTGAAATCAATTGCAGAGAACATATTGCAGTGTATGGCTTAAAACATTTCAACTATTCAGTGTCAAATTCATGGTTTACGGGTTCGGCTCAACTTATTACATTTGAACCAGAAGAATTGCTTGCCACAAAGCTTAGAGCATTATACCAGCGAAAGAAAGGCCGAGACCTTTTTGATTTATGGTACCTGCTTACTAAACTACTCCCCATTCCTTAGACCACTTTTTTGTATTCTTAATTGAAATCTTTAAAAGAACTGATGATGATGTAAAAGTAGTGTTAAAAACCGGAAATAACT
>Ga0116157_10001803_pt1 | contig 21271 bp, 20 predicted proteins | sample AD_UKC048_MetaG_FD_89882 | JGI IMG/M metagenome (GOLD analysis project Ga0116157, IMG submission 89882) | Active sludge microbial communities of municipal wastewater-treating anaerobic digesters from USA - AD_UKC048_MetaG | ecosystem: Engineered > Bioreactor > Anaerobic > Digestate | place: USA...
CACACTCTGCAACCGCGAAAAGTCCCAGTCTTTGCCTGACCCCTCCCAATAAATGGCTTTCATGGCGCGGTTTTCCCAGAGCCCGGAATTTCACGGACTGACGGCCGTGAAATATCCGGGCTAGAGCAGCGTCTCGTTTACATGCATCGGGAGGGCCCGCGGCCTCGCGGGCCGGGGTCCCTCCTCGTTTTCAAGTCGGATTAGATGGATGTTCAGATTCATCTGAGACACGGCGCCTAGGTGCATGGCGCAGCCCACGAAAGGAAGCATGTGGCCATGCCACCATCGGCCCGGTCGTGGCCCCTGGCTATGCAGGGCCGTCGAGCAAGGACGGTTCCTTCATTCTGGCGGCGGCCTCATCGCGGGTGATGAGACCCTTTCGGGCCAGCGTGACGAGGGAGGTGTCCATGGTTTGCATGCCCTCCCGCGCGCCGAGCTGGATGTGGCTGGCGATCTGGTGGGGCAGGTGGTCGCGGATGCAGGTGCGGATCGCCGGGTTGGCGATCATGACCTCGCATGCGAGTGTCCGTCGTCCGCCCTGTTTCGAGGGGATGAGCTGCTGGCTGATGACGGCCTCGATGCAGTAGGCGAGCTGGGTGAGGATCTCTGGTCGTTTTTCGGGCGGGAAGATCGAGACGATGCGATTCACCGTTTGCGCCGCGTCGGCGGTGTGCAGGGTGCTGATGACGAGGTGTCCGGTCTCCGCCGCGCGTAAACCCCACGAGATACTGTCGAGGTCGCGCATCTCGCCGACGAAAATAACATCGGGGTCCTGGCGGAGAATGCGGGTGAGCCCAGAGGCGAAGGACGGGGTGTCGGAGCCTACCTCGCGCTGCTTGATGGCTGCGAGGCGGTTCGCGTGGACGAACTCGACGGGATCCTCGATCGTGATGATGACGCAACGACGGCTGGCGTTGATGTGCTCGATCATCGCGGCGGCGGTCGTGCTCTTGCCGGAGCCGGCCGGGCCGGTGATGAGTACCAGCCCATTTCGGAGGCGGCAGAGGCGCTCGGCGATCGGGGGCAGGCCGAGTTCGGCGAGGGAGGGGATGCAGTCCTCGATACGGCGGAAAGCGACCTCGATGTGGCCGCGCTGCCAATGGGCGTTGCCCCGGAATCTGCCGGCGCCCGTCACGGAGATGGCAAAGTCCAGCTCGCGCTCGTTGAACAGCCGCTGGCGCTGTTGCTCGGCGAGGGCGGGGAGGAGGATGGCGGAGGGATCCGCGATTGGGCCGCCTTCGGCCAGCGCGACGAGTTCGCCCTGGATACGGAGGAGAGGCGCCGCGTCCGCCATGAGGTGGAGATCGGAGGCGCCGCGCTGACGGGCGATGCTGAGGAGTTCGCGGAGAATGGTTGTGCCCATGTCGGGAGGCACTGCGGGGTCTGCGGGCATGATGTTCTCCCTCAGGCGGAAGGCTCCTGGTCCGATGCGTCGAAGACAAAACGCCGATTCTTCCAGAAGTACCATGCGCCGGAAGCCACCGTGATCAGGGTGGCCCACGCGAAGAGCCAGTCCGTGGCGAGCCGCATCACGTGCCACAGGCCACCGGCTTGGCCCAGCTCGGTCGCCGCGAGGCACGCGAGAGCGGTGAGGATCGCGACGAGCTGGGAAATAGTCTTGTGCTTGCCCGCCCTGTCGGCCGGTATGACGACACCCTTGCTGGCCGCGATGAGGCGGAGGCCGGTGATCAGAAACTCGCGCGCCACCATGACGACGGCCATCCAGAGCGGCACGGATTCAATCTGAACGAGATAGAAGAGCGCGGCGGTCACGAGGATCTTGTCGGCGAGCGGATCGAGGAGCTTCCCGAAATCCGTGATCAGATTCCACCGCCGGGCGAGCCAGCCGTCGAGCCAGTCGGTGACTCCGGCGACGGCGAACAGCACGATGGCCATGGTTGCCTGATAGCGGCACGAGATGGAAGTGGCCGCGACAAACGCGGCCGTCAACCCGAGGCGGCCAAGGGTTAGCTGGTTGGGCAGATTCATAACGGGCGGCAGATTGCGGTCACCATGGACAGGGGAAACTTACGGCAAATGGCGCGCGCGCGCTAGATGGAAGATTTCAGTTTCCGGCGGGGAGGCACAATTTGGACGGCGCAAGTCGGACGGCCGAGGGTTGCAAGCGAGGCCGAGTGTTCCGATAGTAACGGGGTGGCGGTGGAAGGTTACATATGAGATCGTGCGGTGACCGGGCTGGGGATATTGCGCTGGAGTCTCCGGGCGCTGGGCTAAGGGCGTGGGAGTTGGCGCTGGTGAGGGGGTTGATCTTTCCGCTGTGGCATTGGACGACCTCTTGGGGCGAGGCGAGGGAGGTTTTTCAGCGCGAGGGGCAGATGATACTCGGGGAGTGTGGGCGTATGGATGCGGGGCGATTGTTTGAGAGGGTGCTGGTGCCGCGGCTGCTGGGGATCGAGGACAGTTCTCGGTATTGGTCGGCGGCGATGGTGTTGGAGCATCTGATGGTGACGGGGAAACGGATGGGGGAGATCATCGTGGCGTTGACGAACGGTCGGCAGCCGAGGGAAGTGATCGACATCAAGGATCTGAAGCCGACGGGAGGGGCGGCCGAGGATGTGGTCGAACAGTTCGGGGTTTTCCTGAAGGTATTTGAGGAGACGCTGGAGGAGCGGATGGGGGATCCTGGATCGCGATTGGACGTCCCGCATCCGTGGATTGGGCCGTTGGATGGGCACGGGTGGGCATGTCTTGCGGCGCTGCATCAGCGTGTGCATCGGCGCCAGGTGCGGGCGATACGGCGGCGGATCTGCGCTTCGGGCGCCGAGGGCTAGCAGCCTGCCGGACTTTGGAAAGTCCGCCAGGCTGCTGTGCCAGAAACTTCGGGCGCTATTCGCGGGCGCGGCTCGTGCGCCGACCCAAAATCCGGGCCGGGAGGGTTTTGGACTGCGATGGCAGAGCCCTGAATCGGGGCGGCGCCAGCTCGAAAATGGGGCGTAACGACCGAGTAGCGAAGGGCTTGTGCCCTTCGGCGTGGGTCGGGCGTTCGCCGAAGCCAGAAGCTTCGCTACGATTTTCAGACAAACAGACGGTTTTGCCAGAGGAATCTGTCGGCCTAAGTCCGACAGGTTCCTGGTCGTCGGAGGGCTTTTTGGGGGACGTGGTGGAGGGGTTGACCCAGCATAGGGTAACTGCTAATCAGGAGAAAATGAGGGCGCGGCGTTTTCGCATGAGGGTGGCGCACGTGGGATCGTTGTTCGCGTGCTGGTTTCTGGTGTCTGCCGCCGCGCGTGCCGACCTGGCGCTGCAGGATGACTTTTCGGGAAAGACTCCGGGGACGAATCGGTTTGACGATGCGGGCCTGATGGGTGCCTGGCCGACGACGGGGGCGCCGGGGACGACGGGGATCATCGATGATTCGGGGCCGGGTGGGATAGGTAGCACCGGCGCCCTGTACGTGGACACGTCGGGTTTTGGGGGCGTTGCGGGTGTGTTTGACATCGTGGGTCCGTCCTATGACCAGGTGGACATGCTCTTGCCGGGCGACGCGATGGAGCTGAGGTTCCTCTTCCGGGTGCCTTCCATCGCGAGCGGGACGAACAACTTGCGCTTTGGCATATTGAACAACGGCGGGACGCAGAATACGGCGGACAACCAGGGGACGACGGCGACCGACACAATTGGTTTTGGCGCGCGCATTGACGTGGCGCCCGCGGCGGGAAGCGGGAGCATCGCGTTCCTGTATGACGAGAACGTGACCGGCGGCGGGAACATGCTTGGGGGCACGGGCCTGGGCATTTTCGGTGGCGCGGGCGGTCAACCTTTCATCGCGGATACCAATGCCCATGAGGCGGTGTTTCGGATGACGCGGACGGCGACTGGCTACAGCTTCAAGATGGAAATCGATGGCGGCGCGACCTTCTCCGCATCGACCAACAACTTCTTGCCGGTCACGGCATTCCACCAGTTTGGGATCATCAGCGCCAGTGCGGCCAACGACGTGATCCTGGATAATGTCGAGATCGACCGGAACACGCTCAGGAACGGGACGTTCGAGCGAGGCCAGTCACTGGCGACCGATGGCATGGCGGCGGACTTCGCCAGAAACTGGGCGACGAACAGGGCTGGGGTGAGCAGGGATGCAGGGCTGACTGACGGGTCGCACACGGCAGCCTATCTGGATTCGGATGTCGTGGCCGAGCGGGGGTACCTCCAGCAGAGCCCGGAAACGCTGGGTTCCGATTGGCGTTTCGACGTGGATTTCGCGGCCGAGGACGGTGGCGCCGATGGGTCCCGCAGCTTCAATCTTCTGCTGCAGCACGCGGGGAGCGGTCAGATCAACATGCGGCTCAATGGCAATGGCGCGATCGAAGTTTTTGATACAGCGTGGCGGGCCCTGACACCGACCAACTTCGTGTCATTCTCGCTGGACGCGAACAACAACAACAGCTTCGCGGACGTGGGCGACTCGAATCTCGTCTATCACCTGACGATCATCGGCGACGACTACGGGTTGCCGACTGCCAACTACGACGTCTTGCTCTACGCGCTGGCCGATCCGGGGAACATATGGACGACCAATGATCTGGCCCTGTGGCAGACATCGAGCGCGACGAATGCGGCGGTCACGGGCATCTCGCTGCTGCAGTTCACCACCGGAAACGGTTCGACCGGTGATTTCGCCGTGGACAATGTGAGCATGCTGATCATTCCCGAGCCGACGACCGTGGCCCTGCTGGCCTTTGGCGCGGCGTGCATCGCCGGGGCGCTGCGCCGCCGCCGATGATGACGGTGGCTTGCGGGCGAGGCCACTGGCTGGCAGCATCCGGGTGATGTTGGAATCGGAATCGGTCATGTTGGTGGCGTGGTTGGCGGCAGGTGCCGCGCTCGCGTTTCTGGTGGGGTCGATCCCGTGGGGCTATGTGATCGGGCGGGCGAAGGGCATCGATGTCCGGGCACATGGCAGCGGTAACATCGGTGCGACGAACGTGGGGAGGCTTCTGGGGCGAGGCTGGGGGGTATTGGTTTTCCTTTTGGATGCGTTGAAGGGGGTGGCCGGAGTCGTGTGCGTGGACTGGCTGGTGGAGTGGCTTTCGGCGGGAGCGCTCCGTGGGGTGGACTGGCGGGGGATCGTTTTCGGGGTCGGGGCGGTGCTCGGGCACAACTTCTGTCCGTGGCTGGGGTGGAAGGGGGGCAAGGGCATCGCGACATCGGCGGGGGTGCTGCTGGCGGCGCTGCCGGGCGCTTTCCTGTGGGCGTTTGGGGCGTGGGCTGTGCTGTTTGCGCTGACGCGGATTGTATCGCTGGCATCGATTGGGGCGGCGGTGGTGCTGGCTGCGGCGGGAATGTGGCGGTATGGGCATGGGGTGCTGGGCTGGGCGTGCTTGGCGCTTGCGGTTCTGGCGGTGGTCAGGCATCGGGCGAACATCGGGCGGCTGTTTCGGGGCGAGGAACCGAGGGCCTTTCAAAAGAAGAAGCAGGAGGAAGCGGCGTGAACGTTCAGGTTCTGGGTGCGGGGTCGTGGGGGGGTGCGCTGGGAAGAATTCTGGGCGAGGCGGGGCATGCGGTCACCTGGTCGGACGTGGGAGATCCGACGGTGTGGCGCGGGGCGCTGGATTTCGCGGTGCTGGCGATCCCCTCGAAATTCCTGGCCGCGGCGCTGCCTCGGTGGGCGCCTGCGCCGTGCCCGGTGGTGAGCGTGGTGAAGGGCATCGAGCCAGAGGGTTTCCGGCGCGTGAGCGAGATAGTTGCCGATGCCTGGCCGGGTGCCCGTGTGGCGGCGCTCTCTGGGCCGAGTTTTGCGAAGGAGGTGGAGGCTGGTGTTCCGACCGCGGTGGTGGCGGCGAGCGGCGACGAGGGTCTGGCCAAGGGTGTGCAGGATCTGTTCCACCGGCGGAATTTTCGGGTGTACTGGTCCATGGATTTGACAGGCGTGGAGTTGGGCGGGGCGATGAAGAATGTCTACGCGATCGGAGCGGGCCTGTGCAGTGGGTTGGGGCTGGGGGACAACAGCCTGGCGGCGATGGTGACGCGCGCGCTGGCCGAGATGCGGCGGGTGGGTACGGCGCTTGGCGGAAGACCGGAGACGTTCATGGGTCTCAGCGGGGCGGGGGACCTCATGCTGACCTGCTACGGCGACCAGAGCAGGAATCGGCGCGTGGGCCTGGCGCTATCGCACGGCCAACCGCTTGCGGAGATCGAGCGGACCCTCGGAGGCGTGGCGGAGGGCGTCACCACGGCCCGGGCGCTCCGGGGGCTGGCGCGACGGCGCGGGCTGCGCGCGCCTCTGGTAGAGCAGGTCGCCGCGGTGCTGGGAGGCGAACGTTCTCCGGCGGATGCGCTGGAGGAATTGTTGGCCCGGCCGCCGGACGAGGAGTAGTGCGCCGATAACCATCCCGCCCCCGCACGGGTCCGCGACTGAACAACCCCAGCCAGCCGATGCCCCGACTCAGGTTGTCCCGCGGAGGCTCCGCGGGGTCGAACACGGATCAGGCGCGCCATGCCAAGACGCCGCCCGAATGCGAAGTTGTCAAGAATCGAGAGTTGACCCCAGCGGCGGCGGCCCCAGCGGCGGCGGGCTAACCCGTGAAAAGATCCATCTGGCCGGCCTGCGTGGGGCGACGGGCGCCCTTCCGGCGTTTTTTTTCTGGGCCATTGGCGGGGGCCGGGTTTTCGGCGAGGGAATCGGCGGCGATCTGGCCTTCCTCGAGTTGTCGGAGGAGGCCCTTGGCGCGGTCGAGGACTTCCTTGGGCAGGCCGGCGAGGCGTGCGACCTGGATGCCGTAGCTCTTGTCGGTGGCGCCCTCGACGATCTTGCGGAGGAAGACGACCTGGTCATTCCATTCGCGGACGGCGACGTTCATCATCTTGGATGCCCTGAGTTCCTTCGCGAGGCGCGAGGTCTCGTGGTAGTGGGTGGCGAAGAGGGTGAGTGCGCCGATGCGGTCGTGGAGGTGTTCGGCGACGGCCCAGGCGATGGAGAGGCCGTCGAAGGTGCTGGTGCCGCGGCCGATTTCATCGAGCACGACGAGGCTTCGGTCGGTGGCGTTGTGGAGGATGTTGGCGGTCTCGTTCATCTCGACCATGAAGGTGCTCTGGCCGCGGGACAGGTCGTCCGAGGCGCCGACGCGGGTGAAGATGCGATCGACGAGGCCGATGCGTGCCGAGCGGGCGGGGATGAAAGAGCCGACATGGGCCATGAGGGTGAGGAGTGCGACTTGGCGCAGGTAGGTGCTTTTCCCGGCCATATTTGGGCCGGTGAGTATGATCAACCTGCAGGATGGTCCGAGGGCCGTGTCGTTTGGAACGAAGCGCTCGTCGAGGTTGAGGTGCTCGAGAACGGGGTGGCGGCCATCGGCGATCTCGATGCAGGGTTCGGGCAGCATCTCGGGCCGGCGGTAATCGCGGGCACGGGCGACGTGCGCGAGGGAGGCGAGGGCATCGAGGGCGGCGATGCGGTCGGCATCCTGTTGGATGGAGGCCGTGTGCGAGAGCACCTCGTCGCGGACCTTGCGGAAAAGATCCTGCTCCAGGGCGCGGGCCTTGTCCTCGGCCCCGGTGATGCGGGCCTCCATCTCTTTGAGTTCGGGGGTGACGAACCGCTCGGTGTTGGCGGTGGTCTGCTTGCGATGGTAGTCGGGGGGGACGCCCGCGGCATTGGCGTGCGAGACCTCGATGAAATAGCCGAAGACCGAATTGAACCGGATCTTGAGGGATCTGATGCCGGTGCGCTCCTGTTCCTGCTGCTGGAGGCGCGCGATCCATTCCTTGCTATCGCGGGCCAAGGAGCGGAGTTCGTCGAGAGTGGGGTCGAAGCCGTCGGCGATGACGCCACCTTCGCGCATGTGGGGTGGGCAGGCGGGGTCGATGGCGCGGGCGACGAGGGTCACGACGGGTTCCAGGGGATCGAGGTCATCGCGGATGGAGTCGATGAGTTTGGCACCCGGGGGACCGAGCATATCGCGGACCGCCGGGATCTGGCCGAGGCCGTGGGCGAGCGCCAGGAGGTCTCGGCCGCTGCCGGAGCCCTGGGAGAGGCGGCCGGTGCCCCGCTCGATGTCCGGGATTTCGGCGAGCCGGGCGCGGAGGGATTCGAGGGGGAACTCGTCTTCGGCGAGTCGGCCGATGGCGAGCTGTCGGGCGACGATGTGGTCCTGCTGGAGGAGGGGGTGGAGAATCCAGTCGCGCAGACGGCGGGCACCCATGCCCGTGCAAGTGCGATCGAGGGTGCCTAGGAGGGTGATGTCGCGTGCGGCGCCGTGGCGGAGGGGTTCGACGAGTTCAAGCGCGCGGCGCGTCGTCTCGTCGAGGATCATGAAATGCGTGGGGTTATAGACCGAGAGGGCTTGGACGTGGGCGAGGGCGCGGCGGAGGGTGTTTCGGACATAGTGGAGGAGGCCGCCGGCCGCGCCGATGGCGAGGGGCATCTCGGCGCATCCGAATCCATCGAGTGACTGGGTGTGGAAGTGTTCCCGAAGCGTGGCGAATGCGGAATCGAATTGGAAAGCCCAGCCATCGTGGCGCGAGAGTGCGGCGCGGCCCCCCGCGAGGGCGGCGGCGGGATCCCAGCCATCTGGGATGACGATTTCCGCGGGGGCAATCTTGGCGAGTTCGTCGGCGAGGTGTCGCTCGTCGGGCAATTCGGTGAGCCGGAAATCGCCGGTGGACGTATCGACGAAGGCAAAGCCGAAGCGGCCATCGGCGGGGCAGACGGCGGCGAGATAGTTGGCGCGGCGGGAGTCGAGGGATTCGAGTTCGACGACGCTGCCGGGGGAGATGATCTGCGTGATTTCGCGGCGGACCATCTGGCCGGGTTTCGGGGTTTCCATCTGGTCGCAGATTGCGACGCGGTGGCCGGCATTGATGAGGCGGGAGATATAGGGTGTGGCCGCGTGGAAGGGCAGGCCGCACATGGGGACGCCGTTGCGCTGGGTGAGCGTGAGGCCGAGGGCGCGGGCGCCGGTCTTGGCATCCTCGAAGAACATCTCGTAGAAGTCGCCGAGGCGAAAGAGCATGAGGGCGCCATGCGGCACCTGGGCCTTGAGCCGCCTGTACTGCTGCATCATGGGGGTGGAGGCGTCGGCGGTCATGTGGGGATCGGTCAAAGGTCAAACGTCAGGAGTCAAAACCACGGGCGGGGGTTGCGAGGGTCGGGGCGTATACCATGGCTCAATCGAAGTAGGTGTCCTCGTGGGAGTAGGGCGGGGCGCAGCAGCAGAGGAATCGGAGCGGCGTGCGCGCGCGGATCGCGTGGCGCTGGCCCGGCGGGATGAGGATGGCGTCACCGGGGTGGACATCCCGGATTTCGGTGCCGAGGGTCATCTGGCCGTGGCCTTCGAGGATGAAATAGAACTCCTCGCTGGCGCGATGGAGGTGGGGTCGAGTGGCGGTTTCCGCTGGGAGGGAGGCCTCGGCGAGGCTCTGGTTCTGGACGGGGGCGTTGGAGCGGTCGAGGATGCTGCGGATGGCAGAGCCGTCTTTTGTTGTGAACGGGATCTGGGTGGCTACGTTGATGACGGTCACGGATTGGCAACATAGGACACGGCATGGACGGGGCAAACGAAAAGGGAGTTTTGGCGGGGTTGCTTCGGGTGCCACTGCTGACGCGGCGGCGGATCGCGCTGGCGTTCGTGGTGGCGGCGGCGGCGGATGGGATAACGCTTGCCCTGGGACCGCTGGCCGCGGTGCCGGTGGAGGAAGTGGTGGATGTCGTGGCGATGGTGCTGCTCTGGCGGTTGCTCGGCTTCCATTTCTTGCTGCTCCCCGCGTTTGTTGCCGAGGCCGTTCCCGGCGTGGAAATGTTCCCGACGTGGCTAGCGGTCGTGGCCTATCTGGTGCGGTTGCGCTCGAAAGAGCAGCGTGTGGAAAGCGGCGGGGCGGCCGGTGAGCCGCCGGCCGAGGTGTGATCGATTTGGCCGAGGGGAGAGCGTGATGGGTGTTGGCGCTGGAGGCTTGCCGAGCGGGTCGCGGGTGCTATGCGTGAACATCCCATGTTTGAGCGAATTTCAGAGACGTGCGTGAGCGGGAGTGTGGCGTGAGGATCTTGTCTGGCATACAGCCGAGCGGAAGGCTGCATCTCGGGAATTATTTCGGGATGATGCGGCCGGCGATCGAGCTGCAGGAGAAGGGCGAGGCATTCTATTTCATTGCCGACTACCATGCCCTGACGAGCATCCAGAGTCCGGCTGACCTGCGGGTTTTCAGCCGGGAGGTGGCGCTGGATCTGCTGGCGTCGGGGCTGGATCCGGGCCGGGCGGTGCTGTTCCGTCAGAGCGACGTGCCGGAGGTGACTGAGCTATCGTGGATACTATCGACGGTGACGCCGATGGGATTGCTGCAGCGCTGCCACTCGTACAAGGACAAGGTGGCGAGGGGGCTGGCGGCGAGCCACGGGCTGTTTGCGTATCCGGTGCTGATGGCGGCGGACATCCTCATCTATGACTCGGATCTGGTGCCGGTGGGACGGGATCAGAAGCAGCACGTGGAGGTGGCGCGCGACATCGCGATCAAGTTCAACGAGATCTACGGACAGGCGCTGAAGTTGCCGGAGGCCGAGATCCGGGATTCTGTGGCGGTGGTCCCCGGCCTCGACGGGCAGAAGATGTCCAAATCGTACGGCAATGGGATTTTCCTGTCGGAGCCGGAGGGCTCTTTCAGGAAGAAGGTGATGGGCATCAAGACGGACTCCACGCCGGTGGAGGCACCGAAGTCCATCGAGGGTTCCCTGATCCTCCAGCTCTATCGACTGGTGGGCACTCCGGCAGAGTGCCGTGCGATGGAGGCATCGTTCCAGGCTGGCGGGACGGGCTACGGCGAATACAAGAAGGAGCTTTTCCGGGCGCTGTGGGGGCATTTTGCGAACTATCGGCGGCGGCGCGCGGAGCTGGAGGCGTCCCCGGGCCGTGTGGAGGCGGTGCTTGAGGAGGGTGCGATGAAGGCGCGGGCGGCGGCGCGGGTAGTCCTGGGGCGCGTTAGGAAGGCCGTGGGCCTATGTTGAGCCTGGATACCGGGAAGGATCTTCAGGTGCGGTTGCCGGTCTTTGAGGGACCGCTGGATCTCCTGCTCTATCTCATACGGAAGGATGAGCTGGACATTTACGAAATCCCGATCGAGCAGGTCACGGCCCAGTACATCGAGTATCTGGACCTGATGCAGATGCTGAATCTGGAGTTGGCGGGGGAGTTTCTGGTGATGGCGGCCACCCTGTTGTACATCAAGAGCCGGATGCTGTTGCCGGTGGACCAGCAGGCGATAGACGAGGAGGCCGAGGAGGAGGACGACCCGCGATGGGAGCTGATCCGGCAGCTTGTCGAGTACAAGAAATTCAAGGATGTGGCGTTCGATCTGAGGCTGAGGGAGGCGGAGCGCGAGCGGGTGTTTCCGCGGAAGCCCGCGAGGCCAGATTTCGCTCCGTTGCCGGCGTCGGCGGCGGGGGACGCGGGGATCTTCGACCTTATCACGGCGTTCAAGAAGATCTTGGACCGTGTGCAGAAGGCCGAGAATCTGAGGGATATTTTTGAGGATCGCTTCACGGTCGCGGATAAGATCGGGTTCGTGAGGGAGGTTTTCATGAGGGAGCGGCGGCGGATGTTCGTGGACCTCTTCGAGGGGTCGGTCTCGCGGACGGAGGTCGTGGTCACGTTTCTGGCGATATTGGAGCTGATCCGATTGCGGTTTATCGCCGCGCGGCAAACCCGCCAATTTGGGGAGATCGAGATCGTCCGGGTGGAGGCGTCATGACGCTCAAGCAGGTGATCGAGGCCTTGCTCTTCGCGGCCAACGGGCCGCTGTCGGCGAAGGACATCCGCAAGCTATTGACGGAGGCGGCGGAGGTGCAGCAGGACGATGACACCGTGGCGATGGCCGCGGTCAAGGAATCGGAGATCGCGAAGACGATTGAAGAGATCGGGTCGGAGATTGAGGCGGAGCGGCGGAGCTATGTGGTCGAGGAGGTGGCCGGTGGATTTCAGCTGGCGACACGGCCGGAGTATGTGGCGTGGGTCAGGCTGCTGTACGAGCGGTCGCGGGCGGCGCGGCTTAGCGGCCCGGCGCTGGAGACGCTGGCGATCATCGCATACAGGCAGCCGGTGTCGCGCGCGGAGATCGAGGCGGTTCGCGGTGTGTCTGTGGACGCCGTGCTGGCGACGATTCAGGAGCGGGGCCTGGTGACGGCGCGGGGCAGGACCGATCTGCCGGGCAGGCCGCTGGTCTACGAGACGACCGAGTTCTTTCTAGAGCATTTTGGGTTGAAGTCGCTGGACGAATTGCCTAATGCTGAAGAACTAAGGCGGGTGCCGCTGCCCAAGCCACCGGCGTCCACCGAAGGGGCGACGGGGGAGGCTGTACTGCCGTTGAGCGATGAAAATCGAAACCTTGAGACACAAGATCGACGCGCTGGACAGCCAGATTCTGCGGCTGTTGAACCAGCGGTTGAGCCTGGTTCAGGAGATCGGCCGGGAGAAGGCTGACTCGGGCCGAGGCGTTTTCGACCCCGCGCGCGAGGCGAGGCTGCTGTCGCGACTGGGCAACGAGAACGGAGGGCCGCTGTCGGAGAAGGCCCTGCGCTCTATCTACCAGATCATATTTTCTTCGGCGCGTGCCATCCAGAAGCGTTTGAGCATCGCATACGTGGGTTCCGAGTGGTCGGAGTGCCACCATGCGGCCATCGACATTTTCGGGCTGGAGGCCGATTACGGGCAATTCGCGGAGCGGGCGGACGCCGCCCGGGCAGTCCGTGCGGGTAAATGCGATTATTGGGTGACCTGCTGTGATCCTGGAAACGGCTTCCAAGAGGTGGCGGCGATGGTCCTTCCCCGCTTTGGCGGGAAGCGTTTTTTGGTGGTTGCAGCCCCCTCGGATAAGTTAACTTAATCCAATGGGCAGTTTTAGCTCCAGGCTGGCGGGTCTGTTTGGAAAGAAAAAGGGTCCGGGAGAACCTGAGGCCGTCAGGGTTCCGAGTCCCGGTAAGACTGAGCCGAGTCTGAGGGATCGCATGCTGGTGGGGCCACCGCCGGTGCCGCCCCCGGCGCCTGGGGTCGTGCCGGTCCCTCCTCCTCTACCGCAGGCGGCCGTGGCCAAGGTGGGCACAGAGAAGATCGATTATTCATCCGCCATAAGGCGCCAAGTTCGAGGGGCGGGCGTTGGCGATCCGAGTGGGCATGCCGTGGCCGTGCCGCCGGTGCCCCCGCTGATGCCGCCGCCGGTGCCCCCGCCGATGCCGCCGCCGATGCCATCCGCGGTACCGCCATTGCCGCCCGTGGCATTGGGGGTGGGATTCGTGCCGCCGGGACCAAGGGCAGCATTGAGGGTACCCGGTGGATTTTTGGAACCGCCCGTGGCCGTGCAACCGCCGGTGGTGCCGCAACCGATGGTTCCGCCGCCTCCGATCGGAATTGCGCGCGAGATACCTGGGATGTCCGGCCCGGGCAGGGGGCCGACCGGTCGTGGGATGGCGTTGATCGAGGAGACGCCTGGGGCGGAGAAAGTTCGTCCGCCGTGGATGTCGGGGGGGCGGAAGACGCAACATTTGAAGCCGCTGCCGCCGCGGGAGGTGCCGTCGTCTCAGGATCCGACCAAGGGAATGGGGGCGCAGCCGCCGCCATGGGTCGCCGGTCCCGAGGTTTTGCCTAGGCCGGTGCCACCGATGCCTGAGCGCGCTCCCCAAATTCCGGTATCCGTGCCTCCCCTACCTGGGAAGGGAGAGGTGCGTTCGGTCGCACCGTCCGCGCCACGGCCCGTTGCATCGGCGGCGACAGGAGCGGCGCCAGCGGTGCCTTCTGCACCGCAACTCCCGGTTCAGCCAGTGGCGAAGGCTCCTCCAGATTTCCGATTCCACGAACTTCCGGTGTTGGATGCCGGAGCGCGACCGTCGGAAGTGGTGTCGTCGGCACCTGCTCCGCGACCGGTTCCGCCGCCCGTGCGGCAGCCTGCGCCCGTGCCCGTCTTGGAACCAGCGAAGATGCCGGAGGTGCGTGTGCCATCGCAGGCCGCTACCGGGCCGAAGATTGGTCCGCCGCCCGTGCGGCAACCTGCGCCCGTGCCCGTTTTGGAACCGGCGAAGAAGCCGGAGGTGCGTGTGCGATCGCAGGCTGCTGCCGGGCCCAAGATTGGGCCGCCGCCGACGGCCGGAGAGTCCGCGGGGAAGGACACCGCCACGCCGTTGGTTCCGATGGTGTTGGCCGAGGTTCCCAAAGCGACTCCGCCGATAGGCGGGGCACAGGTGAGAATGGGGTCACCCGCGAAATCGGACGCGGGGGCTGCTGGCGCGGCGGGGCCTGGTCCGGTTCCGGCCGCACCGGCGCGGGGCGGCAGGGTCGGGGCGATCAGGGGGATTGGGCAACCGATAGGGACTGGCCAGATGCGCGGGATCGTCCCGCAGGGAGCCATCGAGGCACCCACGAGTCTGGCCGCGCGGAGGCGGGGCTCGCGGGTGTGGTCATCGCTGTTCTTGTTAGTGCTCTTGGGCGCGATCGGTGCGGCGGGGTACTTCTATTGGCGGCAGACGCGCGAGACGCGGTTGGTGTGCCAGCCGATGTTGGATGGATACAGGTTGGCGAAGACGGCCTATCTGATGAATCCGCTGGTGGCGGAGGTCGAGCGCCTGCACCAGCGCTATCTGGAACAACTCGCGCCCCTGCAGCAGGAGCAGGCGCGGCGCGAGCAGGCGGTGGCGGCGGCGGACAAGATCGCGAAAGAGGCGGAGGCCCCTGTCGCGGCGGCCAAGCAGGCGCTGGCGGCACTGGAGATGAAGCACAAGCAGGAGGCGGTCGGCATAAATTCGCAGGGCCAGGAACAGTTCGAGGCACGTTTCAAGGTTCTGGAGGGCGAACTGGCCAGCACGCGGCAGAATTTTCAGCGGGCGATCGGCGAACGGGCGCGTCGCATCAAGATCGACTTTTCCGAAGATCCCGCCGAGACCGAACCGGACATCGTGGTGAGCCGATTTAGGACGGGTCTCTATGGGGCCGGGGCCGGGGTAGATCGGAAGGCCGAGCAGGCATGGGCGGAGGAGCAACTCTCGCAATGGCGGACTTATTTTGACTATTGGAAGTCGCAGCGGGCGGCCCTGCAGGAGGAGTTCAAAGGATCGCAGGGGCAATTCGGGAATATTCTGGAACGTCAGAAGGCTGAAGCCGAGTAGGCGCGGGCGGCGATCGCGAAGGCGGAGCAGCAGTTGAGGGCGGCGCAGGATGCAGCCGAGGCGGCCCGCAAGGCGCAGGGCGCCGGCGGATTCGACCCGAAGAGCGTAGAGACCGAACTGTTTGCGCAGATGGATGCGTTGCCCGAAAAATTCAAACTGGCCGAGAGCGGGGAGCGCACGGAGGGCCGATTCGTATTTTCCAAATTGGAGGCCAATCCCAATACCCAGCCCGGAAAGTATGTGGTGTTTTTCCGGGCGTGGAAGGACGACAAGGAGTATTGGGCATTCACCGAGGCGGAAGTGGTGCGCCTGCAGGAGACGACCGCGCGTGTTTTTCAGGAGAGCCTCTTGGACAAGCGGCGCATGTTGCTCGAGGGCAAGTTCGACGCGCAGTAGGCGGGCGGTGGCCGAGGCGGCACCGCCACGGTTGTCGCCGGGCGCGCTACTCCCTGGGGGAGGCGGGGGCTTTCAAAACGCGAATATCCGGGAGGCCCCGGTACATGCCGTCGTAATCCAGGCCGCAGCCGACGACGAACTCGTCCGGGATATCGAATCCTACCCAGTCGGCGCGGACCCGGTGCGGCCGCCGCTTGTGTTTCCTGACGAGGACACAGACGCGGACGGACCGCGAGCCCATTGCCACGAGGCGCGCGCGCGTGGCGGCGAGGGTGAGGCCCGTGTCGAGGATGTCGTCCACGATCAGGACGTTCGCCCCGCGAAAAGCCCCGGGGGTTTTGGTTATCCCGTGGACGGTGCCCGCGCTGCGGGTGGTTTTCCCGACGTAGCTGCGCAGCCTCCAGCACTCGACGCGGAAGGGGATGGTCAGTTGGCGCGCGAGGTCGGCTAGGAAGAAGATCGAACCATTAAGGATGCCGAGGAGAGTGAGATCCCGGTTTTGGTACAGGGCCGATATTTTACGGGCGAGGAGGGCGGTGCGTCGGCGGACCGCGGTAGCAGGGATCAGGATGGGGCCGGGCGCGGGTTCACTCATGGGGCGTCTCAGATGTGTTTCGAGTCCGATTCGTCCTTGGTGGTGTAGCCGGAGTCCTGCCGCCTGAGGTTGACCTCGTTCTTCTTGACATAGGCCGCGTGGACGTCGGCGGCGCTCATGCCAAGGACTTGGGCGACGGAGATCAAAAAGTGGAAGAGGTCGACAATCTCGACGCGGGCATTTTGCTCATCGAACTTCTGATACTTGGCCCACCATTTCCACGGGACGCTGTCGGTGAGTTCCGCGATCTCCTGGGACATGGCGCGGCAGTAGTTGAGGGCCCAGCGAATCTTTTCTTGCTGGTTCATTGTGGCGGTATCGACGCCGATCCGCAGGTTGAGCGCGCGCTGTAGTTCCCAGATTTCTTCGAGTCTATCGGGCTTTGTCATGGTGGTTTTGATAGACAAAGGAGGGCGCATCTGCAATGAAACCGTGGTCACGGTGCCCGGGGCAGTGCCCGGGAGGTGGCGCGATGGAGATCTGACATGGGCGAGGAGCGAGAGGTGGTAATACTGGGCAGCGGCTGCGCGGGGCTGACGGCGGCGATCTATGCGGCGCGGGCAAACCTGCGGCCACTGGTGTTGGCGGGCAAGATGCCGGGTGGGCTGCTGACGACGACGACGGTGGTCGAGAACTACCCGGGGTTTCCGGAGGGGATGGATGGTTTTTCGCTGATGTCGGGCATGCAAAAGCAGGCGGAGCGTTTTGGGGCGGAGGTGCGCTTTGGGGAGGTGGAGTCGGTGGATCTATCCCGGAGGCCATTTGCGCTGGCGACGGACGATGGGGAGGTGGTCGCGCGGGCCCTGATCGTGGCGACCGGCGCGGGGCACCGGCATCTCGGTCTGGAGAGCGAGGGGCTTTTGGAGAACAAAGGGGTAACCTACTGCGCGACGTGCGACGGCGCGCTGCCGATGTTCCGCAACCAGCCTCTCGTGGTGGTTGGGGGGGGCGATTCCGCGATGGAGGAGGCGATGTACCTGACTCGGTTTGGTTCCCGCGTATTCGTGGTGCACCGTCGCGACCAACTGCGCGCGTCCAAGATCATGGCGGACCGTACAAAGGCCAATCAGAAGATCGAGTTCGTTTGGAACGCCGTGGTATCCGAAGTGCTGGGTGTTGATGCGGGAAGGGTGACGGGCGTCAGGCTCCGCGACGTGGCGACAGGGGCTGGGCGGGAGTTGGCGTGCGCGGGGGTCTTCGTGGCCATCGGGCACGTCCCGAGCACGGCGTTTCTGAAGGGCCAGTTGGAGTTGGATGCGGAGGGGTTCATCGTCCTGAAGGGTGGGACCCGCACGAGCATCGCGGGCGTCTTTGCGGCGGGCGACGTGGCGGATCGCACGTACAGGCAGGCGATCACGGCGGCCGGCACGGGTTGCGCTGCGGCGATCGAGGCGGAGCGGTATTTGGCGGCGCAAGCCTGACAGCGACCGGGGCCGCCCGGTCTGAGAATGGAGGGCCGGTTTGGGCGAGGCGGGCCATTTTGGTGTTTTGCGAGACATCGCGGTCGTCATGACCGTGGCGGGTGCGGTGGCGATCGTCTTCCACCGCCTGAGATTCCCGTTCGTTCTGGGATATCTGGTGGCGGGGATTCTTCTAAGTCCGGGAGTGTATCCGGCGATGCTGGGCCAACCGATCCACGACATGCGGACGGTGAGCGGATTGGTGGACGTGGGGATCGTCTTTCTGGTTTTCAACATCGGGATGGAATTCCGGCTCTATCGGCTGAAGCAATTGGGGGTCCGGGTTGTTCTCTGTGGGCTGATCGAAGCGGCGGTGATGTTTTTGGTGGGGACGTGGGTGGGGCGCACGATGGGATGGGGCACGGTTTCCTCATTATTCTTGGGGGCGATTCTGGTGCCGTGCTCGACGATCATCCTGTCGAAGAGCGTCGGCGAGGCGGGGCTGGTGGGGAGGCCGTTTGCGCGGATGGCGATGGGTCTCGCCATCCTCGAGGATCTGGTGGTGATCGTGCTGCTGATGGTTTTGACGGCGGTGGGTCAGGGGGCGTCTCCAGATCTGGAGAATCTCTGGGGCATTGCCTGGCGGATGATAGCGTTCTTGGCGGCAGCCATCGTCGGGGGGCTGTTGGTGGTGCCGAGGCTGATGAACCGTTTGCATCGGGCGCACCATCAGGAGGCGCTGGTGATCGTGACCTTTGGACTGTGCTTCGGGTTCCCGCTCGTGGCGACGAGGCTGGGATACTCGGGGGCGCTCGGGGCGTTCGTCATGGGACTGATCGCCGCGGAGAGCCTGGCGCGAGAATGGCTGTTGCGGCGACTGGAACCGATGCGGGAATTCTTCGCGGCGCTGTTTTTCGTGTCGATCGGCGTCCTGTTTGACGCGCGTCTGTTCCTGGAGCACGCCGGCGAGGTTGCTGCGGTGGCGTGCGTTTTTGCGCTGGCCAAGGCGGGTGCGGTGTTCTCTGGAGGAGTGGTGACCGGATTTCACTGGAAGCGCAGCCTGAGGGCCGGCGCCGCGATGACGAACCTGGGGGAGTTCTCGTTCATTCTGGCATCGGCCGCGACGGCCCAGGGCCTCGCGCCGGCCACGCTGTATCCGATGATCGTGGGTGTCTGCGTGATCAGCGCGGCATGGTCGCCGCTGGTGATCCGGCGCATCGACCGTTTGGCGGACGGAGTGGACACGGCGATGCCCGGTCCGCTGCGGACATTCCTGGCGCTCTATGAATCGCGCATCGCCCAGCCATGGGCCCCGCGCCAGCCCGGGCGTTGGTGGAAGGTCCTGCGACGGCCGATTCAGAGACTGGCCGTGGAGGTGGCGGCGATGAGCGCGGTGGTGGCGGCCGTGCCGGCGATCCGATCGGGCGTTTCCCATTTTTGGCGGGGCGGTGGCTATCTGTCGCCTGAGCTGGTCGCATGGGGGCTCGCGGTGGTGTTGTGCGTGCCAGCGGGGGTCGCCGCATGGCGCAATATCGGTGTGGTGGCGATGGTCGTGTCGGAGATGGCGGTGCCAAGGAGCGCGGCGGGGGCAGGTCGCGGCCTGTTCGAGAAGGCGGTGGGCGGAGCGGTGACGGGGTTCGCGGGCCTGCTGGTGGTGGGGTGGTTGGTCGTTTTGTCCCAGCCGTTCTTGCCCCCTTGGCCGGTGACCGCCGGGCTGATCCTGGCCGGGGTCGTTCTTTCGACGGTGCTGTGGCGCAAGATGGTCCAGGTGCATCACCGCATCGAGACGGCGATCCAACTTTCGTTGGACCAGGCGACGGACTTGAGCAGCGTGGCCCGGCGCGAGGTGAGGCAATTGCTGGAAGATCGCTATCCGGTGCAGGCAGGCATCCGCGAACTGATCGTCCTGCCGGACTCGCAGGTGGTCGGGCAGAGCCTGCGGCAGCTGCGGCTGCGCGAGGAGACCGGGGCCACCGTTCTGAGCATAAGGAGATCGGGGTTCGAGCTGGTGAATCCCGCGGCAGACTCGGTCCTGTTTCCCGAAGACCACCTGCTGGTGGTTGGGGGGGCGGATGATCTGGAGCGGGTCGACGCGTTCTTTCGGCGGTCGCGGCCCAGGGACGTGCTATCGGCGTCGGAGGTGTGGACCGTGAAGCTGACGGACTATTCGCCGGCCGTCGGCCGTTCGCTGGGCGAATTGAACCTGCGGTTTGCTACAGGAGTATCGGTGGTGGCTGTAATTCGCAACGGAGAGAATAGGCTGAACCCCGACCCTGGCACGGTGCTTGCCGTCGGCGACGCGCTAGTGCTTTTCGGGACGTTGGCACAGCTCAGCCAGGCGGGGGCTCTCTTGGGGGGCGAGATGATGGAGAGTCCCGGCGGGGTTTCTTGACGGTGGTCGGACCCGGTTCTAGCTTCTTAATACTTGAAGCGATGCGGACATCGTCATCCAACGCTCGACCGGCATTCGGCCGGGAGAGGGCGATTCGTTTTCCCCGAGGTGGCCGGAGGTCGGGCGTACCGTCGGGTCTTCATCAATCACTGACCTTAATTCAAATCAAACCAACAAGAGCATGAAAATGAAATGTTTTGCTGGCGCCGCCATGGCTTTGGCTGCGCTGATACCCCTGTCCGCGTTCTCGCAGGACGCGACGGGGGCCGAGAAGAAGAAAAAGGGGCCCCCGGCGAATGCCGTGGTGGGTGTGGTGAAGTCCGTGGACGCGTCGGCGAAGACCGTGACGGTCGAGAACAAGAAGGCCGGTGAGACCAAGACCTTCACGGTCACGGACAAGACCAAAATCAAGGTCGACGGGGCAGACAAGACCCTGGCCGATCTGACCGAGGGGCTGCGAGTCACCGTCGTGCCCAACAAGAAGGGCGATGCGGCGGCGAGCATCAATGGCAAGACGGCTGCACCCAAAGGGGGCGGCAAGAAGAAGGGGACGCAGTAAGTCCTACCCCAGTTGACTGGCGATTGGTTGAGGCGCCCGCTTAGGCGGGCGCCTTTTTTTGTGCCGGGGTCGGCGGGTGCAACGGGAGGTGAGAATCGATCCTCGCCTGCATATTCCACGCGAAGGCGTGAAAGATGCAGGCTAGAGGGTGACCGGGTTAGGTTCGATACCGCGCGATGGGCGGCATCGGGGGCGGGGTCGACCCAGGCGTGGCGCGGGCAATCCTGCCCGCGGCGTCGGCCAAGGCGCGCGGCGGGGCATCACCGGGGCAGAAGATGGGAGGCAGGAGCGCGCTTGCGCGCGATTTGCGCATGGGATCGCCTGCAAGCAGGCTCCTACGATTCGGCGTCTGAATTTGCGAGTCAACGGCGCACCCGCGCGCGCGGGGGTGGCGCTAGCCAGATTCGTCCACGCGCCGGATTATTCAGGGTGGAACTTCTGGGGGTGGGGCCGTTTTGGACTGCGGTGGCAGAGCGAAGCGGCGACACCGCTTTTGCCTCCGGCGGAGCCGAGACCGATGGCCCCGACTCGCGCTTCGCGCGCTGCCAAAGCGGTGGCGCCGTCCGGCGGTTGCCGGACTCTGCCACCGCAGTCCAAAACCCTCGCCGCGCAGATCCTGGGTCGGGCACGAGCCGCGCACGCGATCAGCGCCCGAAGTTTCAGGTCAGGGGCTTGTAGGACCTTGATTGGCTGGCGGGTTTTCGGGCGAACCATCAAAAAGGCCGCAATAGGCCTTGGCAATCATGAGGCCGCAGATGGGATAGGCGGCCAGCAGTCCCACGCCGCAGAGAAGTGCGCCGACGATCGCGAATGCGATCGCGATGAGGCAGAG
>Ga0116157_10001807_pt1 | contig 21255 bp, 10 predicted proteins | sample AD_UKC048_MetaG_FD_89882 | JGI IMG/M metagenome (GOLD analysis project Ga0116157, IMG submission 89882) | Active sludge microbial communities of municipal wastewater-treating anaerobic digesters from USA - AD_UKC048_MetaG | ecosystem: Engineered > Bioreactor > Anaerobic > Digestate | place: USA...
AGGGCGGCGGCGTGACCCTCGACGGCGAAAAAGTGGCTTCGCCGGAAACCGAGGTCGAAATAGCTGACGGGCAGGTGCTGCGCGCCGGCAAACGTAAGTTCCTCCGGCTGAGGAAAATGTAATCATGGACCAGTCGCAGATCCAATTGATCAAATTCGGCCTCAACGCCGTAGTAATTTTCCTGGTTTTTTATTCCATCATCCTGCACGAGATCAGCCACGCGGTCGTTTCCCAATGGCTGGGCGACGACACCGCCAAACGCCTCGGACGCTTGAGTTTGAATCCCTTCAAACACATCGATTGGTTCGGGACTGTGCTTCTGCCACTGCTGATGTATTTTACGGCCGGCGTCATTTACGGCTATGCCAAACCGGTGCCGATCAATCCTTATAATTACCGCAACATGAAACAGGGCTCGGGCCTCACGGCGCTGGCCGGACCGGTCACCAACCTGTTGATCGCGATCGTGTTCGCGCTGCTCTACCACCTCAACGCCGGCACGCTCATCATTTCCGAAGTTTGCCGCATGGTGGTGTTTTTCAATCTGCTGCTGGCTTTTTTCAACCTGCTGCCGGTTCCGCCGCTCGACGGCTCCAAGGTTTTGGGGATGTTCCTCTCCGATGAGGCCTATTACAAATGGACCGCGCAGGAGCAAAAAGGGATGCTGATCCTGTTTGGGGTCATCATCGTTTCCAGCATGCTACACCTGAACATCGTGGGAAAACTGATCATGCCGCCGATCATGTTTGTGATGAAGTTGCTTGGCGTGGGCTGAGCTGCGGGCGTCTGACAAGACAGAAAATAACTGACAAGGACATAGAAAATGGACAAGACCAAACTCATGGACCAAGTGAAAAAACAGGGGATCAAAGCGATCGACCTGAAATACTGCGGCCTGGACGGGCGCTGGTATCACATCACCTTCCCCGCGCGCAGGCTGGAAAAGGTTTTGGAGCGCGGCGTGCCCTTCGACGGCTCATCAATTCCGGGCATGCGTTCCGTGGAATCGGGCGACATGGTGCTGATGCCGGATATCGAAACCGCGCATCTCGATCCGTTTTATGAAGTGCCGACGATGCGTTTCATCTGTTCCATTTGCGACGCCGACACGCGCATCGGAGTGAAGAAAGATCCGCGCAGCGTGGCGCTCCGGGCGCAGGAATTTTTGCTGGCCACAGGGATCGCCGACCTCAGTACCTGGATCCCGGAACTGGAATTCCACCTCTTTGACACCGTCGAATTCAACAGCGACGAATTTTCCTCCGGTTACACCGTCACCTCCGCCGAACACAAAGACGCGCTGCCCTACGATTTTGAAGACGATGACGCAGTCGCACAGATAGGCCGCAAAGGATACCACATGGACACGCCTTTCGACCGTTATTACGAGATCCGCCAGGAGATCGTGGACCGCATCGAAGACCAGGGGATCCGCGTCCGCTACCACCACCACGAGGTCGGGCTGTCCTCGCAGCAGGAGATCGAGACCGAACTTTTGGCCTTCCCCAAGATCTGCGACGACACGATGGTGATGAAAGACATCATCCGCCGCACCGCTCTGGAATACGGACTCACGGCGACTTTCATGCCCAAGCCGGTGTACAATCAGGCCGGAAACGGCATGCATTTCCACATCATGCTGCAAAAGCGCGGCCGCAACATTTTCTACAAGAAGGGCGGCTATGCCGACCTTTCTGATAACGCGATCTGGTTCATCGGCGGCGTGCTGAAACACGGGCGTTCGCTGGTGGCCTTAACTAATCCCAGCACCAACAGCTTCAAGCGTTTGCTGCCGGGCTTCGAAGCCCCCGTAAAACTATTCTACGGCCTGGCCAACCGCAGCGCTGCCATCCGCATCCCCAAATACGCCAACACGCCGGATAGCAAACGGTTCGAATTCCGCACCGGCGACGCCACCTGCAATCCCTATCTGGCCATGAGCGCCATGCTGCTCGCGGGTTTGGACGGCATCCTCAACAAGATCGATCCCGGCAAATACAACCTCGGGCCTTTCGACGACAACGTTTTCGCCTGGAGCGAACAGAAAAAGACCAAGTTGCTCTCCATTCCGACCGACCTGAAAGAGGCCATGCATTGCCTCGAGGAAGACCACAAATACTTGTTGCTGGGCAACGTCTTCAACGAAGAGCTGATCGAGTCCCACATCAAACACAAACTCCTTGAGCACGAAGCGGTTACGAACAGGGTCCATCCCCACGAACTACTGCTCTATTATAATCTGTAGTTTTCGGAACGGTTATTGCTTGTAAGGCTGGCAAAATCCCACTCTACTTACAGAGGTAAGTCCATGAAAAGTATGATGCTCATACTCTTGTTGAGTATTGGCGTGTGCCTCGCTTTCGCTTCAACCGGTGAATACGTACCCACTCAATACAAACAGGCTTTTACCATCACGGCTAAAAGCGCCGATCATATGGATATCCGGTTCACCCTGCCGGAATACAATGTTGAAGAAATCCAACAGGGCGATCAGGTTTTTCACCGCGTCATCATCCCGGATACCGGCAGCACCTTGACCAGCGGACTTCCGCAGCTGCCGACGATCAGTATGACCCTGGCCATCCCGCGCCAGGGCGGGATCCAGATCCAGGCCCTTTCCTCACGCCAGAACCAATTGACGCAGTTTCACGCCTATCCAGTCCAGGAAGGCGACGATCTGGAAAGCCCCAAGTCCTTCGTGATCGATTCTGATTTTTACGCTTCCGGTTCGGCCTATCCCGCGGCGGCGATCGAATACAGCGATCCCATGATCCTGCGCGATTTCCGCATCGTCAACGTGCAGATCAATCCTTTCAGTTACGATCCCGTTTCGCAGGCGCTGACAGTGCGCGAGAGCGTGGATTTCCGCGTCAGTTTCACCAACGAGCCCGGCATTAATGAGCTGGAAGGCGAGCTGGTCACCGTGTCGCCGGCCTTTGCCAACCTCTACGAATCGTTCATCCTCAATTTCGACGATTACCGGTCCGCGCTTTACGCCCACACGCCTCCGCGCTACTTGATCATTTACGGCAACAACACCGATCCGAATTTCGTCAACGCTTTGAACGACTATGTCCTCTGGAAACGCCAGAAAGGCGCCAACGTCGATCTGGCCAACACTTCTTCCGGATCGGCGGGCAGCTCGACCACCACGATCAAGGCCTATATCCAGACGGCTTACAACAACCCCGACACGCGCCCGGATTTTGTCGTCCTGATCGGCGACACCAGCGGCTCCTACACCATTCCGACCTACACGGTTTCCAGCGGCGTGGGCGATTATCCCTACACGCATCTGGCCGGCAGCGACGGCTTGGGCGACGTTTTCATCGGCCGCATCTCAGCGGAGAATTTGTCTCAGTTACAGACGCTTTTTGCCAAGATCTACCTCTACGAAAGGGACCTCAACCTCGATACAGCCCAGTGGCTGGACCGCATGCTGCTGATCGGCGATTCGGCCCATTCGGGCGTCTCCACCTATTACGTGAACAAATACATCAAGGAACGGGCGCTCTTCATCAATCCCAATTACACTTTCACCGAACTGCTGCAGTCCGGGCCCTCCGTCTCGGCGATGAACACCGCGCTCAACCAGGGCGTCGGTTTTATGAACTACCGCGGCTACATCGGCATGAGCGGATGGTCGCCTTCCGAGTCTTCGCTAACGAACGGTTTCCGTTTGCCCCACGCGGTCATCATCACTTGCTCCACTGGCAATTTTGGCAGCACCGGCACCACCGAGTCGTTCATCCGCCTTGGCACCGCGGCCGCCCCCAAAGGCGCCGTCACCGCGATCGGCATGGCCACTTCCAGTACGCACACCACTTTCAACAACTGCCTCAACTGCGGGATTTTCTCCGGCATCCTGGGCAACAACATGCGCACGATGGGCGAAGGGTTGCTGCATGGCAAGATCTACCTTTATCAGCTTTTTGGAGTTTCCTCACCCTCGAACGCCACCAATTTTGCCCACTGGTGCAACCTCATGGGCGATCCCACGATGGAGGTTTTCACCGGCATTCCCGACCATTTCAGCATCACGGTGCAGGACAGCATTCCACTGGGACTCAGCCTGCTGGATATCGCAGTGCGCAATGGCGACGACGTATCTGTGGAAGGAGCCTGCGTCACCATCACGCAAAACGGCTCGATCATCAGCCGGGGCTACACGGACTCCGACGGCAACGTGATCATGGTCCTGCCTCAAGCGATGACCGCTGCCAATTGCACGATCACGGTGTCCAAGCATGATTTCAAACCGCTGCAGCAAGCGATCGGAGTTTCCAGCACGGGAACCCTGGTCCCGGGCTCAGTGGTCGTGGACGACGACAACACCGGTTCGTCAGCCGGAAACAATGACGGGATCATCAACGCCGGCGAGACTCTCGAAATGCTCTTTGGCCTCACCAACACCGGAACTGCCACGATCAGCGGGATCACCGGCCACGTGGCCACCAACAGCCCTTACGTGACTTTCTCCGATTCGCTGGTCACCTACGTACCCATCGCCGGGAATTCCCTCGGTTTCAATTCCCTGCCTGTGGTGATGCACATCGATCCCGCGGCCCCACACGAAGCCATGATCCGGATGCATTTGCTTCTGACCGACGACATGGGCGGGACCTATAACGTTTCGGAATTCCTGCAGATCCACAATTCCAAGATGATGTTCAACTCCTGCCTCGTGACCAACGGCGGCAACCAGGTCCTCGATCCCGGCGAAACAGCCGGTTTCACGGTCACGGTCAGCAACATCACACCGACCACAGTGAGCAACATTTACGGAAGGCTCTACAGCCTGAACGACCTGGTGTCGGTCACTGACAATATTGCCTACTACGGCGACCTGCTGCAAAACGTGCAGGTCACTCCTTCCGCAGATATGTTCGAGCTTTACGGGCGTCCGATGCTGCTGCCCGGAATGATAATTCCCATGCAGCTGAAATTGTATAACGACGCCGGATTCGCGCAATGGCTGGATTTCACGCTCACCATCGGAGTGGTGGACGTCCACGATCCGCTCGGCCCGGATGCATACGGTTATGTCATTTATGACGATCAAGACACCGAATACGCCGAATGCCCGGTTTACGACTGGGTTGGGATCGCACCCGCGGAAGGCGGCGTCGGCACCCCTCTGGCGATCACGGATTCCTATTCCAGCGGTGACGAAGGCGACCAGGTTGGTTCCGATCCCCTGGAGGTCGTGACGCTGCCGTTCCCATTCCAATTCTACGGGCAGACCTACAACCAGATCACCGTCTGCTCCAACGGTTTCATCGCCATGGGCGTTTCGGCCAATCCGGAATTCCGCAACGGGCGTTTGCCCGGCGCCATGGGACCCGGACCGATGATCGCCCCGTTCTGGGACGACCTTGCCACCGTGGCCGGATCGGGTATTTACACTTGGTTCGACCGCAATAACCATGCTTTCGTGATCGAGTGGTACAATCTCAAAAACGGCCACAACGGGACTTCCACAGAGACTTTCCAGGTCATCCTCTATGATCCTTCGGTGCACGCAACCTCGCTGGGAGACGGCCCGATCAAATTCCAATACAACACCTTCAACAACGTGAACTCCCAAAGCGGTGCCGAGCACGGAAACTTCGCCTCCATCGGGATCGAGGACGCGACAGAATCCATCGGCCTGGAATACAGCTTTAACAACCAGTATCCCACTGCCGCCTCGCAGCTCGGAAACCAACGCGCCCTCTACATCACGAACGTTCCGATCTATCACGAGGAAGCGCACGTAATTCTCGGCGAGACCTACATCGACGACGCCAACGGCAACGGCGTCTGCGAGCCGGGAGAGACGGTTTCCCTTGGCGTGCAGCTGCAAAATATCGGCAACATGGTCGCCAACAACATCGTTGCGACCCTCACCACGGAAGACACGAACATCACCATGGTCAGCGATTCCACCAGTTATTATCCCCTGGCCGGCGATGCTTACGGAGTGAACATCAATCCTTTCATTTTCACGGTTTCACCCACTTGTCCGAACGGCACGGTCGTGAATTTCGTGTTGACCATAGTGGCCGGCGAAGATACCTGGACGCGTAACTTCAGTTTGCGCGTGGACGCCTCGGTGATGATGTACAATTCTTTCATGGTTAACGACGCCGACGCCAATTACAACGGCATCATAGATCCGCTGGAAACTGTAAAGATCATCATCAACATGAACAACCACGCCGATGTCCAGGCCCGTGACGTGCAGGCGACGCTTAGCACCGCCAGCCCGGACGTGATCATCAGCGAACCGATCATTACTCACAACACCATCGAGGCCAACGCCGTGATGCAGTTCGTTTACGAGCTGCAGTTTATCGGAACTGCTTCCGTGGGCAATTATGTGCCTTTCCAGTTCAACGTTTCGATGTCCAACGGCCTCCCCGTGAACACAAATCTCATGATCCCCTACAACATGGCCAACATCTTCAACGACTTCGAGACCAACAACGGGAATTTCGTCTCTGAAATGGGCTGGGAATGGGGCGTGCCATCGCAGGTCACTCCGTATTCGGGACAGAAACTCTGGGCGACAGGACTGAGCGGAAATTATCCCAATCTGGTGAATTACACGCTCGTGACGCCGCTCTTCTCGCTGGAATCAGGCAGTGTGCTGACTTTCCGGCACCGCTACGGCTTCGAGACCGGCTACGACGGCGGCAATATCAGCATTTCCACCAATAACGGAGACACCTGGACGCTGCTGACCCCGCCGAGCGGTTATCCCTATTCCAATCTGGGCGGCCTGGACGGCGAACCCGGATATTCCGGCAGCATCGCCAACTGGGAACAGGTTTCCATCAGTTTGAACCAGTATGTCGGCCAGCAGGTCATGTTCCGTTTCCGCATGGGTTCGGACGGAGCCTACACCAACATCGGCTGGTTCATCGATAATTTCGAGCTCAGCCATGTTAATCAGAAATCCGGATATTTGCACGGAACAGTGATCCCCACCTCGAACACCCCAGTTACGGACGTGCTGGTCATGGCCAATAATTACTACGCCACACACCCGCAAAGCGACGGGACCTACAGGCTTTACCTGCCCAACGGGACCTTCTCCGCGACGGCTTCGCTGCCCTACCATCAATCCTCCACGGCGAACAACATTGTCGTCACTCCGGACGATCCGATCCACGTAGCGGATTTTACGCTGATCAATCTGCCCAAACCCGAAGGGATCAGCTTCGATGTGGATAACGACAGCGGACTGGTCTCCCTGGCCTGGAATCCGCCCTACGACCCGGTTTTGCCGGTGATGACCTACCATGTGTTTAAAAAATTCAATGCCGGTCCTTTCGAAATGATCCAGGAAACCACCTCCCCAACGTTCAGTGAAACTATTTCCCTGCACGGGCTTTACGAGTATTACGTGAAGGCGGTTTTCCTCAATACGGAAGGTTGTCCCAGCGATACCGTGTCCTTCAGTTTCCCCTACGTCGGAGAGGGCGAAGAAACAGCGCCCGGTCTGGTCACCAGGTTGAACGGCAATTATCCCAATCCGTTCAATCCGACCACCACGCTTTCTTTCGACCTCGCCCAGGGCGGCAACGTGAAACTGAGCATTTACAATATCAAGGGGCAGCTGGTGAAAGTCTTGCAAAACGGAGTCCTTGAGCCCGGAATGCACCGTTTGGTGTGGGACGGACGGGATTCAGCAAACAGGACCGTGGCTTCCGGCGTCTATTTCTACCGCTTCGAAACCAAAGGTTACTGCTCAACCCGCAAGATGCTGATGCTGAAATAAACTGAAATAGCTGTCGCGACCGCGTGTCGGGCAAGCTGGATAATCAGGCCCCGGAAGAGATTCCGGGGCTTTTCTTTTTTCGGTATTGGGGCGGAATAGCCTTTCTTTTTTTTGTTTGTTTTTTGGTATTCCCACTGTCCGGAATCCTCCAGCAGAGTGGGGAAATCCCTGAAATCACCACCCTTTCGCCCTAGTATGCAGGCGTTTATCAAGTCATTATCAAGCCTTAATCAAGTCTTAATAATTAACGCTTGATTAAGGCTTGACTAAGAAGTGATCAAGGCTTGGACGCAAGGGTGCTTGGGCACCAGCAACGGAATGGCTTGTGTTGCAAACGGAAAAGGAATAAGATTGTCATTGCCCCAAGATCTTCCTGCGGAACAATTCGGTGTGCAGGAAGGTCAGTCGAAATTGCCATTCCAGAGCACCGTAAAAGCACCCAGTCAGGCGGAAAACAACGATTTTCCTTGACATTTTGGAAATTCACAAAATAAAGTGCAGGAAACGAAATTGGCGGTAATGTCACAGCATGATCTCGATCTTCATTGACTACAAGCTGACCCGGTTCCAGCATGAGATTAAATATGCTTTCAGCTTTATTTTCCAGACGCTTGGCTACAGTTTTTGCTTCATCTCCGATACCGGCAAGCTTAAGGAAAATGATGTCCTCATCATCTACGGCTACACCGATCCCACGGTCGAGGAACTGAAAAGCATTGCCCAGCATTACATCACCATTTTCATCCAGAGCGATCCCGATCTCTTCGATCCCAAAGCCTACAACGTCGAAAAACTCCGCCGTTCGCTCAAGACCATAAAACTGCTCTCGCAAACGCCGGTGATCTCGGTGCGCAAATTCGACTATCCAGCTGAAAACTACTCCGAATCTTCGATCCAGGCTGGCAAGATCAATTTCGACCTTGTGGGCAACGTCTTTTTCCACCTCGCCAATCTGGAAGAGCAGATCGACGCCACCCGCGACGCGGAAGGCTGCTATCCCGAAGAATCCAGCCAGTTCGACGCGCATCGCGAAACGCCCTACGTGGATAATCTGCTTTGGCTATTGGACAGCATGATCAAGGAACACACGCGCACACGCGGGATCTATATCGTCCAAAAGCACTACTGGCCTGAGGCGCAGCAAGCCGCTGCCACGCTCTCCCACAGCGTGGACAATTTGCAGAAATGGAATTACTCGTCGCTGTTTTTATCAGTCGCCACCGACCTTGCGATGCTGTTCACTTTGAATTTCAAACAACTTTTTCACACCCTGGCTGGCAAGATCCGCTATCTCTTCACCAATTACGAACAGTACTGGAATTTCGACGAGTTTCGCGCCCTTGAAGAGGATTCCGGCTTCCGCAGCACTTTTTACGTAGCCGCGGATAAAGATGAATTTATCAATTACAACCTCGACGATCCGGACCTGCAGGAGGAGATCCAGCTGATCCAGCGCGGCGGGGGAGACGTCGGCCTTTTGTTGACTCCGGTAAAAATGAACCGCGACGATTTCGTCACCCGCAAGCAGATCATGTTGCACCAACTGCACAAGGAACAGCTGGGGATCCGCCAATTAAACTACAAGATGAATGATATCTTGCGCGACCTGCATAAAAGCCTCGTCCCGGGCTTCAGCCAAAGTTCCGCGCGGAAAGAAGTTCCCGGTTTCGTCAATGGCGTCTCGGTTCCTTACCAGCCCTGGATCTCCGGCTTGAAGGCCGATTTTTGGGAACTGCCGACGGTGTTCCACCACGACCAGCTCAAAATCAACAATTTCAAAGTATTACAGCTGGATGCCGCCAAACAACTCTTTAAGAAATTCCTGCACAACACTATGCGCACGCGCGGGGTCTGCGGTCTGGATTTCAGCCTGGCCAGCTATACCGACATCCATTACTGCCCCAAGCTTTATACCTATATCCTGGCTATGGTCAAAGCCGGCAAATTGTGGGTTCCGACCGCGCAGGAACTTGTCAACTGGTGGGAAAAACGGATCCGGGTGACCATCGAGGAAGGCGAATTCGAGATCAGCGTCTATTTTCCGGACGACCTCGACAACATCGCCCTGCAGATCTATAACGACCCCAAGATCAAAGAGATCGAGGGCGTTCCGGGCAGGCTGGAAAACGGCCTGGTGCGATTCAGCAACGTGAAGGCCGGCTCCATCGCCGTGATCCGCTTGAGCAGGGAAGTTTGAAAAAACTTTTACATCTGCAACTTTTGCCCCTGCTCACGGGCGTCCAGAATTTCAGCCTGCACCTGCTGGAGGGGCTTCCCCAGGACGAATTTGAGATCTGGGTGGCCAGCCAGCCGGGCGGCGAATTTGTGGACGCGATACGTTCGCGCGGATATAAATACATTCCTCTCAGATTCTTGAAACACCCGATCTCGCCTTGGGACTTGCTGGCCTTTTGTGAACTGTTGTGGCTGATGAAACGGCACCGTTTCGACATCGTGCACACCAATTCCTCCAAACCCGGTCTGCTGGGACGCCTGGCCGCCTGGCTTTGCAAAGTTCCGCTGATCCTGCACACGGCGCACGGAACCTCTTTCCAGGCCGGGCAAAGCTTTTGGGCGCAGAGGTTTTACATGATGATGGAGCGGCTGGGAAACCGGTTTTGCCACAAAGTTGTCTTCGTCAACAACTCGGACCGGGAAAACTGCCTGCGTTTGCGTCTGCTGCCGGAAAGCAGGGCGCTGACGGTTTCCAATGCCCTGCCGCCGCTGCTGGCTTCGCGTCTGAAGGCAATTGCTGAAAAAAGGACCTTCGAACCCGATAAACCGGATTTTGTGATCGGCTCCACACTGCGCTTTTCCAGACAGAAAAATGTCGTCAACATCGTCGCCGCGGCTTGCCGGGCCTGTGCCCTGAGCCCCAAACTGCGTTTCATTCTGCTCGGGGAGGGCGAATACCTCGAATTATGCCGCCAGATCGTTCATTCGCACGGACTCAACGAGCGGATCCTGCTTCCGGGTTGGGATCCGGAAGTCGTAAAATGGCTGGCGCGCTTCGACGCTTTTATCCTTTACTCGCGCTGGGAAGCGCAGCCTTTCAGCATCATCGAGGCGATGCAATCCGGACTGGCCATCGTAGGTTCGGACATCCCTTCCATCCGCGAATTGGTGGATGGCCAAAGCGGTTATTTGATCAAGTTGGACGACCATAAAAATCTGGTCCAATGTCTGGCCGGCATGGCCGCCGATCCGCGCGGGGCCTTCATCAAGGGACAGCGTGCGAAACAACGTATTGAAGGGCTTTGCGACCACGCCAGGATGGTGGAAAGTTACCTGAATATCTACCGGCAGGGCGCAACCCCGGCAGAGGTTGGGTCGTGACCTCGGATCTCGCGTTGCAGATCTTTATTTTCAGCCTGGGTATCCATCTGCTCACGCATCTGTTGGTACCTCTAAACATCAGGTTTTCGAGCCGCTTTCGCATCATCGCGCAACCCAGTGCCCGCAAGATCCATCTGGAGCCCAAACCCGAGGCTGGCGGCCTGTCCTTCGCTTTGCCCATCCTATTTGCGCTGGTGGCGACGGGTTTGTGGGTGCTGCCTGTCCCGCTGGGAAAAAGTTACATCGCGCTGGCCGGAGTGGGGCTGCTGGCCCTGGCTTTCGGAGTTATCGATGACCGCTACGAAAGCCAGGCGCGCTATAAATTCCTGGGTCAGTTGGCGATCGGTGTGCTGATGTATTTTATCGGCTTCCGCGTCGCGAAGCTCACCAATCCGTTCGGGCCCGAATTTGTTTTGGGCTGGATGTCCTTTCCGGTCACGCTGGTTTGGTATCTCGTCGTGATGAACGCGATCAACCTGATCGACGGCATTGACGGACTGGCCTGCGGCGTCTGCGTGATCGTCTGCGCGGTGTTGCTCGTCGTGGGGATCAAGGAACGCAACGCGCTGGTGATCGGGCTGGCAGCCTTTCTGCTGGCGGGCAATCTGGCTTTTCTACGCTACAATTTCTTCCCGGCGCGCATTTTTCTGGGCGACACCGGCTCGCAGTTCAACGGGCTGATCATCGCGGCGATCTCCACGGCGGGCGCGACCCAGTTCAAAGGCATCACCTCGATGACGCTGCTGATCCCGCTTTCCGTGCTGGCCATCCCACTGATCGACATGGCCCTGGCCGTTTTCCGCCGCTTGCGCATGGGCAATATTTTCTCCGCCGACAAAGCGCACCTGCATCACATCATGCTCTCGCTCGGCCTTTCGCAGCGGGCGATTTCGCTGATCGTGTATGTCGTTACCCTGCTTTTTGGCCTGATCGCCATTGGTTTTTCCTTTTCGTCCAAAAAGATCCTGTTCCTTGTGCTGTTGGGGCTGTTGGTGCTGACTGTGGTGGCCGCGTATCTGATCATGCGGCAGGGGAGGAAGAAATGAAGAAGTTTTTGCTGATCCTTGTTCTCGCTACTTGCGGAGCTTTCCTTTCCGCAGCAAAGTGGCAAACCATGACCAATACCAGCCACGTTTACGACCTGATGGTGCTGAACGACGGCGACATCTGCTTTTCCAGCTGGGGCGGCGTGATGCAGGTGGGCTTGCCCGCCAACTCGCAGAACTGGCAAGACTTGGAAGAGAAAAAAATTTGGACCACGGCGGACGGACTGGCCTCCAATGATGTGCGCAACGTGGAATACATCAATATGTCCCAGAGTTTCTGGTTTGGCAGCGCTTTCGACGGCATCAGCATCGTCAGCCCGCTGGGGGTTCAGCAACTGAACACCAGCCTGGGCCTGCCTTCCAACCGCGTGACCAAGATCGTGGAACGCGGCTCCGACATCCTGGTCGCGACCTCTGCCGGCCTGGCTTCTTATTATTATCTGGAAGGGGTGAATTTCCCGCTCCTGCTGCATCTCTACACCACGCAAAACACCAACGGGGGCCTGCTTTCCAACCAGATCGACGCGATGCAGCTGGTCGCCAACAACTACCTCTATCTGAACAGCACTGAAGGTATCAATTTCGTGCATTTGGATTCCCTGGATGTCGATTCCGCCTGGCACCGTCTGCCCGATCCGCCGATTGGGGATGGCAGCGTTGGCATCCTTTATGCCAACGAAACGAAGTTGCTTGCGGCGACGGCCGGCTCCGTGCACCTGCACGATATCGATCCCTGGGTGGACGGCTGGCAAAGCTATTACGCTGACGTTTTGTTGGACGAGGTGATTTCCAGCGCCTGCATCGACGCCTTCAACAGCGTTTGGGTTTCCTATGGCTATTGGGATGAAGATTTCCAGTATTTCACGAGGAACACGGACACCTTGATGACCTGCGTTTTCGATGACGGAAATGTCAAGCACTGGAGCGAGTTTGAGTCCGGTTTAGGAGACAAGACTGTAAGCAAGATAGTCCCCTCGCCGAACGGTCAAATCGTCTATCTCTGCACCTGGGGCGACGGAATTTACCGCAATCAGGACCTCCAGGCCGGAGGGCGCGAATCCACGGATTTGGACACCTGGCTGAATTTTCAGCCCAATACCATCGGCTTTCCCAAGATCCGCAATATCTGCACCGACGAAGATCTCGCCGTCTGGTTCTCCAGCGGCAACATGAACCACCTTCCGCTGAAAAAAAGCGCCATGGGAGCCAGCCGCTACCTCGATGGAGACTGGCAAACCTACACTATCTCCAACAGCCCAATCCACACCGACAACATCCTCTGCGTGGCGGTGGACAGCCGTAACCGCAAATGGTTTGGCACTTACGACGTCACAACCGGCAGCCCCGAAGGCTGGGACAACGGTTTGACCGTTTACGACGAAGTGACCGGGATCTGGAAACTTTTTGACAACGACGGTATCCGCGTCTGGAATCCGGAAACCCAGGCCTGGGGCTCGGTCATTCCCGGGTCGCCGACCCTATTGGGTAATACCGATGTCTACATTTCCCGCGACCTGCATGGCAATATGCTCGTTTCCTGCTACGACGACGGTTTCAGCGTTTTTGACGCCAACGACAACCTGATCGCCGAGTTTACGGTTCCCAACAGCGTTTACCAGCGGTCGATGTACAGTTTCCACAACGGTCGGCAATACTTCATCGGCATGGAAAACGATCCCGGCCTGGTGATCTGGAACGACGATTCGATCCCCGTGACCGGCGGAGAATACTGGCTCACACCTGATCCGTCGGAACTCAGCAATTGCGAGATCTACGGCGTCGTCACCGTGGAAAGCCCCTACGAAGGCACACAGCATTGGATCGCCGCCAGCAACGGCCTCTTCATGTGGGACGAAACGCACTGGTACAAATGGGACACCGCGATCAAGCGCTACATCTACAACAAAGCGACCGGCCTCTGGGACAACGACATTCTGTATTACGTGGACGAGGAAAGGCTTTACGGATCGGTGCGCACGACCCCGACGGCGATCTTTCTGGATCCCTTCAACCGCGTCTGGATCGGCAGCCTGGAACACGGCCTGAGCATGTACGATCCCCAGACGGAGCGTTTTACAAACTACTTCAAGGAAAATTCGCCGCTGCTTTCCAACTACATCACCGCGCTGGGTTACCAACCCGAGGAAGGCGTCCTGCTGATCGGCACTCCGGACGGTTTGAACATGCTTTCCATCGGCCGGACCGTCAAGCCCGAGACCAAACTGCAAACCCTCAAGATCTATCCCAATCCTTTTGTCCCGGACGCGAAATCCTCAGTCGTGATCAGTAATTTTCCTAGTCAGATCATGCCCCGGGGCCAGAACCGGTGCCGGATTTACGATGCCTCAGGCGCTTTGGTGATTGAACTGGAAGAGAACGAATTCTCGCGCTTCGAGTGGAACGGCTTCAATGCCACGGGGAAGAAATGCGCCAGCGGAGTGTATTTTGTGGTCGTAAACGACGCTAAGGGCAAGCGCCTGAGCGGAAAGATCGCGCTGCTGAACTGAGTTCAGTATAGCGCCAGACGCTCGAAAATCCTGACCCCGACTTCGATGCAGGCCGCGTCAGGCAGGAATTTGTCCGAATGCAGGGGATGTTCGCAGCCAGATCCCAGCCAGAACAGCAGGCCCGGATAGCGCGTTGTGAAAAAGCCGAAATCCTCTCCGGCGAGCGCGATCTCCGCCTCTTCGTAATGTAAGCCCAGCTCCGCGCAGACCTCTTTCAATTCCAGCACCAATTCCTCAGAATTGACCACCGGATCGTAGGTTCCTAAAAAATCCAACTGATACTCGGCGCCGGTTTGGGACGCTGTGCGGGAGCAGTTTTCCAGCATCAGAGCGTTCACTCGGTCGCGGACGGATTTGGAGAGGGTGCGCTGCGTGCCTTCCAGTTTGCAACGGTCCGGAACGACGTTGCGCACGGTTCCCGATTCCATTTTGCCCACATGCCAGATCACCTTTTCCGAGTGTGCCAGCTCTGCAATGTCAGCCTGCATACGGGCGATAAAATCAAGTCCGGCCTGCAGCGCGTTGATCCCTTTTTCCGGAAAGGCCGCGTGCGCAGACTTGCCTTTGAAAGTGACGTCAAATTCCTGCGGGATACCAAAAAAAGTACCGGCCCGGCTGGCAACGGCGCCCACCGGCAATCCGCTGGCCACGTGTAAGGCGAAAACACTGTCCACGGGAAAACTCTGGATCAGTCCCTCGCCCAACACCGATTCCGCGCCGCCCTGGCCCTCTTCGGCGGGCTGGAAGAGGAACAGTAAATTCTTTTCGGGTTTGGTCTGCGCAACTTTCTCGATCAGGCCCAGGAGCACGGTCATGTGGACGTCGTGCCCGCAGGCGTGCATGATTCCGGGATTGCGGGACGTAAAACCGCAGCCGGTGTTTTCGGAAACCGGTAGGGCGTCCATGTCCGCCCGGAAAAGCCTGTAGCCGCCTTCGCCGCAACTGTATTCCACCAAAAGTCCGGTGCTCTTGGCAAACTCATGGATCCTGATCCCTTCCAGTTGCTTCAGTTGTTCCAGCAGCAAGGCTTTGGTCTGATTCTCATCAAAGGCGGTTTCCGGAATTTGGTGCAATTCCCGGCGGAGGCGGATCAGATCCAAACTCATATCCGGCCTGCAGATTTTGCGTGGCGCAGCAAGATGCGCACCGCGTTGGTAGCCGCGCCCAAACGCACGTTGTGGCCTACATTCCAGAAGCAGATGCTGTTCGGTCCTGTCCCATAGCGCAGGCGGCAAACGTGGCTGTCGTTGGATTGGCCCAGCCCGCGCGGGGTGATGTAAGTGTTTTCCTCGTAAACGATGGATTCGCTCTGCGCCAGGGCCGCAGCCGCTTCTGCCAGATCGACTGGCTGCGCGAATTCCGCGTAGATGCTTTCGCTGTGGCCGAAGATCACCGGCACCCGCACGCAGGTGGCGCAAACTTCCAGGTCAGGCTGGTCCAGGATCTTCCGGGTTTCGAAATGAATCTTTTCCTCTTCCTGGCTATAGCCGCTGTCTTGAAAAGCGCCGATCTGCGGGATGACGTTGAGGTCGATCAATTCGGGATAAATTCCTATATCGGTTTCTCCGGTGCGTTGATTTTCCATCGTCACGATTCCCTTGTGTCCGCTGCCGGAAACGGATTGGTAGGTGCTGACCACCACTTTCCGCAATCCGTAAAGTCTGTCCAAAACCGCCAGCGGCAGGACCATCTGGATCGTGGTGCAGTTCGGATTGGCGATGATGCCCGTGTAGCCGGAAAGCAGGCTGCCATTGATTTCCGGCACGACCAGCGGAATTTCTATTTCCCGGCGGAAGGCGGAGGAATTGTCGATCACCACGGAACCTGCCGCGGCCGCTATGGGAGCGTAATTCAAGGCCACTCCGGCACCCGCGGAAAAGAGCACGTAATCAAATGGCCGGCGCAGTGAATCTTCATCCAGGATCTTTACGGTTATGGCCCTGTCTCCGAAGTAGAGCACGCTGCCGGCGGAGCGGGGGGACGCTAAAAGATCCAGTTCCGTAACCGGGACATTGAATTCCGCGAGGCAGTTCAGCATCATTCTGCCGACTTCGCCGGTGGCGCCTACGATGGCAATTTTCATCTGTTATTCCTTTCTGATGTGCTAAGAACTCTCCACATCGGCCAAGCGGCCGCTTTTGTCAATGCAAAACTTGACAAAAAGGCCCTCCAGGGAATTTTAACCCGCGAAGTCGCGCCCCAGTAGCTCAGGGGATAGAGCAGCGGTTTCCTAAACCGTTGGTCGGATGTTCGATTCATCTCTGGGGCGCCATTCTAAAGGACATGATGACAATTCTTGAACCGGGGCGGGTCGTGCTTTTCTATCGACAGGCGCAGCTTTGCACAGGTTTTATATGCGCCTGTGCGGACCAACGTTGCGAGATTCTGGACGAGTCCGGCGTCCTGCAATACCTGCCAAGCGCCCGGCTGGTCTTGGTTTCCCAAAAGTCCTACAGCCCCTTATCCCTTGCCACGTTGCACGGCTTTACAGAGGATCTGCGCGTGGAAATCCACCAACTATCAGAGCAAGAAATCACATCTGGTTTGGCAAGATTATCCGCTCCGTTCAGCTTCGCGGAGGCCTGCGCGGCGCTGGGTTGGGACGATGACATACGAGTGTTCGCGCTGTTCCATTTTATCAAAAACCGGGAAGATCTGTTCTCCCACAAAAAAGGACTGATCCAGCTCCGCGGCGATTCCGAAAAGCAGGATTATCTTCAAGAACGGCGTCGCGACGAAGAAAGGAAAGAATACCTGCAACGCGTCGCCGCCTGGCTGGACGGCCTTTCCGCCGGAGCCGAGGAAGCCCTTTCCGAAAGCCACAAGAGCATTTTTTTAGCCGAGCTGCGCGAATTGCTGAAATCCCAACAGCCCAGGGATCTGGCCAGGCTGCTGCGTTCCCGGGAGGAGGGAAAAAATCAGGCGGAGCTTATCAATCGCTTGCGGCTCAGCTTGGGAGACATCAGCTCCGATACCGATCCAGTGGCTGCTTCAAGCGGAATTCCCATCCTTTTTCCGGACGGGATCTGGCGCCAGGCGACAGCGTTGGAAAACCCGGGATCCGCATCAGTCGAGGCTTTCAGCATCGACGCGGTTGACTCGCCCGATCACGATGACGCCATTTCGCTTAGAGAAACCCATGACGGGTGGCTCCTGGGAATCCATATCAGCGACGTGGCTTCCCGGATTCCGTTTGCGTCAGAACTTTGGGCCATGGCACGGGATCGGGTCTCATCGCTTTACCTGCCGGGCGAAACCGTTCCTATGTTGCCGGAGCAACTTTCGCATGTCGATCTGAGTTTGGTGGAAGGGACTGAACGTCCGGTTTTATCGCTCTACGCCAGGCTGGACCGGGATCTGAACCTTCTCGGCCATGAGTTTCGCCGGGACTGGGTAAAAATAGCGGAAAATCTCAGCTACGAAGAAGCGGACAGCCAGTTGCAGAAAAGCCCCTTGGCCGTTTTGCATCGGATCTGCCAGCTACTGAGACAAAGCCGGAATGAAGTCCAAAACCGGCCGAGACAACGTTTTTTCTGGAGTCTGAAAGTCCGCGATGGCGACATCCAGATGCGCCGTGAGGACGTTCTCAGCCCATCGAGGTTCATCATCGAAGAACTGATGATCCTTTACAACCGTCTGGCGGCCGAACGCGCGCTGCGCAAAGGATTGCCGGTTTTTTTCCGCAACATCGCGCAGTATCCCGAGCCGGAAGACGAAGCAGAGGCGCAGTTTCCGGGCATCCAGGCCTATCTATCCACACAGGGAAAATTTCATCCCGGGATCGGCTCCGAAGCCTATCTGCACGCCACTTCGCCGATCCGCAGATTCACTGACATCGTCAACCAGGCGCAATTCGAGGCTTTGCTGGAAGGGGAAAAACCGCCATTCGCTAATTGTCAAATCGAAGAGCTGATCCCACCGCTGGAAAAGCGCTTGCTCAGCCTGCGCGCGGTCGCCCAACGCAGCGAAAGGTTTTGGCTTTTACGCTATTTGGAACAGAAACATTTGCACAGCCCGCTGGACGCGATATTGTTGAAAAAGCTCAAGCAGGGCTACCTCGCGGAACTGACAGCTTGGGATAAAAGGCTGCAAGTGCTCTGCGATGACCGCCCGCCCCTGCAGGTTCCTGTCAAATTGGTGATCACGTCCGTGGACCTTGCAGAAATGACTGCGCGGGTGGATGTGATCAACTAATTCTCTCGAACCCAACCTTCTGAACTATATTTTCCACCATCTTCATAACAGATTTTATATCAGTAAAATGCTTTATCTTTCCTAACTCCCCCCTCTCTATCATTACGGGATCAATACGGGATCAATACGGATAAAACCCGTAATGATCCCGTATTGATCCCGTAATGATCATAAGGGCGGAGAAGGCAAATTAATATAAGTCATGCGTTTGGCAGATGGCTACGGAATATCATTTCACACACGGCATTTTGTCAGTGGATCGATTTACACAGCCTGCCCCAAGAACCACGCATTTTTTACTTGACAAAATCCGCTTCCTATGGGGATTTGGCTTTAATGACAGTGCATACAAAGCTGCGGATGGAAAATCCCCATCTGCGGAATTGGTTGCTCAGCCGGGAAAACGTTGGCTGGGTCAGCCTTTCGGACGCCGTGCAAGCGACCTGGCGAACGCTTGGGTTCAAGTGCGGCCTGGAAATCCATCAGCAGCTCAAAACGGATAAAAAACTCTTTTGCCGCTGCGCCGCGGGCATCTATCACGATTTTGACGATTATGACGCCGAAGTCGTGCGCCACATGCGGCCGACGCTTTCCGAACTTGGCGAGTACGACGGCACCGCGTTGATGGAATTCAAAACGCGAAAAAAGATCGTCTACCGCATCAAAAACGACAGCGCCTGCACCTATGAAGTGGACGACACCCCGCCGTTTCCGCTCAATCGCGAGGCGCTGGACCAGGCCATGCGGATCGCGCTTCTTCTGAAAATGAAGATCGTCGGCGAGCTGCATATCACGCGCAAACAGTACTTGGACGGCAGCATCCCCACGGGTTTTCAGAGGACCACGATCCTGGGCATCGAGGGCGCATTTCCCATCTCCACCAAAACAATCCGAGTCATCCAGTTTTCCGTCGAGGAAGACAGCTGCCGCGAGGTTTGCGATATCCGACATACGCGCGTTTATTACGCCGACCGTTTGGGCATGCCGCTCATCGAAACCGTCACCTATCCGGACATGCTGACCCCCTGGGAGGCGGCCGAAGCGGCGCAAAACATTCGCTTTATCGCCCGCAGTTCTGGATTGGTGAGGGTTGGCATAGGCGCCGCGCGCGAGGACGTCAACGTTTCCATCGATGGCGGCACGCGGATCGAGATCAAGGGCGTGGCACACATCGCCTGGATCCCCAAACTCACGCACAACGAGGCTTTCCGGCAAAAGTCGCTGCTGCTGATCCGGGATGAATTGGCAGCGCGGAAAATCGACCCCGCTTCCTGGAAAATCCGCTATACATTGCTGGATCCTGCCGACTGGCGCCACATTCCGCTCCTGAAAAAAGCCTCTGCGGAAGGCTGGAAACTTGTTGCGGTCAATCTGCCCGGATTCTCTGGGATCCTGAGTTTCTTCAACCAACCTGGGCGTAGCTTTGCCGATGAAATTTCCGACCGCCTGAAAGTCATTCCCTGCCTGGAAAAACCGAATATGCTCCACTCCGAACAAATTGATTTTTCCCTGCTGGAGCCGAGCAAGGAACGAGATTCGGTTTCTGCAAATGACACCACACTATCAAATGATGTCATTCCGGCGCCGGGGTCCTCGACAGACAGCTTGCTGGCTGGTGGGGTGGATCAGACTGGAATCCAGGTCTTTTCTGGATCCCGGAACAAGTCCGGGATGACAGCTCCGGAATTTGCTGACAGCGTTTGGGACAAGGTCCGCAAAGAACTCAAAGCGACTTCTGAAGACTCGCAGATCGTGTTCTGGGCACCCGATGAGGACATAAAAACCGCCCTTGAAACGATCTCCGAACGCTGCCTGCTGGCGTTTAAGGGCGTTCCCAACGAAACCAGAAAATCCCTGCCGGATGGCATCACCCTGTTTGAACGTGTTTTGCCGGGTGCGGACCGCATGTATCCGGATACCGATTCGGCGCCGATCCCGATCGCTGAAGCCCAGATCGAGGCCGCGCGGGTGGAACTGCCCCTCGGATTGGACCAAAGGCTGGAGCAGCTGGCGCAGTGGGGCATCCCGTCCGATGCCTACACTTATCTGCTGCGTAATAATTTAATGCCCACGGTGGAAGATCTTTCCAGCAAATATCAGATCGCTCCGAAGCGTCTGGCGCTGTATTTCGCGCATCTGCTCAAAAACCTGCAGGGCAAGGATCCGCTGCCCTTCGATCCGCAGCGCGTCGAGGACCTGCTCATCTATATCCGCAAAAAGAAGCTGGCTCTGGACATCCTGCCCGAGATGCTGAAAGTGCTTTTTGCCAATCCCAATATGCAGTTCTCCTCCGTGCTGGCCGTTCTGAACTACAAAGAGATCACGGTCCGCGAAATACTGGCGGAGATCCCGCTTCTGCAACAAATGTGGGCGCGGGTGAAAACCAACGGCCTGAAGCGGCCTGACG
>Ga0116157_10001816_pt1 | contig 21220 bp, 19 predicted proteins | sample AD_UKC048_MetaG_FD_89882 | JGI IMG/M metagenome (GOLD analysis project Ga0116157, IMG submission 89882) | Active sludge microbial communities of municipal wastewater-treating anaerobic digesters from USA - AD_UKC048_MetaG | ecosystem: Engineered > Bioreactor > Anaerobic > Digestate | place: USA...
GAACCCGCCTTGATGGCGGCAGCGAGCGCGGCTGTCGTGATGGCCCTCGGGCTTTCGCTGGAAGCCGTGTTGCTCAGCGGCGTGATCACGACCCTGCACAACTTCTTCGGGCATGCCAACGCGAGCCCGGCCGCCAACGTCGAGCGCCGGCTGCGCGCCTGGATCATCACGCCGGACCTGCATCGCGTTCACCACTCGGCCGACATCGCCGATTCGATGAGCAATTTCGGCATCGTGTTCTCGTGGTGGGACCGACTGGCCGGCACCTACCGCGCACCAGCGGCAGAAGCGCCATCGAATTTCGGTCTGGGCGAGGTGCGTGACCCACGGCGGTTGTCGCTCGTGCGCTTGTTGATCATGCCGTTCAGGCGTCGCCTGTCATAGCCAGACGCGGCCGGAATACGGCGTCGCACAAGCGCATGATCTCGGTGGCCGACGTCGGCGCTTGAGGCGAGGATCGACGCATGGACTGCGAAGAAAGCGAGGCTTGGTTCATCGAGGGCACGGAGGGCTACCTCGGCCTGAACGAGCACGTCTTCGAACTGGCCCGCTGCGTCGAACTGCCACTTAAATTACTGGCACACGCCGAAGCGGCCGAGCAGGATCCCGAGCACGAGGCGGAGTTTCACGAGTGGGTCGAATACCTGATGGAGCAGCTTCTGCTGCTGCCCATCGAACAGTCCTGCGATGCCGAGGGACTGCTGCTGCCCTGGGACATGCGCGCCGTTCGGTTGAGCACACTGCCGGGCGACTTGCTCGCCAAGCTGCACTTCTTCTTTGATGCCTGCCCGCGGCACACGCGCGCGCTGCTCGTGCACGAAGTCTTCTGGCTGGTCCGGTTCGAACGACTGCAACGGAGCGATTCCGTTGCATGGACAGTCCATGACGTGGAGATTCCAGAGGAAGACGAGGAGCCGGCGTTTTTCCGGCCTAACCTGATGACGGTACGGCGGTACTCGGATTGAAGGCTTTGTTTGCGGACTCTTCAATCCTGGTGATGGCTACAGATGCCCGCGCCGAAGGTGCACTGACCTTTTTGACAAATGAAGCGACCTCAATGAACAGCTCTCGACCGGCCGGCCAATGTGGCATCAGCTGCGGGGCAGGGGAGCATTTTCGATTCGCCGGCCAATCCGCAAGTGGTAACGGTTACCACCCCCGCGGCTGACAAGGGCGCCAGCAACACCGTCTTCACCGCCGAGGCGGCAGCGAAGGCCCGCGCCATCCTGCGCAAGAAACCGGGCCAGATGAACAGCGGGTTCGATGTCGAGATCCTTGCGGCTGGCATCACGCTTGCCGGTTACCACATCGAGGCAGGCGCGCGATCGTTCGCCGCGTACTCTCAGGCGATGATCGAAGGCATGGGCGAGTCAAGCTGCCCGTTCCTCAAGAGCTGGTACGTCACCCTCTTCTACCCGCGTGCGACGGCGTTCCGCGAGGGCATGACGCCCATCGAGCAGATGCCGCGTACCGAGGATTGAAATGAATCGGTCCTAATTCGCCAAGGGACTCTGCTCCACTGACGGATGCGTCGCCGAGGTTTGCAGAACCTGCGGAGCAGACTCGTTCAGAAAATCCCAGTCAAGTTGAAGTTGCGCGCAGTCGTATGGCGCCAGCGGCCCACCGCACAGCGTCAACGGAGGCAAGCGCTGCTCTTTCAGATCGGCCAGCACCAGATACCGGCACGTCATCGTTTGAGTCATGGGTGGCATCGTATTCACTCTGACTGTGGGATTGGTTGCGGCTTGACTGAGTCTTCAGACGCTTCAAGTTGGATGCTCGTCCTTCCACGTGCGCTGGCCAAGAGAAGTGCGGCCAAGCCCGCCAACGAAAGCGTGCCCGGCTCCGGCACTTGCCGCTGATAGTCGAACTCAAGCTTCGTGATCTGCGCTCCCTCGGGAAGAATCAGCAAGCCTTCGGTCAGCAACTCCTGTTGAGGTTCGGCCAGCCACCCGAAAAAGCCGACCGTGGTGAACACGCCCAGCGTCATAAAGGGACGGTTCTGCTCAATCGCAAGGTGAGTACCGCCCATTGGGTCTGGCGCGAGGTACGCGCCAGGGCCAGCCCATGTGTGCGCGTCATAGCCAGAGCCTGGTCCGTTCGGTCCATAACCCTCTGCGCTGCCAGAGCGGACGTGGATGGTCGGAGCCCAAGCCCAGCCACGCATCACATACACGCGCTGGCCGTTGATCAGAGTCGAAGTTGCCACACAGTCACCGCTGACGTCACCCTGTGCTTTGAAGTAGCCAACATCCGCGCATGACGGAAGAATCGGCGTGCCGAAATCGATCGTTGTGCCAGGGGTTCCAGCAAGCGCCTCGAATTCGCTGAGTGACTGGTAGACAACGGCGGCGCTCGCGCCTTGGGCCAACAGCGCCGAAACGGCGATGGCAATCAATCTGATCTTCATGTGTTTTCCCGGCTCATCAAGTTCATCGTGGTTTCTTACCTACGCCCAAGCTTCACCCAACGCCTTCGCCTGCTGCAACACCAACTCCACCGCGGCGTCCTGCTGATCCGGCGGGTACTTGTACTTGCGCAGGATGCGCTTGACCATCAACCGCAGCTTGGCTTGCACGCTGTCGCGCTGTGACCAATCCACCGTCAGGTTCTTGCGAAGGTTCTCGGCCAGCTCGTGCGCGATCTTCTTGAGGGTCTCGTCAGTCAGTTCACGCACCGCCGATTCGTTGTTGGCCAGCGCGTCGTAGAAGCGCACCTCGTCTTCGGTCAGCCCAAGCTGCTCGCCGCGCGCCGCCGCCTCGCGGAAGTCCTTGGCCATCTGCACCAGTTCTTCCATCACCTGGGCGGCCTCGATGGATCGGTTCTGGTATCGCTGCACCACGTCGCTCAGCATGTCCGAGAACTTCTTGTTCTGGACCACGTTGGTCGCGAACCGTGACTTGATCTCGCCTTCCAGCAACCGTTCCAGCAGTTCCACCGCCAGGTTGCGCTCGGGCAGGTTGCGCACCTCGGCCAAGAAGGCGTCGTCGAGGATGCCGATGTTCGGCTTTTCCAGCCCCACTGCGTCGAAGATGTCGACCACCTCTTCGGACACCACCGCCGAGCTGATGATCTGCCGGATCGCCAGCTCGCGCGCCTCGTCGGTCTTCTTCTGCGCCGTGATGTCGCGCTTGGTCAGGATCACCTTGACGGCCTGGAAGAACGCCGCTTCCTCCCGCACCGCCTTCGCCTCGTCGAGCGTGCAGCACAGCGTGAACGCCTTGCTCATCGCCAGCGCCGTGTCGGCGAATCGCTTCTTGCCATCCTGGATGCCCAGCACGAAGTTGGCCGCGCCGGCCAGCGTCTTGTGGCCGCCGGTCAGGAAGTCGCTGTAATCGAAGCCGTGCAGCATGCCCCGCAGCGCGTCGAGCTTTTCGGCCAGCACGCTGAACGCCTCGTGCGCGTCCACGGTCGGCCGGCCGCGGCCCTGGCTGGCGGTGTACTCCTTCAACGCCGACTTCAACTCATTGGCGATACCGATGTAGTCGACCACCAGCCCGCCCTGCTTGTCCTTGAACACCCGGTTCACTCGGGCGATGGCCTGCATCAGGTTGTGGCCCTTCATCGGCTTGTCGATGTAAAGGGTGTGCACGCACGGCGCGTCGAAGCCGGTCAGCCACATGTCGCGCACGATCACGATGCGCAGTGGGTCGCTCGGGTCCTTGAACCGCTTTTCCAGTCGCTTCTTGACCTGGCTGCTGTAAATGTGCGGGCGCAGCAGCGCCTTGTCGCTGGCCGAGCCGGTCATCACGATCTTGATGGCGCCACGTTCGGGGTCGGCACTGTGCCAGTCGGGGCGCAGCTTGACGATCTCGTTGTACAGGTGGACGCAGATGTCGCGGCTCATCCCGACCACCATCGCTTTGCCGGTCTGAGCGGTGTTGCGTTCCTCGAAGTGCGCCACCAGGTCGGCTGCCACGCTGGCGATGCGCGGCTCGGCGCCGACCACCTTTTCCAGGGCAGCCCAGCGGCTCTTGAGCTTGGCCTGCTGGCTTTCCTCTTCGTCCTCGGCCAGTTCGTCGACCTCGTCGTCGATGGTCGCCAGCTCGTCGGCCTTCAAGCCCAGCTTGGCCAGCCGGCTCTCGTAGTAGATGGCGACCGTCGCACCGTCTTCCTTGGCCTGCTGCATGTCGTACACGCTGATGTAGTCGCCGAACACCGCACGGGTGTCGCGGTCCTCGCCCGACACCGGCGTGCCGGTGAAGGCGACGAAGGTGGCGTGCGGCAGTGCATCGCGCAGGTGCTGGGCGTAGCCGACCTGATAGCGGTCGACCGTGGGCGCGAACTCGGCCTGGGTCGACGGCACCTCGCCGCTTCCGGTCGTGAGCACTGTCGCCGGATTGCCCGATGCCGGCCGCTGCTTCACGGTCTTGAGCTTGGCCTCAAAGCCGTACTGCGTGCGGTGCGCTTCGTCGGCGATCACCACGATGTTGCTTCGGTCCGAGAGCATCGGGAAGCTGTCTTCGTCCTCGCCCGGCATGAACTTCTGGATCGTCGCGAACACGATGCCGCCCGACGGCCGGTTGCTCAGCAGCGCGCGCAGCTCCTGCCGCGTGTTGGCCTGCACCGGCTGCTCGCGCAACAGGTCCTGAGCCAGCGAGAACACCCCGAACAACTGACCGTCGAGGTCGTTACGGTCGGTGATGACGACGATGGTCGGGTTGGCCATCAATGGTTCCTGCATCACGCGCGCCGCGAAGCAGGTCATCGTGATGCTCTTGCCGCTGCCCTGCGTGTGCCACACCACGCCGCCCTTGCCGCGCACGCTGGGCAGGCCATCGGGGCGGGATGCTGCGATCACCTGTGCGATGGCCGCTCGCACCGCATGGAACTGGTGGTAGCCGGCGATCTTTTTGACCAGACCGCCGTCATCCTCGAACAGCACGAAGAACCGCAGGTAGTCGAGCAGGTAGGCAGGCGCCAGCACGCCGCGCACCAGCGTCTGCAATTCGTTGAACGGGCCCAGGGGGTCGAGGGTGACGCCGTCGATCGTGCGCCAGGCCATGAAGCGTTCGCTGTCGGCCGACAGCGAGCCCAGCAGCGCGTCGGTGCCGTCCGAGATCACCAGCACCTCGTTGTACTGGAAGGTGTCGGCGATCTGCGCCTTGTAGGTCTGGATCTGGTGGAACGCCTTCCATACGTCGGCATTCAGGTCGGCCGGGTTCTTCAACTCGATCAGCACCAAAGGCAGGCCATTGACGAACAGGATGATGTCGGGCCGGCGCGTGTGGTGCGGCCCGGTGATCGAGAACTGGTTGACCGCCAGCCATTCGTTTCGTGCCGGCTCGGACCAGTCGACCAGCCGGACGAAGTCGCCGCGGGTTTCGCCATCACGCTGGTACTGCACCGGCACGCCGGCCACCAGCAGCCGGTGGAAGTGGCGGTTGGCGGCCAGCAGCACGGGCGTGCCCAGGTCGATCACCTGCTTGACGGCATCGTCTCGCGCGGCCTGCGGAATGCCGGGGTTGAGCTTGGCAACCGCCTGCCGCAGCCGCTCGATCAGCAGCACCTGCCGGTAATCGCCCCGCTCGGGCGCGGTGCCGTCCGGTGCAATGTCGGGCCCGTACAGGTGGGCATAGCCCACATCGGCCAGCCAACCCAAGCATTCCTGTTCGAGCTGGTCTTCGGTCATGTTTCCCCTGCCAGCAGTTCGACGTAGGCAGCGTAGCTGAAACAGCGGTTCTTCTTCTGCCCGGTCAGCTCGGTGACGATGCCGAGTTCTTCCAGCAGCTTCACTGCAGCGGTGGCCGTGGGGAAGGTGGTGGCCAGCTTCTGGCGCACTTGCTCGATAGTGAAGCGCGGCATCAGCGGCAGCAACTCGAACAGGCGCAGACCCACAGCGCCGACACGCGGTGCCGCCAGCAGCCGTCGGCGATCGGTTGCCACCAAACTGGCGACCGCGACGATGCCACGCTCGGCATCGGTGGCGGCCGTCTCCACGCCGTCCAGGAAGAAGGCGACCCAGCCCTCCCAGTCGCCATCAGTGCGCACCGCCGACAGGCGCCGGTAGTACTCCACCTGGTTCTGCTTGAGATAGCTGCTCAGGTACACCAGCGGCTCCGGCAGAAGGCGCCACTGTTCCAGCAGCGCCGCGATCAGCAGGCGGCCGATGCGCCCATTGCCGTCCAGGAAGGGGTGGATGGTCTCGAACTGCAAATGCACCAGGGCCACACGCACGAGCGGCGGGAGCGCTGGCGCCGGATCATGGATGAAGCGCTCCAGGTCGGCCAGCAGCCCCGGCACCTGATCCGGCGGCGGCGGCACGAACACAGCCCGCCCCGGACGCGCGCCACCGATCCAGTTCTGTGAGCGCCGCAGCTCGCCCGGCTGCTTGCCGGCGCCGCGTGCGCCATCGAGCAGCAGCCGGTGGGCGTCGCACAGCAGCCGCACCGAGATCGGCAGGCCCGCCTCGCTGCGCAGGTTGTCGCGCACGAGCCGGAAGGCGCGCAGGTAGTTGGTGACCTCCTCGACGTCGGCGGTGTTGGTCAGCACCTGCCCGGCCTCGTCGTCGAACAGGTCGGTCAGCGTGGCCTGGGTGCCTTCGATCTGCGAGGTGAGCAGCGCCTCCTTGCGAATGGCGCTGTAGAGCAGCCAGTCAACCGAAGGCACCAGACCGGCCACGCCGGCCAGCCGGGCCAGCGCCATCTCGGCGCGGTGCGCGGCGGCGTCATATGACTCAAGGCCCAGCACAGGCTTGGCGGGCGGCAGCGGGTGCGGCATGAACGCGCGAACCTTTTCGCCAAGTGTGGTGGTGGTGACGTAGGTACCGGTGATGCGCATGGTGTGAAAGCGTCTTTGCAAGACCGCCCTAATATTAAAACATTCTTTAATTTGTTGTGAAAGTTTGAAAGAGCACTTGTAGAAGCCAGCTGACTTGACGCAACTTGTTGCGATCGTCACGTTTGATCAGATCAAAGATGCTGTCGCTTGATTTCACTTGATTACAGCACTCGTCACCGCCACAATCCAATGTCTATGCACAAAGTTGTCCACAGTGAGTCTGTCAAATCGGCCCTTGCCATCAAAGGCTGGGACCAAAAGCAACTGGCTGAAGAACTTGGCGTGAGCGGCCAGGCCGTAACCAACTGGCTGAGGGGCGTTGACTTCCCCCGCCCCGCCACGCTGCTGAAGCTGGCATCCACATTGGCACTGGGCTTCGACCAGTTGGTGCTGGCCGATCAGGCAGATCAACCAGTGATCGCCTTCCGAAAGAAGGGCGCCGCCAAGACCACCGACGAGCACGTCCTGCGCGCACGCGCCATGGGCGCGATGCTCAAGCCGCTCGTGGGCTACCTGCCCGCACGACAGTCTCTGCGCACGCAGATCTCCGACACCGCACTCGCGTACGAAAGCCTGCAGGCCACCGCTGCGGCCGTCCGAGCCAAGCTTGGCATCGGCCAGGAGGCCGTGCTTTCGTACGAACATTTGATCAGTCAGTTCGCAGAGAACGATGCGATCATCGTTCCGGTGATGTGGGGCGAGAAGAACCGGCACGAGAACGCGCTGCACATCCTGCTGCCTGCCGACAAGGTCACCTTCATCTACCTGAACCTCGACACCCACCTTGAGGACTTCAAGTTCTGGATGGCCCACGAGCTGGCGCACGTCTTCACCCCGGCCCTGGCGGGCAAGGACGAAGGTGAAGACTTTGCCGATGCCTTTGCTGGCGCGCTGCTGTTCCCTAAGGAACTGGCCCACCACGCCTACGTGAACGCCAGCCACCGGCGCACGCCGAGCGGCATCATCAGCGCGCTGCACGACTTCGCCCGCGCGCACATGATCTCGCTCTACAGCGTGTACAACGAGGTCACCACGTACGTTTCCGCGCAGGGCTTGTCTCCGCTGAAGGTGACTTCCCAGCAAGTACATGCCGCTAGAAACAGCGACAGTGTGCGAGGCGAGTTGGTCAGCGCCACACTGTTCCGGCCCCTGCCGCCGGAGCCCTCGACATACATTTCTGCGGCGCACGGTGTCTTCAAGTCAGTCTTCTTCCCGGCCTTGCAGGTCATGCTGCGTGAACGCGGAACCGGCGCCGGCTACGTGCAACAGGTGATGAGCATCGCGCTGCCGGATGCCCAGGCCATCCACGACGAGTTGCTGCGTTGACGCTTGTCCTGCTCGACACCAACACCTATCTCCGGCTGGCCAAGCGAATCAGACCGCTGCTCGGAATGAAGTTCGGGCAGAAGGATTACGTACTCATGGTGTTGAAGGACGTGGAGGATGAGGTTCGCCGTAACCGGACGCTTCGCTCCAAGTTCCCGTGGTTCGACGACGAAGAATTCGGAACCGAGCGTGACTCCGCCCAGATCAGGCTGACCGCCGACGAGAAATCGACGCTAAACAACGCCCGCAGCGTGCTTCGCGGTCATGTCCTCGCCGACGTTGACCGATACACCTCCGGCGGGCGCCAGCCACCGTCCGATACCGACTGTCGCGTGCTCGCCTTCGGCCAGATTCGCGAGGCCATCGTGGTGACCGACGACCTGGGCATGCACCTGCTGGCCGATGATTTCGATTTGCCCATCTGGCACGGATGGGAACTGCTGTCGAAGATGAAAGCAGCCAAGAAGGTCGACAACGACCTCATCCGCGACATCTACGCCGCGCTAGAGCGCAACGACGACATGACTGCGACCTGGCTGAAGGCTAAGCACACGGATTTCGCCAGGGTCTTCGGGCCGAAGCCGGAGTAATTGCGCTTATGCCGGCGACGCTTTGAATCGGTCGGCATCGGGTAATCGCAGCTGGCCGGAGATGAGGCGGGGGAGCAGTGTGTCGCGGAGAGATGCCAGAAGCATTGCGGTAGCGCGGTTGCACGAAATTCGTCGGAGCAACGAATCCGCCAACTCGGCGAAGCGGCGTTGAATAGCAATCGGCGGAAGGTCAAGCCGCATCCCGCGCTGATCCGACAGGCTCACGTACTCCATGATTGCGGCTTGCCCGCAGACAGCTTTTACCTGCTCCATGAACGCTGCACTTTTCATCCAGTAGTGGAGGTAGGCGGGTTCGATGATGTCGCGGTCAAGGCTGCGCCAGAAGCAGACCTGAGGCGAGTAGACAGCATCGCCCGATCCTTCATCCACGAACGCGAACCGGCCGATAGTGCCTTTTGACGTGAATGCCGTGTCGCCGGCCTTCGCCATCTTCCCCGCAGCCGCGTTCAGCGCGGGCTTCGCCAGAAAGTCCTTGGTTGGCGTGATCTGGCCTGCGTCCAGGTCACCCGCACGAACGAACGAGACGCCAGGCAGTCCCAATTCGTTGTTCTTGGCGCGATACCCATCGCCGATCAGGAGCTTGCGTCCGTTGATCAAGTCGGCGGCAATCGGCCGCAAGACACATTCATTCCATGCTTCGATATTTCCCGCAAACAAGGCCGCCGTGGCTTCGTCCATGCCTGCCGGGGCGAGCCCTTGCTGCTTGGCGCGCACGGGATCGAAATCGACGAACCACGACTTGAACAGCGCCTGCGCGATGGCTTCGAGGGTGGCGTTGGTTTCGCGCAGGAGGGCGATGCGGTCGTCGAGGGCTTTGAGAACACTAGCGGCGGCAACTTGCAGCGTCAAATCTGGGACAGGCAGCCGCACGCGACGGAGCTCCGACTGCCGAATTCCTTGCACGGTCGTACCAGTCGATCGTCCAAAGAGATCCTCGCGAACCTGTCGCGTTTGCAGCGCGTAGTAGGCGAAGCACCCGTCCAGTCGGTCCTTCTTCGGTCGAATTGCGAATAGACGTTGACCGAGACACCAATCAAGTTCCGAGTTGATAAAGGCGAGTTCTCCAAGCGGCGCTTCGGAGGTCATCAAAACGTCGCCGGGAAGCAATGATCCTTTCATCCACTTCGCGTAGACATCCGAGTTCACGTACCGAGGCTCATCCGCTCCCAAGTCAATCCGTCCGCCCTTAAGGAGCTTGGCAGAGATCACGCGATGCCCGGAGCTGGTGAAGAGCCCCCCAAGCTTTAAAGGCGTCAGTCCTCTCCGATCGATGATGTCTTCGACAAGGTCTTCTAGCGGCAGCCATGGAGTGTCAGAACTCATACCCCAGCCCCCCGAGCTTCTGCCGGATCACCGCATCCAGCTCCGCCCCCTTCGCCATCTGCTCGCCCAGCTTCTCGGTCAGTGCCTGCATCTTGGCCTCGAAGCCCTCGTCGTCGTCCTCCACCGCCTCGGCGCCCACGTAGCGACCTGGCGTCAGCACATGCCCGTGCTCGGCGATCTCGGCGAGCGTCACGCTGCGGCAGTAGCCCGCCACGTCGGCGTACTCACCCGCGCCGGCCTCGCCGCGCCACGCGGCCACGGTGCCGGCGATGCGTTCGATCACCGCGTCGGTCAGCTCGCACTGCACGCGGCTGATCATCGTGGCCAGCTTGCGCGCGTCGATGAACAGCACCTCGCCGGGGCGTGACCGCTTGCCCTTCGCCAGGAACCACAGGCAGGCCGGGATCTGCGTGTTGAAGAACAACTGGCCGGGCAGCGCGATCATCACTTCGACCACGTCGGCGTCGACCATCGCGGCGCGGATCTGGCCTTCGTTGTTCTGGCTGCTGCTCATGCTCCCGTTGGCCAGCACGATGCCGGCGCGGCCGCGCGGCGCCAGGTGATGCAGCATGTGCTGCAGCCACGCATAGTTGGCGTTGCCCTGCGGCGGGTCGCCGTACTGCCAGCGCGCATCGCCACTCAGGCTGGCGTGCCACCAGTCGCTGATGTTGAAGGGCGGGTTGGCCAGGATGAAGTCGGCGCGCAGGTCGGGGAACTGGTCGCGGGTGAAGGTGTCGGCGGGCTCGCGGCCCAGGTTGAAGTCAATGCCGCGGATAGCGAGATTCATCGCGGCCAGGCGCCAGGTGGTCGGATTGGCCTCCTGGCCGAAGATGGCCACGTCGCCGATCTTGCCGCCGTGCGATTCGATGAATTCTTCGCTCTGCACGAACATGCCGCCCGAGCCGCAGCACGGGTCGTAGACCTTGCCGTGGTGCGGCGCCAGCACGGCCACCAGCGTCTTGACAATGCTGCGCGGCGTGTAGAACTGCCCGCCCCGCTTGCCCTCGGCGCTGGCGAACATGCCGAGGAAGTATTCGTAGACCTGCCCCAGCACGTCGCGCGCCTCGGCGGCGCTGGCGCCGAAGCCGATGGTCGACACCAGATCGACCAGTTCGCCCAGCTTGCCGTCGGGCAGTTGCGCGCGGGCATAACGCTTGTCGAGGATGCCCTTGAGCTTCGGGTTCTCGGCCTCGATCAGCGAGAGTGCGTCGTCGATGCGCTTGCCGATGTCGGGCTGCTTGGCGGCCGCGCGCAGGGCCTCCCAGCGGGCGGGCTCGGGCACCCAGAAGACGTTGGCCTCGCGGTAGTAGTCGCGGTCTTCGAGTTCGGCCGCGATGTCGGCGGGGTCGGCCTCGCCGTAGAAGTATTCGTCTTCCGGATCGGCCAGCCGCAGCATCAGCTCGGCGTGCTTGCCCTGGAAGGTGTCGGAGATGTACTTGACGAAGATGAGGCCGAGCACCAGGTGCTTGTACTCGGCAGCGTCCATGTTGGCGCGCAGCTTGTCGGCAGTGGCCCAGAGTGTTTTCTTGATGTCTTCGAGCATGAGGCTGCCGGTTGGCTTGAGGGGCTGCAGGATTATGGGTAACGAAGCGGCGGAGCACCCTCGTCGTTTGCCCGCCGAGGCCATGATGCACGGTCAGTAGCTCGTGGGGTGAGCCTGCGGACAGTGTGCGTTGAAGCGTTGAGGCGTTCCGGCATCATCGTTCGATGGGCTCGACTGGGACACGTGCTGGTAGTCAATCCAGCCCCCGGCAGGACCTCAGTCGAATAACAGGTACATCTCATTCATCAGGGGTGCACATGCCGCACAGCTCCGCCTCGCTTGCCACCGCGTTCCACCGTGCAGCCCAGGTCACGCGGGCGGCGCTCTATGGAACCCAGACAGACTCGCAACTTCCCCTGCACCTGCAGTCCGACGCGAGAGTCCCCTTCTTGGGCTTCTGTGGACCGCGCTACAGACGAGGCGGCCCTGTGCTTCTCGCCATCAACCCGGGTGGCGGCGGTGACGCCTATGCGTCCCGCACGCCCCAGGACTGCGAGTTGATCCCGCTGCTTGAGGCGTTCGTCCGGGCCAATCCTGCAGAGTTGCCCGAAGCCTTCGAGCGCATGTGTGCAAGCTACTCGGCCCATGCGCAAACATGGAACCTGTGGCGGATCTTGCGGCCGACGCTGGAAGCCTGCGGAACGCCGGTCGAGGAAGTTTGCTACCTGAACTTGTTCCCCTACCGCACGGCCAAAGACGCACGCCCAGCGTCGCGCGCTCTCACCGCGGCCTGGACTCAAGTTGTGGCACCCCTGCTTCAGGCTCTTCAACCTTCGCGGCTCGTCGCGCTTGGCAAGAAGTCTGGTGGAGTGGCGGAACGCTTCCACCGGGAACCCCCTCCACTGTTCGTAGTCCCGCGAACCATCGGCGACACCTATGTTTCAGAGGATGCGCAGCGCGTGCTTGCTGCCATTCGCGAACGCGCCACGTGATCAAGTGTTTGAGCGCGGCGTTGCCTCGGTCGGGGTTCTGTAGACTGACCTCACGGCGGCAGGATCCAGTCGATCTCGCTTCCTCCCAGGATCTAAGCAGCGAACTTCCCGACCGGATAACTTTCCGGATAACTTGCATACACAAAAATCATGTAGCGAGCATCCATGCGGTTTTCCGGGCAGAGTGTGATAGTCCCCGGTCCACCAAAATGAGAAATCCCAACCCTTGTCCGGTTGGGATTTTTTTGCCTGTTCTGCTTCAAGCCCACCGGCAGCCTCAGGCTCGACGACCTCAAGAAGACGCTCAGGGCCGCTGCGTCGCCTTCCGGATACCGGTCTCAGCGGACGACCGTGAAGCCCTTCGAGCCGGTCTTGACGCGCACGGGAGGTGCCGCCCGAACGTAAGGCTCGCTGGTTTCACCGCGGATCGTGGCCGCGATCTGCCGTGCCTGACGTGCAATCGGCTCGATGAAGCGCAGGGCTTCGCCGCCGATGCTGATGCAGTCTCCCAGCGCGTGAATCGTGGCAACGTCGGTGTGCAGCGTGAGCGGGTCCACCGCAATGCCGTTGTTCCAGCTCAGTCCCGCCGACTGAGCCAGGCGGCTTGGAGTTCGCAGCCCGACGGCGGCGATGACGTGCTCGGCTTCGAATTGCCGCCCGTCCTGGGCGCTGACCGTCCGAGAACTTCCGCTGGCACGGACGCCGGTGATGTCGACTCCCCCCACGAAGGTGAGCGGCAGGTCCCGCCACGCGGCCAGGAGCTCGTTCGATTGCGCCTCGGTGAGCAGACTGCTCAGTGGTCGCTCGCACAGGTCGAGCAGCGTCACCGGATAGCCCGCCAGCGCCAGATCGTTCGCCAGCTCGCAGCCGACCAGGCCCGCGCCGGCGATCAGCACACGTTGCGGAGGCAGCGCTCCGGGCTCGCCGAGCCGGTCGCGGAAATTCAGATACGCGTCGAGGTGGTTGATGCGCCAGCACAGCGCGGGCGGCAGGTTCGGCAGATCGATCGGATCGGCGCCATGCGCAAGCACCAGATGGCGGTAGCGCAGCGTTCCGCGCGTGGTGCGCAAGGCCCGCGCGCCGACGGACACGCTGATGGCCTGCGTGCGTGCCAGCAGCCTCACGCCCAGCCGGGCCGCCGCTTGCTCCGCCGACTCCCTGACCAGCGACGCCGGGGCGATGCCCTTGGCCAGCGCCACCGACAGCAGCGGCTTGTCGTAAACATTGCCGGGACAGGCGGTGACGATCGTGATCGGCAGATGCGCGTCGTGCTCGCGAAGCGACTGAGCCATTTGCCAGCCCGCGCGGCCGGCACCGACGATGACGACGCCGGCATCGCGACGACCTCCGCGAGCGTGTCCGGCAGAAGCGGCCGCACTCGCGGAGGTACGACGCAACACCGGCAGCGGCTCGCAGGGTTCGAAATCAGCCTTGCTGACGCCACACAGCGGACACGCCCAGTCGTCCGGTATGTCTTCGAAGCGCGTGCCGGGAGGCAGGCCACCGTCGGCATCGCCCAGGGCCTCGTCGTAGATCCAGCCGCAGGCACGGCAGATGAAGGTCCGCCAGGCTTGCGCGGTCATGGGTTGCCCGCTGTGCTCATGGGATCCCGCGGCCGGCCACTCAAGCCTGCGCCACGGTGGCGCTGAGCCGTGCGATTTCCTTGCGCAGGTGCTTGATCGCCGGCGTGACGATGGCCACGAAGTGCGATTCGCGCACACGCCGCTGCACGGCCGAACTCATCAGGTACCCGCGTGCGCCATGGTGCAACAGTGCCGACTGCGCCGCGCGCAAAGCCAGCTCGGCAGCGTGAGCGCGTGTATCGCAAACGTCGATCAGGTATTCGGTGTCAGTCGCGAACGGGGTGCGGGCCAGTCGCATCGTGCGCTCGGTCAGGGCGTCGAGCTCGGCTTGCAGCTCATCGGGGCGTTCATCGAGGAATTCGTTGACGTGGCCGAGCGCGCGCTCGACATCCCACATGGAGTCGATGGCACCTTGAGTCACGCCCAGTCCCATGCCGCACTGCAACAGGATGAACGCCGCACGCACTCGGCCGATGTAAGGCCGCGCCGGGTCTGCGACGAGCGTGTCGGCACCGATGAAGTGATCGGTCAGTCGCACCGCCCACGTGTTGGTGCCCTCCATGGCCGAGAACGACGGGCAGTTGCGCAGTTCCACGCCTTCGGCGTCGCAGCGCACGATGAACATGATCTCGTGGCCGCTGGCTTCACTGGTGGCGCTGTCGGTGTTCTCGACGGTCGCCACCGCACCGAAGTAGTGGTCGGGCCCGAGGTTGCTGACCCAGGGCAGGGTGCCGTTGACGCGGTAGCCGCCTTCGACCTTGCGGGCATGCAACAGAAAGGTTTCGATGCCTGCGAAGGTCTTCATCGGGTTGCTCAGGCCGGTGGCGCCCAGCGTGTGGCCGGACGCATGGTCGCGCAGCGCCTGACCCATCAGCGCCGGGTTGCCTGACTCTTCCATGTACAGGCCGCAGGCGTCGTGACACCACACCATGAAACCGGTGGCACCGCAGACCCGGGAAACCTCGGCCATGGCCTGGATGGCCGCAACGTAGTCATGCTGGCCATCGAGCCGCAAGTGGGCGCTCAGGGCGCCCGCCGCACCGAGTTGCTTCAACACCGCCTTCGGGTAGGTACCTTGCCGGTCGATGGCGTCGGCCATTGCCGCGAGGTCTCCAACGGCAATCGCCCGCACCTTCTCCAGCATCGACGCCTTGATCGCTGCCGTAGGAGTCACCTGGCCAGCCAGAGGCTCCAGCGTCGAATCGGTGAGCACGGCTGCCATGGGGGGGCTCCTGAAAGGTCAACGCGGGATCAGGCCAGATCGATCTGGAACGGGATCGGGTTGCGCATGCTGTTGGCCACAGGCGAATACATGTTGGCGTGCTTGACGATTTCGTCGAGCACCTCGCGAGTGGCGTCGCCTTCGACGACCACCTTCACGCGGATCGCCTGAAAGCCCATGTCGGCCGGGGCCTTCAGCGCGCCGCCGGCACCCCAGGCCGCGGGGTTTCCGATGTCCCCCTCGAGGAACAGCTCCAGTTTGCTCAGCCTGACCTGCTTCCAGGTGGCCACTGCGGTGATGCCCACTGCGAGGCAGCCGCCCAGCGCCGACAGCACGATCTCGCCGGGCGCCGGCGCGGTGTCCTGACCGAACAGGTGCGGCGGTTCATCGACCACCACCGGCGCGTGGTTGCCCACGTAGCTCAATGTGCGGTACTGGCCCTCGACCACGGTATGGACCTTGTTGGTGCCACGCGAGGCCGGGTTGTTGCGGCCCTTCTCGGCGAAGGCGAGCAGGCCATCGCGGTCGATCGGGCGCAGGTAGGTCTTGACGGTGGTGGTCGTGGTTTCGGTCGATGACATGAGCTGAGTCTCCGGAAAAAGTTTGAAGCGCTCTGCGGCGCGGGGATGGTCGGAGCCGCACGGGCTGTGGGTCTGTTCGCCAGCCAACCCGCCGACGGCACCAGGCCGTGCATGGGAGACCGTATTTCGCGAAAGCGAGATTTTATGCGGCTGACGCAAGGCCTTTGCCGCCTGCGTCGGGTCATCGGGTCCGATGTTCGGCCTCGGACAGATTTCGGCCATCGACAGTTGCAGACGTTCGTTGCGTGTGGCGCTGCGGGGCGCCACAGTCTTGCGTTGACTCGCCTTGGCTTCAACACGTCCGCGCCAAGGATGAAACAATGGCGGGCTTTGTCTACCTCCAACCTCGATGATTCGCCCTCCCTGCACACCACTGACGGCCCGAACAGCCGGGCGCCCGCTGTGATGAACGCGGAGCCTGCGGACTCGTCAGCCGCGCCCTATGCGCTGAGTGGCCGCGGTCTTGCGTTTTCCTACGGCAAGGGCCAGCCGATCTTCGAGTCGGTGTCGCTCGACGTGCGACCACGCGAGATCGTCGCGCTGCTCGGCGGCAGCGGATGCGGCAAGTCGTCGCTGCTGCGCGTGCTCGCCAAGCTGGCGGAGCCGAGCCGCGGGGAGATCGAGTTTCTGGGCGCGCCGCTGCTGGCGCCGCACCCGCGGGCGGCGCTGGTCTTCCAGCAGCCGAGCTTGCTGCCCTGGTTGAGCGTGGCGGGCAATGTCGGTTTCGGCCTCGATTTCTCCCATCAGCCGCAGATCGATCGCGTGGCGCTCGACAAGCGTGTGCGCGATGCGCTGGAGGCGGTCTCGTTGTCCCGCCACGACAAGCTCTACCCGGCGCAGCTGTCGGGTGGCATGGCTCAGCGCGTGTCGCTGGCCCGCGCGCTGGCGCGCGAGCCGCAATTGCTGCTGGCCGACGAGCCGTTCTCTGCGCTTGACGCGATCACCCGCGCCGAGATGCAGACGCTGCTTGTCGAACTGGTACACCGCTGGCACACCGCCGCGCTGCTGGTCACGCACGACATCGACGAGGCCATCCTGGTGGCCGACCGCATCCTGCTGATGGGGCGCGCCGAGCCCGCGCAACCAGCGCGCGTGCTGCATGAATGGACCGTGTCGATCGAACGCCCCCGCGAAAGTCACGCGGCCGAAGTGACTGCGCTGCGGCTCGATATCCTGGCCGCGTTGCAGTCGCTGCGCCACGCCTGAACCTCCTCGACTCGAAGGAACACCCCATGACGTCCGAAGCCCCCTCCCTTGCCTCGCGCTACACCCACATCTGCGCCTCGTCCGATTGCGGTTGCGGCCTGACGCGGCGCGACATGCTGCGCCTCGGCGCGCTCGCCACTGCCTCGGTGGCAGCGCCGTTGCTCAGCGCCGGCGATGCGCGTGCCCAGGCTTTCAAGGGGGATGACCAGCCGGTCAAGATCGGCTACCTGCCGATCACCGACGCGACTCCGCTGCTGGTGGCGCATGGCCGCAAGATGTATGAAGCCGAAGGCCTGCGAGCCGAAGCGCCGCGGCTGTTTCGCAGCTGGGCGCAGATCGTCGAGGCCTTCGTTTCGGGGCAGGTCAACGTGATCCACCTCCTGACTCCGGCCGCCCTGTGGGTGCGCTACGGATCGAAGTTTCCGGCCAAGATCGTCGCCTGGAACCACGTCAACGGCTCGGCACTGACGGTCGCGCCGAGCATCAACAGTGCGGCCGATCTGGGCGGGCGCACGGTGGCCATTCCGTTCTGGTATTCGATCCACAACGTGCTGCTCCAGCAGATCCTGCGCGCCAGCAATCTGGTGGCGGTGACGCGATCGCGGGATGGTCAGCTCGCGCCCAACGAGGTCAACCTGATCGTGATGCCGCCGGCCGAGATGGTGTCGGCGCTGGCAGCCGGCTCGATCGCCGGCTTCATCGTGGCCGACCCCTTCAACGCTGCGGCCGAGATCGCCGGCGTGGGCAAGGTGCTCCGTTTTTCGGGTGACGTCTGGAAGAACCACGCCTGCTGCGCCACGGTTCTGGCCGAGCGCGATCTGGTCGAGCGTCCCGAATGGGCCCAGCGCGTCACCACCGCGCTCGTGAAGGCGCAGTTGTGGACGCGCGAAAACCAGGTCGACACCGCGCGGATGCTGTCGAGCACGGGCGAAGGCCGCTACACGCCGCACCCGCTGCGAACACTGACCAAGGTGCTTGCTGCGACCGACTACGCCAGCTACGAGGCGAGCGGCGTGGTGCGCCACAAGGGCTGGGCGCAGCGACGCATCGACTTCCAGCCATATCCGTTCGCGAGCTACACCGAAGAACTGGTTGCCGCCATCCGGCAGACCAAGGTCGAGGGCGACACGCGCTTCCTGGAAGCGCTCAATCCGAAGTTCGTCGCAGGCGATCTGGTCGACGACCGCTTTGTTCGCAAGGCACTTGCCGCCGTCGGCGGTCCGCAGGTGTTCGGCCTGCCGGCCGATCTGCTGCGCAAGGAAATGGTGCAGGTTTGAGGCGCATCCCGTGAGCGAGCTGGCAAAGGAGGCGCCGGCTGACATCGACGCATCGGCGGCGCCGGCCGTAACGCACTGGCGTCGCCTGCTGCCGTGGCTGGGACTCGCGCTGGCGATGGGCGTGTGGTGGATCGGTGCGCAACTGCTGATCCTGCGCACGCCGATCGCTGCGTCTTTTGCGCCCGGGCCCTCGTTGCAGGCACTGGCGCGTTTGCTGTCCAGCGGTGAGTTGCTGCCGCACGTGATCACCAGCCTGCAGCGGGTGGCGGTGGGGCTCGGCCTGGCGGTGGCCATCGGCGTTCCGCTCGGCGTGCTGACCGGGTTGTCGAAGCGCTTCGCCGAGGGCACCACACCCGTGTTCCAGTTCCTGCGCATGGTCTCGCCGCTGTCGTGGATGCCGATTGCGGTGATGGTGCTCGGGGTCGGTGATGCCCCGGTGTACTTCCTGCTGGCGTTCGCCGCGGTGTGGCCGATGTTGCTGAACACCGCCGCGGGTGTCGCCCAGCTCGACCCCAACTGGCTGCTGCTGTCGCGCAGTCTGTCCGCGACACGGCGCGAGACCGTGCTGCATGTGGTGCTGCCCGGCATCACCGCGCAGATCCTGACCGGCGTGCGTCTGGCCATCGGCATCATCTGGATCGTGCTGGTGCCCGCCGAGATGCTGGGCGTGTCGGCCGGACTCGGTTATTTCATTCTCGACACGCGCGATCGGCTGGCCTACGACGAACTGATGGCCGCCATCGTGCTGATTGGCGCACTCGGCTACGCCCTCGATGTGGCAGCCCGCTGGATGCACGCCCGCTGGCTTCATCGCTGACAACCGTCCTGGCTGTAACGCCGGCTGCCGTGGTCAGGCACACCCGCCAGGGCCGGCAACCCAGGCCGGCTGCCATCGGCGAGGGGCGTCTCAAAGACCACGCGGTTGCGCCCTTCTCTCTTGGCCTGTTACAGCGCCTTGTCGGCACACTGGATCGCAGCGTCCGGGCTGCCTCCTGCAAGGCCCTGCTGGCCGACAAGGTCGTCGGCCGCGAGCCGCTGGCCCAGATGCAGAAGATCATCGAAACCGAGAACACGACCTGTTCGACGTGCTGGTCCAAGTGGCCTTCGCAGCCGAACCGGTGACGCGGGCCGAGCGCGCTGTGGCAGCCAAGTCAGCCACGGCCGCCGAGTTCACAGACAAGCAGCAGGCGTTCGTCGACTTCGTGCTGGCGAAGTACGTCAGGCAGGGTCTCGACGAACTGGACGCCGAGAAGCTGTCACCGCTGCTCAAGCTCAAGTACAACAACGCGATCGCGGGTGCCTTCGCCGAGCTGGGCAACCCGTAGCAGGTGCGCAAGGTGTGAAGGCGGCTTTTCATGAACCACCAAAAACAAAGCATTCTTTAATTCTTACGGCGGATGTGAAAGAAGACCTGCATTGAATCGCCCGCGAATTCGCGGAGACTGCCCGGAATTGCCATGACCCGGTTCGGGTCATCAGGGCTCGCGACTTGCTCGCGCGCCAGCAGCAGCTTACATCCGAGACCCTTCTGATAAAACGGCCCGCCACCTCACCGAACACCATGCGCTTCGACGGAAAGCTCAGATCCTGGAACGATGAACGAGGCTTCGGCTTCATCGAGCCCACGCAAGGCGGCGACGAGATCTTCGTGCACATCAAGGCATTTCCGCCCGGCACGGGTCGCCCGGTCGTCGGCCTGCCACTGTCGTTCGAGGTCGAGCTGGGCCCGCAGGGGAAGAAGCGGGCCCGGTCCGTCGAGTTCATTCGCACGCGCAGTCCGGGACGCCGTACACGCTCCGAGTCGCCGGCACCCTGGACTCCCGCGCGCGTCCTGGCGATCCCGGCGTTCGTGTTGCTGTACGCCTTCGTCGCTTCCCAATGGTCGGTCAAGCCCGTGGTCGCCGTGGCCTACCTGCTCGCCAGCCTGCTCGCATTCATGGCCTACGCGCTAGACAAGTCGGCAGCCCTGCAGGGCCGCTGGCGGACCCCCGAGTCCACGCTGCACCTCTTCAGTCTGGCCTGCGGCTGGCCCGGTGCATTGATGGCGCAGCAACTGCTGCGGCACAAGTCATCGAAGCCGGGCTTCCGATCGACTTACTGGGGCACGGTCGCGCTCAATGTCATGGGATTCATCGCCAGCCACTCCCCATGGCTGGCCGCAGCGATCACGTGACCTGATCGACCAGCGGTCCCGCGAGTAGCCGACATGGAAGCCGAAGCCACTGCCATATCTGCCGCAGCCGAGCTGATCGCCGACGCAGACGCGCTGCTGATCACCGCAGGTGCCGGCATGGGCGTCGACAGCGGATTGCCCGACTTCCGCGGGGCCGAGGGCTTCTGGCGAGCCTACCCGGCGCTGGGTCGGCGCGGCCTGCAGTTCCATCAGGTGGCGAGCCCGCACACCTTCGAAGCCGACCCCGCGCTGGCCTGGGGGTTCTATGGGCACCGCCTGGGCCTGTATCGACGTATTGCGCCCCATGCCGGCTTCGACATCCTTCGGCGCTGGGGAGAAGGCAGGCGCCACGGCTGCGGCGTGTTCACGTCCAACGTCGATGGTCACTTCAGGCACGCCGGCTTCGATGCGAACGCGCTCGCGGAGTGCCACGGGTCGATCCACCACCTGCAGTGCAGCCAACCGTGCAGCGACGACATCTGGCCGGCCGATGCGTTCGTGCCGATCGTCGACACCGACACCTGCACGCTGTTGAACGAGCCGCCGCGCTGTCCGCACTGCGGCTCGATCGCCCGGCCCAACATCCTGATGTTCGGCGACTCCGGCTGGATCGAACACCGCTCATCGGCTCAGGAGTCGTCGCTGAATCACTGGCTGGACGGC
>Ga0116157_10001818_pt1 | contig 21217 bp, 17 predicted proteins | sample AD_UKC048_MetaG_FD_89882 | JGI IMG/M metagenome (GOLD analysis project Ga0116157, IMG submission 89882) | Active sludge microbial communities of municipal wastewater-treating anaerobic digesters from USA - AD_UKC048_MetaG | ecosystem: Engineered > Bioreactor > Anaerobic > Digestate | place: USA...
ACCGGCTCGAAGGCCTGGATACCGAGCCGGTGCAGGGTCGGCGCGCGGTTGAGCATGACCGGGTGCTCGCGCACCACCTCGTCGAGCACCGCGAAGACCTCGGGGGTCTCCTGCTCGACGAGCATCTTGGCCTTCTTGATGTTGTAGACGACGTCCTTCTCGACGAGCTTCTTCATGATGAACGGCTTGAAGAGCTCGAGGGCCATCTTGGTCGGCAAGCCGCACTGGTGGATCTTGAGCTCCGGGCCGACAACGATCACGGAGCGGCCCGAGTAGTCGACGCGCTTGCCGAGCAAGTTCTGGCGGAAGCGGCCCTGCTTACCCTTGAGCATGTCGGACAGGGACTTGAGCGGCCTGTTCGAGGCGCCCTTGACGACGCGCTTCTTCTTCGAGTTATCGAAGAGGGCGTCGACGGCCTCCTGGAGCATGCGCTTCTCGTTGCGGATGATGATATCCGGGGCGTTGAGGCCCTGGAGGCGCTTGAGGCGGTTATTACGGTTGATGACGCGGCGGTACAGGTCGTTGAGGTCGCTCGTCGCGAAGCGCCCCCCGTCGAGCTGGACCATCGGCCTGAGCTCCGGCGGGATGACCGGGATCACGTCCATGATCATCCACTCGGGCTTGTTGCCGGAGCCGCGGAAGCTCTCGATGATCTCGATGCGCTTGAGGAGGCGCTTGTCGCTCTTGGCGCCCTTCTCGATCATCTTGGCGCGCAACTCGCCGGCCATGTCGTCGAGGTCGATGCCCTCGAGCAGGGAGCGCACGGCCTCGGCGCCCATGCCCGCGGTGAAGGCGCCGCCGTAGCGATCCTGCGCCTCGTAGTACTCCTCCTCGGTAAGGAGCTGCATCTTCTTGAGGTCGGTGTCGCCGGCGTCTATGACGATGTACTTCTCGTAGTACAGCACCGAGCGCAAGGCCGCGACCGGCAGGTCGAGGAGCAGGCCCATGCGACTCGGCACGGAACGGTAGAACCAGATGTGCGAGACCGGCGAGGCCAGCTCGATATGGCCCATGCGTTCGCGGCGAACCTTGAAGTGCGTCACCTCGACGCCGCAGCGGTCGCAGATCACGCCCTTGTAGCGGATCGACTTGAACTTGCCGCAGTAGCACTCCCATTCCTTGGTCGTGCCGAAGATGCGCTCGCAGAAGAGGCCGTCCTTCTCGGGGCGGAGCGTGCGGTAGTTGATGGTCTCGGGCTTCTTGACCTCGCCGTAGCTCCAGCTGCGGATCATGTCCGGGCTGGCCAGGCGAACCATTATGCTATCGAAATCCTGTATGTCTCTCATGCAGTCTCCCCCTTAAAGCGGGCTTTGATCGGAGAAGAAGACCACGGAGACACGGAGACGCGGAGATGGAAGGAAAGATATAGTGAAAGCCGTTTCCCTAGTATCCTTGATTGATCCTTATCCATCTCTTCTCCGTGCCTCCGTGACTCCGTGGCTAATTCTTGCTAGAAGTTCGAACCTTGCTTGCTGATCAGGTCCTCGTCGCGCTCGGTCAGCGGGATCTGCTTATTCTTCGCGTCGAAGATCCGCATGTCGAGGCCGAGGCCGCGCAGCTCCTGCACCATGACGTTGAAGGCCTCGGGTATGCCGGCCGCGGTGTGCGGCTCGCCCTTGACGATGGCCTCGTAGACCTTGGCGCGGCCGGTCATGTCGTCGGACTTGATCGTCAGGAGCTCCTGCAGCGTGTTGGCGGCGCCGTAGGCCTCGAGGGCCCAGACCTCCATCTCGCCGAGGCGCTGGCCGCCGAATTGGGCCTTGCCGCCGAGTGGCTGCTGGGTAACCAGCGAGTACGGGCCGGTCGAACGAGCGTGCATCTTGTCGTCGACCAGGTGGTGCAACTTCATGAAGTAGATGACGCCGACGGTGACCGGGTTCTGGAAATGCTCGCCGGTACGGCCGTCGCGGACCGGCGTCTTGCACGACGCGGGCAGCCCCGCCTCCTGGAGCTTGGCCTCGATCATCTCCTGGTCGGGCGACTGGAACACCGGGGAGCTGAACCACTCGTCCAGAGTCGATCCGATCCACCCCAGTTCGGTCTCCATCAGCTGGCCGATATTCATGCGGCTCGGCACGCCGAGCGGGTTCAGGCAGATATCGAGCGGGGTGCCGTCGTCGAGGTACGGCATGTCCTCCACGGGTAGCACGCGGGCGACGATGCCCTTGTTACCGTGGCGGCCGGCCATCTTATCGCCTTCCTTGAGCTTGCGCTTGGCTGCGATCAGTACCTTGACCACCTCTTCGACGCCGGGGGACAGGTCGTCGTTCGCGGAGCGCTTGAGGCGCTGCACGTCGATGATCGTGCCCTCGATGCCGTGGGGCACGCGGAGCGAGGTGTCGCGGACGTCCTTGGCCTTCTCGCCGAAAATAGAGTTGAGGAGCTTGAACTCCGGCGTCGTCTCGGTCTCGCTCTTGGGCGTGACCTTGCCGACCAGGATGTCCCCGGCGTTGACCTTGGCTCCGATGCGGATGATACCCTCGGCGTCCAGGTTATCCAGGCTCTTCTCGCTGGTGTTCGGGATGTCGCGCGTGATGCGCTCCGGCCCGAGCTTGGTCTCGCGGACCTCGGTCTGGAATTCCTTGATATGGACCGACGTGAACAGGTCGTCGCGGACGACGCGCTCGGAGATGAGGATGGCATCCTCGTAGTTGTAGCCGTTCCACGGCACGAAGCCGGCCAGGATATTACGGCCTAAGGCGAGTTCGCCGTCCTTGGTCGCTGGGCCGTCGGCGATGACCTGCCCCTTGAGTATTTTCTCGCCGGCCTTGACGATGGGCCGCTGATTATAGCAGGTATCCTGGTTGGTACGCTGGTACTTGATCAGCAGGTACTCGTCGCGGGCCTTGGGGTCGGCGTCCGGCTTGATCACGACGCGGAGCGCGTCGACCCAGGCCACCACGCCGGAGCGCTTGGCCTTGATCAGCACGCCCGAGTCGTAGGCGCACTTCTTCTCCATGCCGGTGCCGACGCGCGGAGGGTCGGTAAAGAGGAGCGGCACCGCCTGGCGCTGCATGTTCGAGCCCATAAGGGCGCGGTTGGCGTCGTCGTGCTCGAGGAAGGGGATGAGCGCCGCGGAGACCGATATGATCTGCTTGGGCGACACGTCCATGTACTGGAGCTCGGGCGCGGTCCTGGTCGTATAGTCGCCCTGGTGCCTGCACGACACCTGGCCCTCGAGGAAGTTGCCGTCCTTGTCGATCTTGGCGCTGGCCTGGGCGACGTAGTACTTGTCCTCGTCCATCGCGGACAGGAACTCGATGTCGTCGGTCACCTTGCCGTCCCGCACCTTACGGTACGGCGTCTCGAGGAAGCCGTACTCGTTGACGGTGGTATACGTGGCGAGCGACACGATGAGGCCGATATTCGGGCCTTCCGGCGTCTCGATCGGACACATGCGGCCATAGTGCGTGTAGTGCACGTCACGTACCTCGAAGCCGGCTCGATCACGGGACAGGCCGCCCGGGCCGAGCGCGTTGAGGCGCCGCTTGTGGGTCAGCTCCGCGAGCGGGTTGACCTGATCCATGAACTGGGACAGCTGGCTGGAGCCGAAGAACTCCTTGATCGCGGCGACGACGGGCTTGATCGAGATCAGGTCCTGCGGCCGTATGGTATCGGTCTCCTTGAGCGACATGCGCTCCTTGGCGATACGCTCCATGCGGCTGAAGGCGCTCTTCATCACGTTGGCCAGGAGCTCGCCGACCGAGCGTACGCGGCGGTTTCCGAGGTGGTCGATATCGTCGAGGTTATTCTCGCCGTAGTAGACGGTCATCAGGTACTTCATCGTCGCGATGATGTCCTCGCGAGTCAGCGTGAAGTCCTTGACCGGTACCACGTAGTCGAATTTCTTATTGAGCTTGTAGCGACCGACCTTGCCCAGGTCGTAGCGACGGCTCGTGAAGAACAGCGAGTGGAGGTCGCGCTCGGCGTTCTCCACCGTTATCGGCTCCCCGGGCATCAAAGTCGAGTAGACGGCGGCGAGGGCGTCGGCCTTGGTCGGCTCGTCCTGGCTCGGGTCTTCCTTGATCAACTTGATGTCCTCGCGTTCGAGGCAGTTGAGGATCATGTTCCAGTGCAGGCCGTCCTCGCCGTCGAAGTCGACGACCTCGAGCTCGGAGACGCCCAGGGCCACCATCTCGTCGACGTCGTGGAGGTGGATCTTCTCGCCGGCGCGGTACATCTTCTTGCGCTCGCCGTCCTGCTCTATCCAGACGGACCTGGCGAGCACCGCGTTGACGGCGCCGTCGCGGTCGCCGCGGGCCTCGGAGATCTTGATGGATCTCGTCTTGTAGAACGCGGCGATGATGTCCTCGCGCGTCTCGAGCCCGACGGCCCTGAGGAACATGGAGCCGAGGATACGCTTCTTGCGGTCGATCTTGGCGTAGATCAGCTCCTTCTTGGAGTCGATCTCGAACTCGAGCCACGAGCCGCGATACGGGATGATGCGGGCGGAATAGATGCCTTTCTCATGGCAGAAAATGACGCCCGGCGACCTGTGGATCTGCGACACGACGACGCGCTCGGCGCCGTTGATGATGAAGGTGCCGCGATCGGTCATCAGCGGGATATCGCCGAGGTAGATATCCTTCTGGCGTATCTCGCCGGTCTTCTGGAACACGAGGTTGATACGGGCCTTGAGGGGGACTGCGTAGGTGAGGCCCTTCTGCTTGCACTCGTACTCGGAGTACTTCATCGCCTCCTCGTCGAGCTGGTAATGCTCGTACTCGAGGAGCATGTCTCCGTTCGGGCTCTCGATCGGGAAGGTCGCCTTGAAAACCTCCTCGAGCCCCTGCTCGTCGGGCAAGCTGCCCGAAAGCACCTTCTCGCGCTGCAGGAAGCGCTCGTAGCTGGACAGCTGTATGTCTATAAGATCGGGAAGCTCTATCGCCTCCTTGTAATCCTTGCCTATGTAGGTACGGGAGATCTTATTCTCGGTGTAGGCCATCGTTACCCCCTCTCGTGGTTCCGGTGTACGCTTTTTTAACTCGGTCTATGGTAAACGCGTCGCCCCCATGGGGGCGCCGCGACGACTTGCCGCGCCAGGGGCGCCGTCCGCCGACTCAGCCGTGGAAGGCGCGAAAAGGTACCGGGCGCGCCAGGGCGCCCGGTACCTCTGACCGCGGCACGATGCCGCGGCGGGAGTAGCGTTGATTCGACGCTTTCTTCAAGTTCCTTACTTTATCTCGACCGCGCCGCCGGCCTCGGTGATCGCCTTCTTGATCTTCTCGCCCTCGTCCTTGGCGATGCCCTCCTTCAGGGGCTTGTCGCCCGCCTCGACGAGATCCTTGGCCTCCTTGAGGCCCAGGCCCGTGATGGTGCGGACTTCCTTGATGATCGCGATCTTCTTGTCGGCGGGCACGTTGCCCTTGAGGATCACGGTGAACTCGGTCTGCTCCTCGGCCGGGGCGGCCGCGGCGCCGGCGGCGCCGGCGACCATCGCGACGGGAGCCGCGGCGGTGACGCCGAACTTCTCTTCCATGGCCTTGACGAGGGCGGAAACCTCGAGGACGGTCATCTCGGCGATGGCATCCAGGATCTGATCGGTGGTAAGCGCTGCCATATTATCTTCTCCTTATGGCTAAAAACGATAGCTCTTCCTACGGAGGAGCGTCTTCCCCGCGGGTCGCCCCACGGGGAGGGATCAAGGCGAACAGGTACGGCAGCCACCGAAGCCTGAACGCCGCGAGTCTCTGTACAGGATCGCTTAGGCGCCCTTCTTGTCGGCCACGGCCTGCAGGGTCCGGACGAGCTTCGTCGGAACCCCATTCAGGGCGTAGACCAGGTTCTGGAGCGGAGCGTTCATCGCGCTCATGAGCATCGACAGGAGCTGGCTCTTGCCCGGTAGCTTGGAGAACGCCTCCATCTGGACCTTGTCGTACACATCCTTGTCGACGAGGCCGCCCTTGAGCTTGACCGAGGTCTCCTTGCCGAACTCGAGGATGATCTTGGCGACCTCGTTCGAGTCTTTCTTGGCGAAGGCCACGGCGGTCGGGCCGACGAGCAGGCCACTTACGTCCGGGAACTGCTTCTGCTCGAACGCGATGCGCGCGAAGTTGTTCTTGACGATGTGGTACTCGGCGTTCTTCTCGCGGAGCTGCGCCCTGAGGGCGGTAATCTGCTCCACGGTCAGGCCGCGATAATCGGTGAATATGAAGTCGCTCGAGGCGGCGATCTTGGCGCCGACGGCCTCGATGGCCTCGACCTTGCTAGGCTGGGTCTTCTTCGCTCGTAAGGCCATGTCTTACCTCTCTACCTTGGCCAGGGCGACCTTGACGCTCGGCGTCATCGTGCCGGCCACGTACACGGACTGGACGAATTCGCCCTTCACGTCGGACGGGCGCTTGCGCTGGATCTCGGCGAGCAGCGTCTCGAGATTGGAGGCGACCTGAGCCGGTTCCATCGACAGCTTTCCGACCGAGATATGGACGATGTTGGTCTTGTCGGTCCTGAACTCGGTACGGCCCTTCTTGAGCTCGCCGATGGCGGCCTTGATATCGAAGGTGACGGTACCGGTCTTCGGGTTCGGCATGAGGCCGCGTCGTCCGAGCACCATACCGAGCTTACCGACGTCCTTCATCATGTCGGGCGTCGCGACGGCAATGTCGAAGTCCATCCAGCCGCCCTTGATCTTCTCGATCAGCTCGTCGCTACCGACATAGGCGGCTCCGGCCTCGAGGGCTTCCTTCTCCTTGTCGGGCTTGCAGAAGACGAGGACCTTCTTCTCGGCCTTGAACTGGAAGGGGAGGACGACCGTGTCGCGGACCGTCTGGCTCTTCTTGAGGTTGAGCCTGATATGGGCCTCGACCGTCTCGTCGAACTTGGCGACCTTGAGCTCCTTAAGCAGAACGCAGGCCTCGGCGAGCTCGTAGGCCTTGTCGGACTCGACCTTCTTGGCGACTTCCCTGTATTTCTTACCGTGCTTCATCGCTTACCACTCCACTTCGACGCCCATGGCGCGGGCGGTACCGGCTATGATGCGCTCGGCGGCCTCAACATCGTTGGCCGAGAGATCCTTGAGCTTGAGCTTGGCGATCTCCGTCACCTTGGCATGGGGGATCTTGCCGACCTTCTGCTTGTGGGGCACCGCAGAGCCCTTATCAAGGCCGATCGCCTTCTTGATGAGGACGGACGCGGGCGGCGTCTTCGTGATGAAGGTGAAGGTCTTGTCCTTGTAGACCGTGATGACGCAGGGAATGGTGAGCCCCGCCTCCATCGACTTGGTCCTGTCGTTGAACTGCTGGCAGAACTGCGGGGCGCTGACGCCGTGGGGACCGAGTGCGGGTCCTACGTGCGGCGCTGGCGTAGCCTTGCCTGCTGGGCACTGCAACTTGATGATCGCGGTGACCACTTTCTTAGCCATGATCGACTCCTTTCGTGGTGTCCCGTGACGCCCCATGGCGCCCGGGCCCCGGTCCTCCCCTCCTTATAGAGGGGTCAGGTTGCCGGGGTTAGCGCCTTCCGCCGGGAGAGCGCGTCTCGCGCCCTAAGTACGGAAGGCTCCCATCATACGGAGCGGGTCCCCGGTATAACCGATTCCGCGCCCTTGCGGGCACGACGCGCGTACCCGCGCGACCCTGCTGTATCCCGAACCTATGAGAAGCGCCCGAAGGCGCCGCTTGCCTCGCTACATTTTCTCCACCTGGAGCATGTCGACCTCGACGGGCGTCGCGCGCCCGAAGATGCCCACCATGACCCGGAGCTTGTTTTTATCGGGGCTGACCTCCTCGATCGTCCCGGTGAACGAATCGAACGGCCCCTCGATGATCTTTACCTGCTCGCCGACCGAGAACGTCTGCCTCGACTTGGCCGGCCTCTCGCCCTTGATCTCGCCGGCGCGCTGCAGGATATGCCTGGCTTCGTCGCCAGATATCGGGGCCGGCTTATGATGCATGGTAGCCCCGACGAAGCCGGTGACGCCGGTTATCTTCTTGATCGTCGAACAGGTGGCCTTCCAGTCGCTCTCCGGAAGATCCATCTCGACGAGGATGTAGCCCGGGAGCATCTTCCTGGACGACGTGCGGCGCTTACCGTCCTTGACGTCGACCACTTCCTCGCTCGGGATCTTGATATCGGTCACCACCGCGCCATCCAGGTCCCCGTTGGCGATGAGCATGCGGATAGTCCGCTCGATCTTCGCCTCGTAGCCGGAATAAACGTGCAGGACGTACCAGGATTTAGCCATTTGTACCGCTACCGGATCAGAAGAACAGGTCGATACCGCGGACGAGGAGCAGGTCCACGACACCGAGGAACAGCGCCACGACCAGCGTCGAGACGAGCACAACCTTGGTAGAGGCGATCACGCTGTCCTTGGACGGCCAAACGACCTTCTTGAGTTCGCCGTAGCTATCTTTAAAGAACTGGACTATCTTTTTCATGCGGGGCTCCTTGCGGCGATATCGAACCCTCGGGTTCGCTCTCTTGCCAAATAGCTCGTAAACAGAGCCGCCGCGCCATGCGGCGCGGCTACGAAGAAGCGGCCAACGAGGCCGCGCCATACCAACAGGCCAGGAAGGACTCGAACCCTCAACATCCGGTTTTGGAGACCGGCGCTCTACCATTAGAGCTACTGGCCTAATCGTCCGCCTGCCGGGCTCGAGGGGAGCCGGGCAGGCGCACGACGCGATACGGCCGAGACCGCATCGCCAGACGAAGGCTTACTTTACCTTCGTCTCCTTGTGCAGGGTATGCTTATGATCCCACTTGCAGTACTTCATGAGCTCAAGCTTCTCCTGCTTGGTCTTCCTGTTCTTCGTCGTCGTATAGTTTCGGCGCTTGCATTCGGTGCATGCAAGGGCGATGATCTCAACGACCTGCTTCTTTCCAGCCATGGTCCGACCCTCCCGGAAGATTGACGGCCGCCTCGGCGATCGTCGAAAAAAAATGGAGCCCCGGTACGTCGCGACGCGCCGCGTCAATCGCGCCGACCAGCCCCAGACACCTACGAAGAGCCCTCGATCGGATGACGCGAAGCGTCAACCGACTTGCAGGCCTGGCGCATCAGCGATGCGCAGAGAGCCCTCGATCGGACGGCGCGGAGCGACGACCGACTTGCAGGCCTGGTTCGCCAAAGGCGAACAGAGAGCCCTCGATCGGAATCGAACCGATGACCTCATCCTTACCATGGATGTGCTCTGCCAACTGAGCTACAAGGGCGTTATAAGCGCCGGTACAATACCAACCGTCGCCGCCTTTGTCAATAGCGCGGCGACGATCAGTCCTAATTGGAACGCCTTTTGCTCCTACCCGTCACCGAGGACGCGAGGAAGCCAGCGGCCCTATCCTTCGTCACGGCGAGCAGGCCGACGCCGACCGCTCCGAACGCGAGCGCCGACAGCGCGAACGGCGCACCGTAGGCCACCAAGCCGGAGCTCGAGCCGCCGAAGGCCTCGGCAAGCGGCCTCCGCAGTAGCAAGACCGGCGTCGCGGCGATCGCGGAATAGGCCAATAGCTTCACGACATAGTGCGCCACGGCCCCGAGTGCCTCGCCGAGACCGTCCACGCCCATCCTGACCATCATGACGATCAGCGCGGCCGTATTCACGGCGCTCGCTACGGACAGGGCCAAAGCTATGCCCGCCCCTCCCATGGCCGGTTGCAGCGCGAACGCCGCGGCGACGTTCACACCGACAGCGAGGATGCCGGACCAGGCCGGCGTCCTCGTGTCGCCCCGGGCGTAGAAGGCCGGGGCCAGGATGCGGTTCGCCCCGATGAACGGCAGGCCGAGCATATGGAAGAAGAATGCGCTCGCGGTCTGCGCCACCGAATCGTCGCCGAAGGCCTGGGTCCTGAACAGCAGGGACACGATGTCGATCCGCTCGAGGATGGAGATGACGGCCACCGGCACGGTGATCAGGGCGATGGCGTCGAGCGCCCTCGTCAGGCGCTCCCGATAGCGTTTCCAATCGCCCTCGGCCGCCAGGCCCGACAGCTCAGGCAGGAGCACGGTGCCGACCGATACGACGAACACGCCAAGCACCAGCTCCTGGAGGCGTAGCGAGAAGCTGAGCGCGGTCGCGGCGCCGGTACCGGCCCTCGTCGCCAGTGAGGTCGAGACGAGCCCGTTCACCTCGTAAGCGGCCATGCCCAAGATGGTCGGGGCGATCAGAGACAGCACGCGGCGCACGCCCGGGTTCGAGAAGGCGCGCCGAGGCGACACGAGACCGAACCGGGCGCCGAAGCGCAGCACGTACGGTAGTTGGCACAGAGCCTGGAACGTGCCGCCTACGATGACGCCGACCGCCATGGCGCGCGCCGGGTTGACCGCGAGGCCGCCCAACAGCATCGGTACGAAGATAAAGCTCAGGTTGAACAGGATGGGGGCGAAGCCCGACGGCGTGAACGAGCCATAAGCGTTCAGGATGCCCTGGAAGAAGGCCGCGATCGACACGAGCGCCAGGAACGGGAACATCATGCGCATCAGGATGGTCGTCTCGACCGGCTCCGAGTCGAACAGGCCGACGAGGAGAGGCGACGCGGCGACGCCGGCGGCGACGACGGCGCAGACCGCGAGGCCGAGCGCGGTGAACATCGACGACAGGAATTCCTCGGTCTTCTCGCGGTCGCCCTCCGACAGGTAGGCCTTGACGGTCGGGATGAAGGCCACGGACATCGAGCCCTCGGCGAACAGGCGCCGGAACAGGTTCGGCACGCTGAAGGCCACGGTGAAGGCGTCGGCCAGCACGCCCGTGCCCATCAACGCCCCGCGCGTACGGTCGCGTATCAAGCCGAGCACCCGCGAGACCATCGTCAGCGCCGACAGCTTGCCGCTCTCGCGGACGAGGCGCCCGGTCGCCTCCGATTCATCGCTCATGACGGCACTCTAGCGCCAAAGGCGTCGGCGCCGCAAGGCGCGTCAACCTCCGGCTGGGACCGGGCGCTACGGACCGATATAGTAGCTGGCCAGGGCCTCGGCGAGGCGAGCGGCGCCCGACGCCACCCCGGGAGCGGCATCCGCCACGGTCAGGCCTCGGGTCATCGCGCCGGACGACACCGAGCCAAGGTCGCAGAAATCCTCGAGGCCATCGCCGAACGGCGCCGTCGACGCTACCACTTTTATAAATTCGGTACCGTAGGGCGGCTCCATCACGAAGGCGTAGGGCGCCGACTCGTCCGGCGGCAGCCGCACCGGCGAGCCGGCCGCTATATGGCCGTCGCCGCCTCCGAAGCGGTTCGGCCAGATCAACTGCACCCTACCGGTGCCGTCCACGTGGTAGACGCGCGCGTACGCGTCGTCGCTGACGCCCACTAGCAACGTCAGCGCCTCGCCGACCCGGTACGCGGCGCCGGCGCCGCGGTCGGTGCTCACCGACACGGACAGGCCGCCGGGCGTGGAGCCCGACAGCCGCGATAGCTCGCGCGACCTATCGAGCACGCCCGTGGCCGGCCTCACGGAGGCGTAGGCGGGTATCGCCTGGGCCGGCACGTACCAGTCGCCGGCGCCTATCAGGATGCCGCTCGACAGCTCGGTCAGCTCGAAACGAACCCGGGCCTTCCCGCCCTCGTCGAAGAAGCGCCCCGACAGCAGCGCCTCAGCGCCCGTCTCGCGGATGAAGTCGGCGTACGTGGCGCCGAGCACGGGGTCCATCGCGGCGGCGGCGTTGCGGTTGAGTACGCGGACCCTGGACGAGCCGGCCGCGGCGAGCAGGGCGCGGTCCTCGACCCAGCGCGAGAACGGCGTGGGCAGGCCCGAATACTCGTAGGTGAAGGTGCCGAACGCGGCCCTGACCTCCAGTAGATAGTATCCAGACGCCGCGGCGTCCAGGGCCTTGGCCAGCTCGGCGTCCTGGGCCCCCGCCAGGGCCAGGGCCGATACGGACAACAGCGCGAGCAGCAGTCTTTTAGCTATCATGCGACCTCCATCCCGACCACGAACACGCCGTAGAGTATATCGCGCCCGGCGAAACGGCGCATCCTCCCGGCCGTCCATCCGTACCGGGCCCGTCCTTGTGACGCCCGCCGCACCCATGGTATACAATCGACATGCCAGTACGACTACTCGCCCTCGACCTCGACGACACGCTCCTGACCCCCGAATTACGCATCCACCCGGCCAACCTCGACGCGGTGCGACGCGCCCTCGACTCGGGCGTCGACGTGATGCTCGCCTCGGGGCGGACCGTCGAGTCGATGATGCCCTACGCCATCGAGCTCGGCATGAAGGGCCGCGGCCTGCCGATGATCTGCGCCAACGGCGCCGAGGTCCGCGACGTCGATTCGGGCGAGCTGACGCGCAGGCTCACCCTGTCGGCCGACGCCTGCCGGGCGGCGATCGAGGCCCTGTCCGGCTACGGCCTCCCGGTCCAGGCCTACGACGACGAGGGTATCGTCGTTACCGAGCGCAACCGCTGGACCGACCGCGACCGCGAGCTGACCGGCCTGCCCATACGCGTGGCCGGGTCTCACGCCGAGATATCGGACAAGCCGAGGAGCAAGCTGATCTCGGCCGGCGAGCCGGGCCGCATCGCCGAGCTCGCCCCGGTCCTGCGCGCGCGGCTCGCGGGCCTCGCCGAGGTGGTCGTCTCCAAGCCGTACTTCATCGAGGTGCTACCGGCCGGCGCCGACAAGGGCGAGGCCCTGGCCTGGGTCGCGGGCGTCCGAGGCGTGCCGCGCGAGTCGGTGATGGCCATCGGCGACGCGGGCAATGACGTGGGCATGGTCTCCTGGGCCGGCGTCGGCTGCGCCCCGGCGGACGCGAGGCCCGAGGTGCTGGCCGTCGCCCTCCACGTGTCGCCCCTGCCCCACGACTCCGGCGCCGTCGCCGACCTGATCGACCGTCTCGTCCTCCGGGTTTGATTGCCTTCAACTCCCCCCGCCCGCCTGACGAGAATAAGAACAGACGGAAAGGAGCGAGCATGTCCCAGGAAATGAAGGATCTCGGTATCAAGCGTTGCTACGCCTGTATCCAATGGACCGGCCAGCGGACGTTCTATCCCGACAAGAAGAAGATCAAGGTCGACGAGGGGAGCGACGGCGTCTGCCTGATGACCCATCAGAAGATCAAGGGCTCCGGGCACTGCGAACAGTACTTCCCGCTGCGCTGATCCCGCGATAAGGCCACCCAGGGCCGGCTTCCCCTATCGCTCGACGGTTTTTTAGCCGAAAATGGATCGAAGGGGAACGCCATGACCACTGTTCGTATCCGCATCCTGGCCGCCTCGATCCTAGCCGCCGCTTTCGCCCTCGAGGCCTCGGCCGATATAGAGTTCGTGGGGCTGGACATCTCGCCCGACGACCGGATCCTGTTCAGCGCCCGCGTCGAGGTGCCGGGCGAGCCCGGCTACGAGACCTTGTTCTCGGCCGACGCCGAGACGGGCGAGCTCGTCCAGCTGACCTTCTACCCCGAGTCCATAGCGGTGGTCGACGACGGCCGCCGCCTCCAGATACGCAACCGCTTCGGCGTGTTCATGACCGAGCGCGGCTTCGGCGGCCTCGCGCCGCTGGCCGGCATACCGTCGTTCGCGCGCGGCTCGGCGGTCCAGCAGGGCCGCCTCGTCGACTCGAGGCCCTCCCCCGATGGCACCATGCTACTCTACCTGTCGCCGACGAGCCCCGCGCGCGGCGACCTGATCCTGTTCGACCTCTCCGTCGGCAGGGAGACGACGGTGGCCCTGTCGATCGAGTACTCGGCCGACAGCTTCCCGGCCTCGTGGTCGCCGGACAGCCGCTACTTCGTCTACGGCAAAGGCTCGGAGATCTACTACTTCTCCACCGAACAGGCGCGGGCCGGGCGCGTACCCGACGAGAGCTGGCGCAGGGTCGGAGCGGGCCGCGTATCGCAGGCGCGCTGGAGCGCCAACGGCAGCCTCTACCTCCTGCGCGACCGGTCGATGTACCGCATCATGCCCCAGGAATTCTTCACCCAGGCCATCTACTCGGGCATCGTCCAACCGGGCGTCCTCGTCGGCAAGGCCCCCTTCCCCTACGACCCCAACTTCGACTCCTTCTGGATCTCGCCCGACGGCTCCAAGGTGCTGCTCTGTAAGGACGGCCGCAACATCTTCCTGTACCGACTGGACCCTGACGACTTCGGCCGAGAGGCCGCGGTCAACGCTATGCCGTACCTGTTCCTGCAGGGCAACACCGTCGTGGACCAGGTGCTCTGGCCGTCGAACGACGAGGTGACCGTGTTCACCGCCTCGCTCCGCGAGGGCAAGCGCGTCTGCGGCGCCTATCGCGTCAAGGCCCCCGGCGTCGGGAGCGAGAGCCTGTCGGCCGGCTTCCAGTCCCTCGACGTGGCCGGCGCCACCGAGATCAGCCTATCGCCGGACGAGAGCCGGGTCGCGATCGTCACTCCCGACGGCATCGTCGTCAGGCGCTACTCCAACTGGGCCGCCGAGCGGACGCTGGCGTCGCCGGGGGCCCTGCACGCGGCCTGGATATCCCAGGACAGGCTCGCGATAGCCTCGTCGGGCGCCATCGAGACGGTCGGCGTTTCCGATGGCTCGAGGACCCTCGTCGCGCTCGGCCAGCCCGGCCGCTTCGGCTGGTCGGAAGCCGAACCCGGCGTCGTGGTAGCCCAGACCGCCGGCGGCGCCTACAAGACCGGCGCCCTGAAGGCCGCCTGGTCCCGCGCCGCGTCCTTCGACCCGCGCCCGGCTTCGACCAGTTCGCCCGGCTATCGCGTCTACTCCGACGCGCTGGCTTCCGGCTCGTACCGCAACACCATCATGGTGCGCTCGGCCAAGGGGCTGGGCACGAGAAGCCTCCTGCCCGCCCCGGCCCTCGCCTACAAGCCCTTCCCCGAGCGCGACGACCCGCGCGATCCCCTGATCTTCGACCACGGCTCGAGGATCAGGCGGCGCGAGGCGGCGCTCGTGTTCAACGCCTACGACGGCGCCGAGGGACTCGTCGGCGTGCTCGACACGCTGCGCGAGTACGGCATCGAAGCCACCTTCTTCGTCAACGGCGAATTCATCCGCCGCAACCCGGGCGCCGCCAAGCTCATCGCCGAGAGCGGCCACGAGGTCGGCAACATGTTCTTCAGCGTGTTCGACGCCACCGACTCCCGCTACCGCGCCGACGCCGAGTTCATCAAGCGCGGCCTGGCCAGGACCGAGGACGAGTACTTCGTCGCCACGGGCGACGAGCTGTCCCTGCTATGGCACTCGCCGCACTACTCGACCAGCACCGAGATACTGGAATCCGCGGCTCAGATGAGCTATACCTACGTCGGGAGGGACGTGGATCCACTCGACTGGGTCGGCCGCTTCCAGGGCTCCCTGACCCAGGGGCTGTATTCGAGCGCCCACGACCTCGTCGAGCGCGCCGTGGCGGCGGTCAGGCCCGGCTCCATCGTCCCGATACGGATAGGCATACCCGACGGCGGCCGCGAGGACTACCTCTACAACGAGCTACCGTTGCTGATCAACGCCCTGCTCTCCGAGGGCTACGAGATCGTGCCGGTCTCGGCGTTGATGAAGCACGCGGAGTAGGCCGCGCGCCGCCCGATCCCTGAATGACGGAGGACACGATGCTCGCCGACTCGTACAGGCTCGACTCACGGGCGCTCGACTACTCGGTATCGGCGGCCGACGCCGCCAGGCTGGACGGCGGAGCCTGGGGCGACGCCGTCATCGGCCAGCCGCGCGCCCTCGAGGCGCTCGCCATAGGCACCGCCATCCGAGCCAAGGGCTACAACGTCTTCGTGACCGGCGCGGTCGGTACCGGCCGGCGTACTGCGGTCATGCGGACCCTGGCCGCCTACCGGCCCGCCAGGCTCGAGCTACGCGACGTCGCCTACGTCTACTGCTTCCGCTCATCGACGGCTCCCCGCGCGTTGTACTTCAGGGCGGGCGAGGCGGCGGCGTTCAAGAAAGACCTGCACGCCTTCGTCGAGAGCGTCAAGAAGCTCGTCACCCTGCACGCCGAGTCCGGCGAAGCCAAGCGCCGCCGCGAGGAGACCGAGGCCCGGTGGCAGAAGACCGAGAACCAGCGGCTCGCCGCCTTCGAGGCGGAGCTGGCGGCCGACGGGTTCAGGGTCGTGCAGGTCCAGGGCGACGAGGGCGAGGTCTCGACCGACATCCTGCCGTTGCGGAACGGGGAGCCGGTGCCCTTCGAGAGCGTCCAGGCGGAGGCCGAGTCGGGCAAGATCCCCGAGGCGGAATTCTCGTCGCTCCGGGAGCGGTACTTCGCCCACATGGACGAGATGCGCATGCTGTTCGTCGAGCTCAGGCGGGGCCGCGCCGAGCTCGAGGAGTCCGTCGACGGGCTACGCACCCAGGCGCTGCAGCCCCTCGTCCACCGGGATATAGAGCTACTCGCCTCACGCTACGAGGACGAGCGGACCCGCGAGTGGATACGCGCCCTGGAGCGCGACGTGATGGCCCGGCTGTACCTCTTCCAGCCCCAGCCGCCAGAGGCCGGCCATAGGAGCCGCCTGACCCGTTACGGCGTCAACGTCCTGACCGACCGCGACGACCTCTCGGCTCCGCCGGTGGTCTATGAGCCCAACCCGACCTACGCCAACCTCTTCGGCGGCCTGGAGCCGGCCGGTCCGGACGGTCAGGGTCCCAGCCGCTCGGCCTACCTGCGCGTCCGCCCGGGCTCCATCGTCAAGGCGGCCGGCGGCTTCCTCGTCATGCAGGCCGAGGACCTGGTCGCCGACGAGGAGGCCTGGACCGCCGTCAAGCGGGTGCTGCGCACCGGCAAGGTGGCCATCCAGCCCCAGTCCGGCCCCCTCGGCCAGCTGGCCGCGATCAAGCCCGAGCCCCTCGAGCTGGACGTCAAGATCGTGCTGATAGGCGGCGAGATGACCTACGACGCCCTGTACAACGCCGATCCCGACTTCCAGAAGCTGTTCAAGGTCTGCGCCGAGTTCGACTCCACCATGCCGCGAAACGACGACGGGCTACGCGAGTACGTATCGTTCGCGCGCAAGATCACCGAGGAGGAGGGCCTCCTCGAGCCGTCGGCCGACGGCCTGGCCGCCGTGGCCGAGTACGGCGTCCGGCTGTCGGGTAGCCGCGACCGGCTGTCGACGCGCTTCTCCAAGGTGGCGGACCTCCTGCGCGAGGCCGACTACCGGGCCTCCCGCTCCGGCAAGGACGCGATCGACGCCGAGTCGGTCCGCGAAGCCGAGCGCGTGCGTTCCTGGCTGGCCGCCCTGCCCGAGGAGAAGGTCACCGAGATGATAGTCTCCGGCGAGATACTCCTCGAGGCCGAGGGCTCCCGGGTAGGCCGCGTCAATGGCCTGGCCGTCCACGACCGCGGCTATTACGCCTTCGGCCTGCCCGCCGTGATCTCGGCCCAGGTCTCGCCGGGCGAGTCTGGCGTCATCAACATCGAGGGCGAGTCGGGGCTGTCCGGCGAGATCTACGACAAGGCGGTGCTGATCGTCGAAGGCTTCCTGCGTAGCCGCTACGCCAGGGACTTCCCGCTCGCGGTATCGGCGAGCATCTGCTTCGAGCAGTCGTACACCGCCATCGAGGGCGACTCCGCCTCCTCGACCGCCGTCTACGCCCTCCTGTCGGCCATAGCCGGCGTGCCGCTGCGCCAGGACATCGCCGTGACCGGCTCGGTCAACCAGATGGGCCAGATCCAGCCGGTCGGCGGCGTCGCGGAGAAAGTCGAGGGCTTCTACCGCATCTGCCTGCGCGCCGGGCTGTCCGGCACCCAGGGCGTGATGATACCCAAGCAGAACGTCGTCAACCTGACGCTTTCGAAGGAGGTGCTCGACGCCGTCGAGGCCGGGCGCTTCTCCATCTACGCCGTCTCCACCATCGACGAGGGCATCGAGGTGCTCGCCGACCGGGCCCCCGGAGCCCCGGACGCGCTCGGCCGCTTTCCCAAGGGTAGCTTCAACGGCCTCGTGGCCGATGAGCTCAGACGCATGGCGGAGACCATAAAGGAATATCGCGAATGAGATCGACTATTGGGCCTTCGCGTCACGCGAGCGGTATTGGTATCGCGCTGTTCGCCGCCTGCGCGGCGCTTCTAGCCGGCTCGTGCGGAGGGGGCGGCTCGCGCGAGCCGGCCGCCGGCCAGGCTCCAGCCGAGGCCGCCCAGCCATCGGAGTCCCGAGCCGCCGAGGCATCAGCGCCCGACGCCGGCGCCCCGAGCGATGCGGCCCAAGCCGGCCGTCCGGCCCCGGACGCCGCCGCAGACGCCGCAGCCACCGGGACCGCTACCGAGGCGACTCCCGGCGAGCCCGCCGCGACCGAGGGCGCCGGCGCGGCCCAGGCGACGGGTTCTGAACCGTCCCGGTCGGCGCCGCGGCGCCTGGGCGAGCTCGTCTTCACCGAGGGCGCCGTGACGCTCCACCGCGCCGGCTCGTCGCCGCGGCGCGCCGACATCGGCGACGTGGTGGCGGCCTACGACCTGATCGCGACCGGCCCCGGCGCCCGCGCCGAGGTGGATATAGGCTCCGGCGCGGCCGGCGGCGCCACCGTCAAGCTGACGGAGAATACGGCCTTCTACTTCGATACGAAGGAGCTCGACGACGCGGCCAGGCGCACCGTGCTACAGCTGCTATCCGGCGCCGTGGCGATCAAGGTGGATCGGCTGGCCACCGGCTCCTTCAGCGTTACCACCGACTCGGCAGTGCTCGGCGTGCGCGGCACCGTCTTCATCGTCGACACCGTACCCGACGGCTCCATGCTCGTCTCCTGCGACACGGGCGCCGTATCGGTGCGCTCCGACGGCGCCGTGACCACCGCCAAACCAGGCGGCGTGGTCGAGCTGACGGACGCGGGCGGCCTCAGGTTGCTCGCCGTCCAGCCGGAGGCCTTGGCGGATTATCGCGGCGCTTGGCGCGACGAGGCTTACAAGGGCTTCGCCAAGCGCGCGCTATCGTACACCAGCGCCTACGCCAAGACCCTCGACGGGGGCGCCCCGACCCTCGCCGCGGCCGTCTCCAGGCTACGCGCGCAGCAGCCGGCCCTGGACGCGTGGCGCGCCGCCCGCGCCGCCGGCCGCGTACCGCGCTTTACCGACTGGACCGCCGAGAAGAAGGCCGTGGGCGCGGCCCTGTTCGACTGCCTCAAGGCCGCCTTCGCGGTCGAGCGCCCCTACTACCGCCTGCTCGAGCTCGAGGCCCTCCACGACGCGGGCGTCGGCGTCGGCGCCCTCTCCGACGGTCGCAAGAGCTCGTCGTTCTTCGGCTCTTTCGGCAAGGACTACGCCGGCCTCGCCCAGGACCTGGCGGCGGTACGCGAAGCCCTGGCGCTGTTCTCATGGGCCGCGGCGGGCAGCCCGCTCGGCGACTTCTTCGGCGCCAAGGCCGAGGCCCTGGGTACCGGCGCCGCCTTGTTCGAGGACGAAGACTGGTAAGCCCGGCCCAGGATGCGGCTCTCGGGGCTGCCCGCCCGATAACGGCTCGGGCTGGCCGGCGTCGGACGGAATAGCGTCCCGGCGTAGCCGGGACGAGGCGCCGGACGGCGCCCTTATCGATGGTAGATCGTCGCGCGGCCGGGAGGCCGCGCTTTTTAATTCGAAAGGACTCGAAGCGAACTGTCCGACGCCTCGCCCGGAGCGGTATCCTTAAACCCGGTCCACGTGACCGTCAAGGAGCAACGATGGAATACCGCAGGCTCGGTAGCGCAGGCGTCAAGGTCTCGGCGCTGTCGCTCGGATCATGGGTTACCTATGGCTCGCAGGTGGACGTAGCCGCAGCGGCCGAGATGATGGCAGCGGCCTACGACCGCGGCGTCAACTTCTTCGACAACGCGGAGAACTACGCCGCGGGCAAGTCCGAGGAGATCATGGGGGCGGCCCTCAAGCGGCTCGGCTGGCGTCGGGCGAGCTACCTCGTGTCGACCAAGTTCTACTGGGGCCTCGCCGAAGGCCCGAACGAGAAGAACACGCTCAACCGCAAGTACCTGATGCAGGCGATCGACGGCTCGCTCGCCAGGCTCGGCCTGGACTACGTCGACCTCGTCTATTGCCACCGCCCCGACCCCGACACGCCGATGGAGGAGACCGTCTGGGCGATGAGCGACATCGTCGCCTCCGGCCGGGCCCTGTACTGGGGCACCTCGGAGTGGAGCGCGGAGCAGATCAGGCAGGCCTGGGAAATTGCCGACCGGCGCAATCTGCGCAAGCCGCAGATGGAGCAGCCGCAGTACAGCCTGCTGTTCCGCGATAAGGTCGAGCGCGAGTTCGGGCGGCTGTACGGCGACATCGGCCTCGGCCTGACCACCTGGTCGCCCCTGGCCTCCGGCGTGCTGTCGGGCAAATACGCCACGGGCATCCCCGATGGCTCGCGCCTGGCCCTGCCGGGCTACGGCTGGCTCAAGGAGCGCTACCCCGAATCGGTGTTGCGCGCCGCCGCGGCCCTCGGGCCGATCGCGCGCGAACTCGGCGGCACCCCCGCCCAGCTCGCCATAGCCTGGTGCGCCCGCAACCCGAACGTCAGCACGGTCATCACCGGAGCGAGCCGTCCGGCCCAGCTCGAGGAGAACCTCGGGGCGCTCGAGCTGGTGCCCAAGCTTACAACGGAGATACTGGCCAGGATCGACCAGGCGATGGCGCCGGCCGCCGCCGCGATGCGCGACTGATAGCCGTTGGCGGGATAGGGGTAGGAAATCGCCGGTTTTGCCCGACAATATCGTCGCCTCAACCGTTTTCCCCTATCCCGCTGGCCAAAGCCATGCTATATAATGGCGGTACCCTTGAATTAATACTGTAAAAACCCGATCCTTGAGGATACCCATGAAGAAGCCGCTGGCCACCCTAGGGGTCGTCATCAGCTCGATAGTAGCCATCGTAGGCATCGCGGGCCTATTCACGCCGAAGCTACCGGGCCTTCCGCTTATCCTGTTCGCGGCCATAGGCCTCATGCACACCTCGCCGGACTTCGTATCGCGCTTCAACCGGACGCCCAGGGAGTCGTCGTACATCGACGACCTCCTACGCGAACGGTCGATGACGCGGCGCAACAAGATCCGTACGCTGTCCGTCACCTCGCTGCTCCTCATCGTCCTGTTCGTGATCACCGACTCGGTCGTGGCCAGGATACTCTACGCCGTCTTCGCCGTGGGCAAGTACTGGTTCTTCTACTTCTACATCTGGACCAAGGTCGAGGACGGGCACGGCTGCCCCGACGGCGTCGACTGCCCGGACGACAAGGGCAACGCGGGCGGTGACGACGAAGGCGAATAGCCCCGCCCGTCCTTGCCACGGCCCGCTATCGTCGATAGAATCGGCGTATGAACGAACTTCGCGCGCCCGTCATGCGGACTCGCCTCATCCCACCGGCGCCGGGCTCCTGGTCCTGGCG
>Ga0116157_10001820_pt1 | contig 21205 bp, 14 predicted proteins | sample AD_UKC048_MetaG_FD_89882 | JGI IMG/M metagenome (GOLD analysis project Ga0116157, IMG submission 89882) | Active sludge microbial communities of municipal wastewater-treating anaerobic digesters from USA - AD_UKC048_MetaG | ecosystem: Engineered > Bioreactor > Anaerobic > Digestate | place: USA...
GGCAGAAATGCCAGATTTTGGTGCCTTTTCCTATCTGAACTCCTTCATCCACATACGAGGAAGGATGCACATAAAAATGGTTGGTTTCGTTGCTCATGTTGGTGTGGTTAACGGTCGTACCAGCTGCGGCGCCGGCTGAGTTTGAGATCCTGTAAAACGGAGGCTTTCACGTTGATGTCGATGGAATATGATCCCCGGTTTCCGGTCGGAACCCAGTTGAAACGCATCTCCCAGCAATGAAGATCGCGGTACACATTGATGTTGGGATACACCAGCGTTTTGTTCACAAAATCATAGCCCGAATTGAATCCGATTTTCCATTTTGAAGTCAGGTTGACATCACCGCTGAACGAGATCGACTGATTTGTCGTTTTCTTGTCAAACCCTCTTTTGGCGTATGTAAAGTTGTACGACAGGTTCAGGTTCCATGGAATGTTGAAATCGACGTACAGGTCCGGATTGGCATTGATAAATTCCAGTTCCCGCTCTTCCTGAGTCGACACCGCCTTTTTGACGAACTTCTTCTTCTCCTGGGCTTTCGGATTCAGGCTGGTGCTGATGGAAACGTTGAATGACGAAAGCTTGCCAATTCCATTGCCGGAGTTCCATGCATACACCGGAGTTTGCCGCTGCGCTTTGACGGTTTTCCCGTTTTCCACCACCGGTGCCGCGTAGGTGTACGGATCCAGAATTCCGTTCATATTGATGTTGAGCTTGCCAAAAAAGGTGGTCCGGGCACTGATGCTCACCGGGGCCAGCTGGAATGAATCGGCAGCGAGATTGTAGGATGACGAAAAGTTAAGGTTGTCGAGCAGATTGATTTTCCGGAACGGCTCTTTCCCGGTGGAGTCTTTTTTGTTTTTGACCTTCATCTCAAAAGTGTTCGACAACCCGAAATTGACGGAACCGCTTTTTCCCCGGGCGGGTGTTCCACCATACACCGCATTCGCAAACGGACTCAATCGGGCAATCGTACCCAACGAATCAATCTGCACATCTTTGGCCATACCATATTTTGGATCTGATAAATCAGGGGTATAACTCAGGCCAATGGAGGGATTCATTATGTGGCGGATCGCTTCAATCCCGGCTTTCTTCACAAAGAAAACGCCATACACCCTTGTCTGAAATGAAACACTGGTGCTGTAATTAAAAGCCCTGGAAAACTCCCGGATGGTATCGATGTCCAGACGGTTCACATCTCCTCCGATCCATTTGTAATCCAGCCGCTGCAGATACCAGGATTCCGCATAATTAAAGGATGGCGAAACCGACACATACTTGAAAATATTGAACGAGGTTGATACCGGAATCGTATGCTTCATCCCGTTTTTCATACGTTCGAGGAGAGGTTTATAATTGGCTCTGGTGAAGGGCAGGATCGAATCGAGACTTGACTCGGATTCCGTCAGAATTTTCGCCCCTGAAAACGATTGACCCTGAACCGGCGCATTGCTGATGCTGTTTTGGGCCGTCATCGAATACGAAAAACTGATTTTCTCATACCAGGTTTTGGCTGAACTGCTTCCCCGTTTGAACGGATAAATCCGGTTCATGTTCAGGTTGAAGGTCGGCAACTCCATGTCCACCTGCTTGGTCACCACGTTCTGCTGCTGCCGGGCGTTAATCCCCAGACTGAATGGTGTGCCCTTAAACGTTTTCGAATAGGAAACGTTGGAGGAAAAGGACGAAGACAAATAATTGCTGGTCGTAAAACTGTTCCTTGTATTGTAGGTGGATGTTCCCAGATTCACCGATGCCGAAAAGGTGGACGTTCCCCTCGTCTCCGGCACGTGGCTCCACTGAAGCCAGAAATCTTCCCCGATCGAGGTCAGATCGTCGTCGCCTGCCTTTCGTTTGGCGTAGCGGAAATCGAGATTCCCTCCGTACGCATACCGCTTCTTGTAATTGGCCTGGGCCGAAAATCCGTAGCTTCCTTTTGAATAAATATCTCCCAGAAAACGGGCATCCACATAATCGTTGATGTGCCAGTAATAACCCCCGTTCCGCAGGAAAAATCCCCGGTCCACAGCCTCTCCGTAAGTTGGAACAATCAATCCGGATGTAGCACTTTGCGGCGTGGGAAAAATCCCGAACCCAAATCCAAACGGCGTGGGCAGATCCATAAAATGCAGGTTGAACGGACCGGTCACAAGTTTCTTTCCCGGAATCACCTTGATTTTCGTAGCCTGAATATGAAAGTGCGGATGCTCCAGATTGCAGGTGGTGTACTGGGCATCGCGGATGTACATTTCATTTTCCGGCGTCTTTTTCACCGATTCACCGTGGATGTAGCCTTCGCCCTGCTGCGTAACAATGCCCTGAATTTTGGCCCGCTTCGATTTAAAATTGTAGGTCATCGAGTTGGCTTCGTATTTCTCGGAACCCTGCGAGAAAACCGGTTTCCCGATGAGCTTTCCTGTACTGTCTGGAATTCCTTTGGCAAAGGCAACGTTCTTTTTCAGATCAATTTCGATGTATTCCGCTACCAGTGTCAGGTTGGTATAGTCTACTTTGGCTTTGTGGTAAAGATACACCTTTGAGGCAGCGGCATCGTAAATCACCGAATCTTCAGCCTGGTATTTCACCTCATCATTCAGATCACTTTTGCCTGATTCCACAGCCAGCTCCACACTGTCACCCGACGCCGAATCCGGATTCACCTGGGTGAACTTCACCGTCGCGGCGGTATCGGCGTTCAAACGGACGGTATCGGTCTTTGCCGCCATCGGTACCGTCTGTTTTTTCGTGGTGGACTTCGGTTTGCCTTTGCCCGTTTTGGACGTCGCCGCTTTGGCTGACTTCTTTTTCACAGGTCCTGTTTTCACCTGCCCGAAGGAAGATGAAGAGAGCTGAATCAGGAAAATCAGCAGAATCAGGACAGAGTTTCGGTACAAAGCAGAAGTTTAAGCGATGATTTTTGCAATTTTGGGGCAAAATTAAAGTTTTGAGGCTCCAAAGCCAATGCAAACGTTGAGACTTGCCCTTTTATTCCTGGTTCCGGCCATCATTTGTACGTCGTTTTATCCGCATCCGGCGAAATACCGGTTGAAGACGATTGTGCTGGATGCAGGTCACGGAGGAAAAGATCCCGGAACGCACGGCAAAAAAACAAAAGAAAAGGATGTAACCCTTGCGGTTGTGCTCAAATTGGGAAAACTTTTAAAAGCGAAGTACCCCGATGTCAAGATTTTGTACACCCGGATGACGGATAATTTCATCGAACTTCACGAGCGGGCCGCCATCGCCAACCGCAACAACGCCGACCTTTTCATCTCCATCCACTGCAATTCGGGCCCGGCCCATGTGTGCGGTTCCGAAACCTACGCCATGGGATTGCACACATCCGAGGGCAATCTAAAGGTCGCCAAACGCGAAAATGCCGTCGTTCTCAAGGAGGAAAACTATTTACAGAAATACGGCGGCTTCGATCCTTCCTCGCCCATGGCGCATATATTTTTCGCCAACGTGCAGAATGCCTACCTCGACCGTTCCCTGTCGCTGGCCCAAAAGGTGGAGCATCAGTTTGAAAATCAGGATGGGAAAAAAAGTCGTGGCGTAAAACAGGCCGGATTCATCGTCTTGTGGAAAACCGCCATGCCCGCCGTCCTCATCGAACTCGGTTACCTCACACACGCCAAAGAAGAAAAAGTGTTGCACGGATCTGAGGGCCAGGACGAATCAGCAAAATCCATTTTCAAAGCCATCGGCAAATACAAAGACGATCTCGAAAGAGGAAACTGATTGGGGTTTTGGGCGGCTGGTCCTGCTATCCGCTTGTAGTCCTCCCTCGCCAGCTCGGTCCGGGCTACCGCTTCTATCAGGGCCGCTTGGGATAGTTCAAAGTGGAAAGTTCAAGGTTCAAAGTGAGCCCCAGGGTCTTTGGCAGGGAAACGTTTTCATAAAATTGCAATTAATCCTATGTGTTCCTATGTACCTATCCCGATTCTCGGGACAAGTCGTGGTTGAAAGATTCGGTTAAACACAGAAAGTATGCCCTAAAAAACCTCCGTCTGCGCCAGGAATTTGCGGTTGGTCACATCGTATCCGTATCCTTTTGCCATCACATGCACCACCATGTGCTCAATCGAAATCGGGAATCCTTCCGGAAGGTCGGCAATCGTATTGTGCTGAATGTGGTGCCCATCGAACACCAGCACCATCCCGGACCCGATCGTCTCCATAAAATTACCTGAGTTGATCAGCACTCCGGTGTCTTCTCCCAGTCCCAGTCCAATACAGCCCGGATTGGATGCCACCGCCTGAGCGAGTCTTCCAAATCTTCCCCGTTTGTCAAAATGGGTATCGATGATCACATTGTTGATCAATGCCAGACCCGTGGTGATTTTCACTTTTCCTTTGAGCAACGCATCGGCACTGTCGCCTTCGTATATCATGGTGTTGCTCATCGCCATGGCTCCGGCACTGGTTCCGGCAATCATGAAATTGTCTTTCATGTAACGTTCTCTCAGAATCGAAAAAAGTCCGGTGCCTCCCCAGATCGTACTCAGCCTCAACTGATTTCCTCCGGTAAACATAACCCCGTCGCATTGCTCCATCCGCTTCAGATAGTCCGGATTCTGTGTATCCTGACGGTTTCGCACGTGCATCAGGTTCACATTGGTGCAACCCAGTCGCCCGAATGCCTCCAGGTATCCTTCGCCGACTTCCGCCGGAATCATAGAAGCCGTGGTCACCACTTCAATTTTCGAATTCTTTCCCCGGCATTCCGATAGAATGCGCTGAAGAATGCCAAACTCAAAGAAATTGAGGGAACTGAACGAGATCGCTCCTTCCGGATCCGTGCCTTTGTCCACATTGCCTCCGATGGCGATCAGTTTTCCTTTTGGTATCATAACTTGGTGATGCAAAAAAGGAGGGAATTTTCTGAATCTACTGCATTCAATCCTTCAGATATTCCAGAACTTCCACAAAATCTGCTTTTTGGTGTGCTTCCAGTATCTTCAATCGTTTCTGGCGTACATCCGGCCAGGCCTGAAAAATTTTGAGAACCTGAAAACTTCCAATCACCACTTCCGCCTTTTTACCTTCCATACCCATGGAAAACAATTGCTCTATCCCCTTTTTAACCAAAGCCGAATCATTCATTTGTTTCAGCATCGAACCAAATCCCTGAATCAGTTCGTAGTTGTCTGGATTTCCCGGCTTTTTCAGCGTCGAGGTAAACCAATCGAACGAAGCCTGACCCGGCCGAGATGAAAAGTAGTCCGACAAAACCCCGGAATAATTAAGATCGTCGGTTGTTTGAAGGGCCGCAATCTTGGCCGGTGCATCCGGATAGTCTTCTTTTAAATACACTTTGTATCCCTGTGTCGAAACCGAAATGGAGGAATCCACAATGGCTTTTTCGAGCAAAGCCTGCTTTCCTTCAAACCGGTGACTGGCCAGTACTTTCCAGGCCTGTGACCTTACGAATGGCTTCGGATCAGACGATGCCAGGGCAATGACCGCCGGCAGATTTCGCTTCTGAATACTGCTGTCCAGATCGAGCAATGCTTCGAGTGCCATCTGTCGTATTCCCCAGAAAGAGTCATGAATCGCTTCTTCAAAAACGGCCTTGGCATCCTTGTAATCCGGAAACTCCGCTTTCAAATGGCTCAGCGCTTCAAACCGGTGCACTGCCTTCGTGGCCAGGTGGTACTGGGCAATCCACTGGCTGCGACTTGTGCTGATTTCGGTAAACGCCAGCAAGGACGCATCGGCATCCCACAACACAAGTTTGGGTGTCTCCGAAATCGGAATCCGGAAGGTATCGCTCAGGGAATGTATGTTCAGAACATGGGTCTCGCAACCGGAACGTGTCCAGATTTCCACCGGCACATGAAGCTCGTACACCGGAAAATACGCCGTATCCTGAAGCTGCTTTGTGTACAGAGTGAGGTTGTTTTCCTCGTTCTGGATTTTCACCACCAGCTCAGGATGCCCGGCCGACATAAACCACTGGTTGAAAAACCACTGCAGGTCACGTCCCGAAACTTTCTCAAATGCCATCCGAAGATCGTGGATTTCCACCGATTGGAAGGCATGCTCATGAAGGTACACTTTCAGCCCTTCAAAAAAAGCGGCATCACCCAGTTCCTTCCGTAACATGTGCAGAATACGGCCACCCTTGGCATAGGAATGGCTGTCGAACATGTCGTCCGGTTTATCATGGTAATACCGGATCATGGGTTCCCTTTTGCGGGTTGACTCATAAAAATACTGTTGCTTTTCCCGGTAGGCGTTCATGTCAGCCTCATCGGTTCCATGGCGGTATTCATCCCAGAGATACTGACTGTAATTGGCAAACGATTCGTTCAGGGGAAGGTTGGCCCAGCTTTCCAGTGTGACCAGATCACCAAACCACTGATGGAAAAGTTCGTGGGCAATGATGTCGTCCCAGTCCCGGTCCACCAGTTCTTTGGGTGAACTTTGGAGAGCCTCCATAAAGACTGAAGCCGAGGTGTTTTCCATAGCCCCGGAAACGAATTCCCGCACAACAATCTGGTCATATTTTGGCCATGGGAAATTATAGCCAAGCTTCCGCGAGAAATAGGAAATCATGGCGGGGGTACGACCAAAAATCTTCTTCGCAACCGGTTGATATTTTGGCTCCACCCAATAGTGAAGGGGAATGGAACCTGCGGCATCGTCCACCACAGAGTAATCACCAACTGCCATCATAAACAGGTAAGGGGCATGAGGCAGCTTCATTTCCCAGACATCCGTCCGCATCCCTTTGCCTTCTTTCCGGGAATACAGCAACGTTCCGTTCGACAGTGTTTTATAGCGGTCCTCTACTGTTATATTCATTTCCTGTGTGCAGCGCTCATTGGGATTGTCAATGGTCGGGAACCAGCAGGAGGCTGATTGAGGTTCTCCCTGTGTCCAGATCTGTTTGGGAAGAAGAGGATCTTTGCCGTCGGCATTGATGAAGAATAATCCTTTGTCTTTGGTGATGGCAACACTGCCACCTTCCGGGAGTTCGTTTGGTTTGGCAGTGTATTCGATTTTCACCACAACCAATTCGCCTTTCAATTGTGTTTGGGTAAACCAGATGGCCAGTTTTTTCCCTTGGTAAAAGTGCTTTATTTCAACGGGTTTACCCTTTTTCGTAGCGGTTACCGTCCGGATCTCAAATCCTTTGGCATCCAGAACCAATTTGTCCTGCGGATAGAAAAAAGGACTCAGCGAAAGAAATGCCGTAGCGGGCATTTGTTGTTTTTCCCAGTCAAACGCCACATCCAGTCGGGTGTGGATCAGATCCCAGGATCGTTCGGCCGAAGGTTTGTAGCTGAATTTCTTAGGCGCCCATGGCGGAACAGGTTTCGATTTAAAAACTTCCACCACCGAATCCGAAGGAACCACAAAGGCTTTCCCGGATGCGAGCTGAGGGGTTGGATTCGACTTTTTCCGGCACGAAGGCAGAACGGACAGGATCAGGATAATTCCGGAAAGGACAGCGGTCAGAGTTGGTTTCGGATGCAATGGTCTGGTGCAAAAAGTAGTGTCAGAAAAATCCGGTGTCTAGTTTAAAATGGCGAGTTTGGAAACACAGTTGGCTTTGCCGTCTTCTGTTGAACTCAAAACAAGGTAAATTCCAGGATGTGCCTGTTCGCCATCGTATGTTTTTCCATTCCAGGTGGCAGTGCCTCCTTTGGCGGTAGTTTTGTACACAAGTTTTCCGGAAGCGGTTACAAATTTTACTTCCGAATTGCTGGCCAGTCCCCGAATGGCGATGGTTCCATCGTATCCTTTTTTTACCGGGTTTGGAAATACCTCAATTTTTGACTCATCGCATTGGTCACCCGTGCTTCTTCCTAAATTATCAATATTTTCACTGGCGTCGCTCTGGTACGAAATTAATCCTTTATCGGTGGCGATGAACACTTCACCGGTGGATTTCTGGATGGCGATGTCGTAAATAAAGTTCGAAATGAGAGGACTGTTGTTCACATCAAAATGCGCAATTACTTTGGTGATGTCGGCGTTGAACAACCAGATTCCATTGGTTTGTGTGCCGACCCATTTGCGGTTGGCGCCGTCGACTTCTATGGCTGTGACCACATCGTTTTCCAGGACAGGTCTTCCTGCTTCTGGTGGAAAAATGGGCAGCGAAGCGGTGATTCCTCCCGTAAAAAAAGCATTGTAGGGATTGTAGTATACCGCGAGTCCTTTTGAAGTTCCCACCCAGATATAGCCACTTTTGTCTTCTTTTATATCAAATACATCGTTGCTGGGAAGCCCGCCCTGGGTGCTCTGATTGTTGAGAGGTATTTTCTTGGAACCATCGGAGTTTAGAACCCAGATCCCAGCATTTCCATTCTGGCGGCCAGGAGCCATGCGAACCCATTTGAAATTGCTTTGGTCAGCCACCAGATCAAGGGCATATCCTCCATTTGCATAGGGCAACACAAATGGTGTCCATGAATTATCTGCCGAGTTCCGTTTCCGTACAGCACCTGTTGGTGCCTCAAAATTTGTAACCCACAATTCGCCCAGCTGGTCTACTATAGCAGATGAAATCCGGACACCGTCACTGGCGCCTCCAGCCAAAGAATCTGAAACATCCCACACACAATCGTTCTGGTAATACACATTGCATAATCCACCATCTGTATTTCTGTCGTTGAGTAGAGTATAGTTGTCCTCATTTTTCACCACTATCCCCAGCCCAAAAGAAGACAAGTAGAGGTTCTGTTCAAATGGATTGAAAAAGGCCCGGCTGATGTCTTTGGATACCGGCATTTTCTGATTAGTGGTAGCCCTGTTGTAAGTTGACCAGCTGTTATCAGAAAAAATGGCAAATCCTGATTGGTTTTTGGTGTCATTTCCAGCAGCAGGGTAGATGTATCCTCCTGCCATCAGCGCCAATTCATTTTTGTATGCATGAAGCGCAAAAGAACCATTAAACAAAGGTCCGTTTGGTAAGATTTGAATGGTATCTGTAGGTGTGATTTTAAGTAGTCCGTTATCCAGATCCGATACCCATTTGGTTCCGTCTGGATCATAGATAACATCGGAAGGACGGGATAGCTTTTTGTAATATTCCTGGTCAAGGATATCAAGAATCGAGTCGCCATCCAGATCAGTTTCCAGTACTGTGTTTTCAGCACACACCAATAACCGATTGCCTGTAGCCCGAACATTGCGGACTTTTGTACCCCAATCCTTGTGGCGGTCAAACCGGTTGCCTATTTTGACATGAATTCCATTTTCCTGTGTAATAATGATGGTATTATTCAGAGAATCAATGGTTTGGTAAAGATTGTTCGCTAATGGCAATCCATAACCATCGGAGTATGTCTTCCAAAGAAGGGTATTCTTAAAATCCTGTTGCACCCGGATGGATTTCAACCCATCGTTTTTGGTCAGTGCATAGATCGTGTCGTTCAGTTTGGCGCAATCAGTAACGCCCATAGCGGTCAATCCTCCCGGACCTAAAAGAAGGTTGCTTTCCTTGATTTCCTTCATTTTGTAGTTGTAAACCACCATACCGAAATCGGTGGCCAGATAAGCAAAGCTTCCCGAAAATTTGATTTTGTTGATTCTCTTGGAACCGATGATGGAACTGTTGATGATGTCCGGAAGATTGGTCAGGTTGCCATTGACCAGCAGATCCAGATTTCCATTTTCATAACCGACCATGATCACATCCTGCGCCGGGTGCTTCGCCATGGCAGTTATCCCAATATCACTCAGTCCGTTGATTTTATTGAGAACCACAATAGACTGATCGTCTGTATCGTAAATGAAAATTCCCGATGTGGTTCCGGTGTAAATTTTGAATCCCATCCTGGCGAGTCCGATTGCATTGTTGTAAGGGAGGTGCATTCTCCAGGAACCAATAGGAATCTGGGCCAATCCGGATAGTGTTGTTCCGGCAATCAGAATCAGAAGCAGAATGAATCGGTGCGTCATTTGGTGGTTGGGGGTTCGTGGAAACATCTCCGGCAGCGGGCTTCGTATTGTGTTTGGGCACCGAGCAAAACGGTGGAGTCCGAATCTGCCAGGCGATACGAATGAGAGGCCACTCCTCCGCACCGCATACAAATGGCGTGGACCTTGGTCACAAATTCAGCAATCGCCATCAATGACGGCATCGGTCCGAAAGGTTTGCCCAGATAATCCATATCCAGTCCGGCGATGATCACCCGGGTTCCCTGGGCAGCCAGTTTTTGTGACACTTCCACAATGGAATCATCAAAAAACTGGGCCTCATCTATCCCGACCACTTCTCCTTTGTGCACATGCAACAGAATTTCGCTGGCAACCGAAACGGGGGTTGACCGGATAAAATTATCGTTGTGCGATACAATATTTTCTTCGTGGTAGCGCTGGTCGATGGCCGGCTTGAAAATTTCCACCTGTTGTTTGGCCAGTACCGCCCGGTTGAGGCGACGAATGAGCTCTTCGGTTTTGCCGGAAAACATTGATCCACAGATAACTTCAATCCAACCCGTTCCTTTTTTCTGGTCAGATGTTTTCGGCTGATAAAACAGAGGCTCAACAAACATAGGGGGCCAAAGATAGGAGAATCCTATTTCTTAAAAATACACCAGCCACCCATGTATTTTATCCATTTAAAAATTCCCCGCCATTTCAAGGAATCAATCCCTTTATTTTGCCCTCAAATCCGCCATACTATGTTTGCTGAAATCCTGACTTCAATGCCGTTTATTATCTGGGACATTCAGCCGGAAATTTTCCCCGACAGTTCTATTCCGCTTCGGTGGTATGGATTGTTGTTTGCTGCCGCTTTTTTGTTCGGACAGTACTTCATCACAAAGATTTTTCAGGCAGAAGGCAAGTCTGAAAAAGACGTGGATGCCCTTACGTATTATATGATCGGGGCCACCATCATTGGAGCAAGGCTGGGCCATTGTCTTTTTTACCAGCCGGAAATCTATCTGAACGATCCCATCTCCATTCTTAAAGTCTGGGAAGGAGGACTTGCTTCTCACGGCGCCACTGTAGGTATTATTTTTGCCATGTGGCTGTATTCCCGCAAACGGCCTGATCAGTCATGGCTCTGGATTCTGGACCGGATTGTGATCGTGGTGGCACTCGGTGGAATGTTTATTCGGACCGGCAACCTGATGAATTCGGAAATTCTTGGAAAACCAGGTAATTATCCCTGGTCGATGGTGTTTGTAGAGCCGTTTCAGAAAGTCATAAAAGACAATCAGGAGAAAATCATCGAACATTTATCGTTTTCAAAATCCTCCGCTGCCGATACGACAATTGATGGTAAAATATATGCTCCTGTTCTGTTGGATATGGTTTTCGTCCGTGACCAAATGCCGGGTACTTCCGAGCAGGCCTTAATCCAGAGCAGCATCCCGTCAATGGTGGAAGCATCCAATGGAGAGGAAGAACAGCTGTATTACAACCCTGCACTGGCGCAGGTAAAAAGTGGATTTGATGAGAAAGGAAGAAAAACGCTTCAGATTCGCATGTTTGGATTGTTGCGTCATCCGGCCATGATCTATGAAGCCATTTCATGTCTCATTCTGTTTGTTCTGATGTACCAGTACTGGAAGCGGAATGTAGGTCGGGTCCCCGAAGGCAGGATTTTCTCTGTCTTTGTGATTGTGCTTTTTACTCTTCGGTTTTTGTACGAATTTCTGAAAGAAAATCAGGTGGCTTTCGAATCGGGACTTACGTTTAATATGGGGCAGAATCTGAGCATTCCGCTGGTTCTGGTTGGTTTTTATATTCTGGCGAGAAGCTTCCGGAAACAGGAAGAAGCCCCGAAGTAAAAAAACTTGCCGGGTCAATTTTTCCGTTTTCCCGAAATATTTCTTTATACTTGCGACTCTAAAACGGAACGCTTTGATAATTCATCACTTCTGCGTTCCGGGATACTTCCTCAATTCTGAAGATCTACTCCCTCTGAAACGGGATCCCTTCAATTCCTGATTTTACTCATAACCATACGCTTGCATTGATGCATACAGCTGAAGATTTAAAAAACTATCTAAGCTCCGAGTTGAAAGAAATAGCCGAAAAGGCCGGAGTCAAAAACTTCAAAAAACTAAGCAAGGATGAACTGGTGAAAGGCATCATGGAAGCCCAGTCGGCTCCAAAAGTTGTAGCACCAGAGCCAGCAACCAGCTCTTCTTCCGGAGGCTCCGACAACGGACGGCGTCGTCCCCGTCTGAAGAAGAGTGCTCTGGCTTCGGATGAACAGCCAGCCCTGGAATTTGATGCACCGGCCACCGAAGAACCTGCTCAGCCGGAACCTACGCCTGCACCAAAAGCGGAAGCTCCGGCTCCTGCCCCATCTCCAACACCAAGAGAAAAGAGCATTCAGGCAAAAGCAGAAGACATTCTGAAGGATTTCAAAATGGACATCGACCAGATCATGGGTTCTTTCATGGATCCGGCACCCGCAGCTCCGGCTCCGGTTGCAGAAGCGGCCGCCAGTCCCGATGCTCCGGCTGAAACCACTGCTCCGCCAGCTGCACCCAACCAGGAATTCCGTCAGCGGAACGACCGATTCTCCCGCAATGACAGAAACGACCGGAATGACCGTAACGACAGAAACGATCGCTTTTCTCAGGACCGCAATCCACAGGACCGAAACCAACAGGATCGCAATCCTCAGGACAGGAACCCACAAGACCGCAATCCGCAGGATCGTCCTACACAGGATCGTACCCAGCAGGACCGGACCGAGCGTTATACCCGTCCGGAACGTGGAAATATAGCACCTCCACCTCCCCCGGAAAGAACGGAAAGTGCAGACGGAACCCCTCAGTACCGTCCGAAAAGACAGGACATCAACTTCCGCGATTTTGATGGTGTTGTCACCAATATGGGGATTCTGGAAATCACCAACGAAGGCTACGGCTTTTTGCGGTCACCGGAATACAACTACCTCGCCAGTCCGGATGATGTGTATGTTTCCCCAACGCAGATCAAATTATTTGGTCTGAAAACGGGTGACACCGTCATTGGGCAAATCCGTGCACCAAAAGAAGGCGAGAAATACTTCGCACTTCTCAAAGTCGAAACCATCAATGGAAAAACAACCGACGAAATCCGTGACCGGGTTCCGTTTGAATATCTCACCCCGCTTTTCCCGGATGAGCGTCTCAATCTGAGCACGACTTCGGATCAGCTTTCGACCCGTATCCTCGATCTGTTCGCACCAATTGGTAAAGGACAAAGAGGTATGATTGTAGCCCAGCCAAAAACCGGTAAAACGGTGTTGCTGAAAGAAATTGCCAACTCCATTTCGAAAAATCACCCGGAAGTATTTCTGATTGTTCTTCTGATCGATGAGCGTCCGGAAGAGGTGACCGACATGCAGCGCAGTGTGAAAGCCGAAGTGATTGCTTCTACCTTCGATGAGCAGGCTGAGCGTCACGTAAAAGTGGCCACCATCGCTCTCGAAAAAGCCAAGCGTCTGGTAGAATGCGGACACGATGTGGTGATTTTGCTTGACTCCATCACCCGCCTTGCCCGTGCATACAATACGGTGATTCCGTCCTCCGGAAAGATTCTTTCGGGTGGTGTGGATGCCAACGCATTGCACAAACCAAAACGTTTCTTCGGAGCAGCCCGGAATGTGGAAAATGGTGGCAGTCTGACCATTATCGCCACCGCTCTGATTGACACCGGTTCGAAAATGGACGAAGTAATCTTCGAAGAATTCAAAGGAACCGGAAACATGGAGCTTCAGCTCGACCGGAAACTGGCCAATAAGCGGGTGTATCCTGCCATCGATGTGCCGGCATCCGGAACACGTCGGGAAGATTTGCTGATGGACAAAGAAGAACTGCAGCGCATCTGGATTCTTCGGAAACACATGAACGACATGAACTCAATCGAGGCCATGGAATTCCTGAAAGACCGTATGAAGTTCACGAAGAGCAATGCAGAATTCCTGTCTTCGATGAACGGATAAACCGAAACGAAATAAAAGAGAAGCCCTGCCGAAAGCGGGGCTTTTTTTGTTGTCAATGGTTTGGAAAAGGTGCCGGATTCCGACCTACGAAATCTCCAGAATCTCCCCTTTCTTTCCCTGAAACAGGAACTTGTCGCCCACCTTTTTGCCCTGAAGCAACTGGCCCATCGGCGCCTGGGCCGACATGGAGATGAAAACGGTACCGTCCTCCAACGTGAGTTTTCCGAGTCCGGGTCCCATGAAATAGAGCATGTCGCTGGTGCGGATCAGGGCTCCGGGAAACGCCTTTTTAAACGGACCATTCCCTTCGCAGAGTTCCAGATTGTGCAGGGCATTGCGGGCTTCAAGCAGTTGTCGTGCATTGAGATCCCGCTGGTTCTGGCTCATAGCCCGGGAGGTTTCGTACTTATCGCCGGCCGAACTTTTTTCTTCGGAATTGGCTGCCGCCTGTGCTTCTTCCATCGCAGTGCGGGCGAGGGCAATGCGACTTTCCAGTACCGAGCGAACGGCGGCCAGAACAAGGACTTTGAGATGTGCCAAAGGATTTCAGTTAAATGGATGTCCCGTCAGGTTGCGACCGGATGTCATCTTGAACCAACAATGTAATGGAATTTTGGTGAGGAATGGGAGAAAGGTTTCACAATTTGAGTTTCACACAAATTGAAAAGAGTTTTGTTGTTCAGGTCAATGGTTTGAAGTCGATCTGAAGATTAAAAAGATCTCTTTCCTGGGTTTTTATTTGGGTTTTGCCTAACATCAAAAAAAGAAAGAATGATGATTCTGCTTTCTTTAATTCTGTAAATGAGTCTTACTTGCTTTACCATTTGAAAGCCGCGTATTTGCTTTTCAGGAAAATCAACCTGTCCCATTTCAGGAAACGCCTCTAATAGAGTGAAAACATCTGCTGTTTTCTTTATGAATGCCTGAGCAACTTTTTCATTCCAATTATTTCTCAGGTAGTCAAGAATTGAATGAAGGTCTTTTTCAGCCTTTTTACTTACAAAAATCTTCAAAGTGAACTCAGGAATGTTTCCTTGTCTATCAGGTTTTCTTCTTTCTCAGATTCATCAAAAGCCAATAGAATTTCCTGTTTTTGTGCGTCACTTAGTCCTTGCCAGAAAGAACTCTGCCCATCGTTTTTTCTGCCTGACAAGAATTCAAAAAGGGTTTGCAGAATCGATTCGTTTTCAATTTCGTCAACCATCAAATGAATATTGGCTTTTAAATCTGAAACTCCCATCGTGTAAAATTTCTGCTAAAATATCAGTTTCTCTTCAACAACCAAAAAGACACAGGACACTTTTTATTCCATCAATCCACCGCCTTTATCCGCTTTTGCGACCGGAAATCCGAACTCTGCTCTTTCAGTGGATTTTTGGCTGATTGCAGTGTATACTTGTACCGAAATTTCCTCCCGCATGAAACTGAAAGACGCCCGTGTATTGATTGTTGACGATGATCCGGATGTATTGACGGCCGTCCGTCTCCTTCTGAGGCCCGAAATCAAAGAGGTGCTCACAGAGAAAAATCCCGAAAACCTGAAGAAGATTCTGAGCCAGAATGCCATTGATCTGGTGTTGCTGGACATGAATTTCAAAGCCGCCATCCACACCGGAAACGAAGGCCTTTACTGGCTGCGCAAAGTCAAGGAAATGGCTCCCGCTACGGCCGTGATTATGATTACTGCCTATGGCGACATCGATCTGGCGGTGACTTCTCTCAAGGAAGGAGCCTCGGATTTTATGGTGAAACCCTGGCACAACGAAAAAATGCTGGCTACCATCACCGAAGTTCTTCAGAAAAAGGAAACCGACAAGAAATCCGGCAGCAAGGCCGGCGGACAGAACGCCATGGATATGCTCGGGGAATCGGCAGCGATGGAAGACATCTTCCTCAAAATCCGAAAGATTGCACCCACCGATGCCAACGTGCTGATTCTTGGAGAAAACGGCACCGGCAAGGAACTCGTGGCCCAGGCCATTCACCAGCAATCGCTCAGAGCGGGAAAACCGTTTGTAAAAGTAGACGTCGGTGCACTGACGGAATCCCTGTTTGAAAGCGAACTCTTCGGGCACAAGAAAGGCGCTTTCACCGATGCCAGGGAGGACCGTGTCGGCCGGTTTGAGTCAGCCAGTGGCGGGACTTTGTTTCTGGATGAAATCGGCAACATCAGTTTGCAGCAGCAGGCCAAACTGCTTTCCGTCCTTCAGAATCGCACCGTCATAAGGCTAGGGACCAACCAACCCATTCCGATTGATATCCGCCTTGTGTGCGCCACCAACCTTCCGCTGAAAGATCTGGCCGATGAAACCCGTTTCCGGAAAGATCTCATTTACCGCATCAACACGGTTGAAATCAACCTGCCTCCGCTTCGGGATCGAAGTGGCGACATTGCCTTGCTTGCCAAACATTTTGTAACAGTCTACTCACAGAAATACCTCAAGGCCAGTCGCGAACTGAGCAAATCGGCCATTCAGAAAATGAGTCAGTATTCGTTTCCGGGCAATGTCCGCGAACTGCAATACACAATGGAACGTGCCGTGATCATGAGCGAAGGCGAAACAATTGATGCCGCCGATATTCTGTTTTCTCCTCTGGAATCAGGCATGCATCTGGTGCCGGAGGCCGACGATTTTAAACTGAGTTCAGTGGAAAAAACCACCATTCTGAAAGTGATTCAGAAGCACAACGGCAACATCACCAACGCTGCCAAAGAACTGGGTCTCACCCGGACAGCACTCTATCGCCGCCTCGATAAATACGACATCTGATGCAAAGGATTTATTCCTGGGTTCGGCCGGAAGTGAGGCTGGTACTTAAAATAGTAGCACTTTCAGCTGCTTGTCTGGCCGCTGGCTGGATTTGGATGAGTCCTTATAAAAGTTACAGTCTGTTCTCTGTTCTTGTGGTTTTGTATCTGGGATACAACCTTTTCTGTATGATGAAAAAAGCACAGGATGAAGTGCAGGACTTTGCTGAATCGGTGAAATACCGCGATTTCTCCAGAAGTTTCAACGTGAGGGAAGCGCCGTCCGAAGTAAAGACGTTGCGGGAAGGATTCAATGACATCAATTCCACATTTCGGATCATCAGCCGGGAAAGAGAAACCCAATACCAGTACCTGCAACAGATTCTGGAACTGGTCGACATCGGGATTCTTTCCTATGAAGTGGATTCGGGCGAACAACACTGGATGAACCGGGCGTTTAAACGAATGGTGGATGTTCCCTATCTCAAAACGGTTCATTCTCTCAAAATAAGGGACGAGGTTTTGTACCATGAAATCATGGCGATTCGTCCCGGTGAAACGCGGATTGTAACCCTGACGGCCAACAACAAAAGTCTGAAAGTCCTGATGGCGTCCACCATTTTTCAGACGGACGGTATCGCCAATAAGCTGGTCGCATTTCAGAACATCAACACGGCATTGGATGAAACCGAAGCACGTGCATGGCAGAAACTGCTTTCGGTGATGACGCATGAAATCATGAATTCTGTGGCACCGATTTCTTCACTGGCGGCTACGTTGAAAAAGATTGTGGCCTCTCCGGAAGACGGAAACGAAATTTCCGGTGATCGGGCCGATCTGGAACTGGGTCTCGAAACCATCCAACGGCGAAGTGAAGGGCTACTCAAATTTGCGGAAACCTACCGGAGTCTGAACAAGATTCTGAAACCCAATCTGGAAGAAGTCTACATCCGGGATATTTTCGAAACCCTCATCACACTGATGCAGCCTACGTTGGATCAAAAGAATATTCACCTGGATGTGATTCTAAAGGAACCCCGGCTCAGCGCCCAACTGGATGTGAATCTGGTCGAACAGGTCTTGATTAATTTACTGGTGAATGCCACAGAAGCGGTGAAAGATGCAGTTGAACCAAGGATCGTTCTTGGTGCCAGTCAGAAGAATAACCGGTTGAGCATTCGGGTGGCAGACAACGGACAGGGCATCGAACCGGATTTGCTGGACAAGATTTTCATTCCGTTTTTCTCCACCAAAAAGAACGGCAGCGGGATCGGACTCAGTCTGTGCAAGCAGATTATGCTGCTACACAAAGGCAACATACAGGTTCACAGCAAGACAGGAGAAGGAACCGTTTTTGAGCTGGAGTTTTAAAAGAAATCTTCAATAGAAATTCCTGATTGGATTGGCTCTATTTTGAAATTGTCGAGGGCATAAAAAAGCCCGGCTGCAGGACACATTTCATATGCAAAGCAGCCGGGCTTTTTTGAATTTGATTGAAGCGATTTAGTTCACCACCATCCGCATTTTCTTCGAACCGACCTGAATCCAGTAGATTCCGGTAATCAGGTTGTGGCGGTATTCTCCTTTTCCATTCCGGATCACAATTGTACCCGACTGAATCTCTCTTCCCATCACATCACGGACAACCAGTTCATGGTTTCCTTCTGCAAGTCCGGATACCTGAAATGAACCAGCATTGGGGTTGGGATATAGTTGCATGGCTTTTTCGGAAGAAACCGTTGGTGATACATCTGTCAGAAGTTCGCCATCACCCAATCCGGCAATGAAGATCTTGCTGTTGTTGCTCCATGCGATCAGAACATTCCCGTTGTTTCCGTTTTGCATGCTGTAATCGGCATAGAACGGGGCATTGGTATTTCCCTGAACAACCATCAGTCCGTTACCAGGCCACAGAAGAGTGCTATCGGGCTTTACCCTTTGTGCCATAAATCCGGTGGTGTTATGAAGTGAAGTTATGATGATATCTCCGTTTGATTGAGCCAGTAATTTAGGATACGGAATGTAGGAGTTAAGACGGAAAATGATCCGGCCATTCGGGTTCCAAAGTCGATCACCGGTGGCAATGTTTAGTTTTTGCGAGTAAATATCTGCATTGGCTGCGGGCGGACGATTATCTGACCAGGTGGCATAAATGGATCCCTGATTGATGATCAGATCCGGATTGTTCTGGCCTGACGTATGGTTGCAGATGGGTTTGTGGTTGGGTGTCCAGACAAAGTTACCAGTACTGTCGACCCGGGTTGCCATATAATCGGCGTTCCCTGCTGTAATGTACCCCATAATGAATCCACCTGCACCATCCGGAACAACGTTGAACGCATATCCAAGGCCTGGTGTTCCGGACGTGATGGATTTTGGGCCCCAATGAAGAGAAAGGTCTTTACCAAATTTCCAGGCATTTACTCCGGTTCCCGCCCCATTTCCATTTCGTTGAATAAGGATCAATGTGCCATCGCCATTGGTCACTGCTGTACTGGGTCCATAATTCTGATTGTATCCTGTAAATGTTTTACCAAAAGGCAGTTGTACTTTCCCCAGGGCTGACACGGAATTCAGAAATTTGACCGTTGATCCTCCCATCCATGTTACGTGATAAAGGACCAGAAGGCTGTCTGCAACCGGCAACAAACGGATGGATTCTGTGTACAAAACATTGAATGATGCATTATTTAGTTTGGTGATTGTTTTCGTAGTCGGCCATATAGGATTCAAGGTGGTTTTGTTGAATTTCTGAATCACGATACTGTCCATTCTTGTTTGTGTTGTCAGGGTCCATGCCACCCAGAAATTACCTGATGGATCCTGTGCAACGGATATATCAGATGTTTTAAAGATTGGATCAAACACCACCATTTTGCCGGAATCAGGAAGAAGATGGTTGCCGGCTGCATCGAAGTGCTGTGCAGCAAGGCCGAGATCATTTACTGTTCCGCCATTTCTCTGATCATTCCAGAAAACATAAGTTCCGCCAGACCCATCGGCAAACGTCCAGCAGCCGGTTTGCGTAGAGTTTTTTGAACAAACCCGGACCGGGGCACCCGGATTTCCGGACCATTGAGCAAATGCCGATTGACAGAGACCAGCGATGAGAATAAATAAGGTCGTTAATGCTTTCATTTCAATAGGTGTTTGTGTTGAACGAGGAACTGCAAATCTAGACTTTCCTCCAGGTTCAGAAAACCTGTGATTGGTCAGATTATCAGCCCGAACGTCATTCAAACCTTTTGGGTTTCACAATCACCTTTTCAAAATCGATTTGGAGTTGGTTATCGACTCAACAGAAACCTGAAAAAACGACTGAAAATATTCTTATTCCGATTTTTTGAATCCCGTTCGAACCGTGGGGTTCCCTCTTTTGGCTTCACTATTTTCGTGATGTGAAACAAGCCTCGGGAAGGGGGACTTAGTTGGTCAGAAGTTAAAATGCATACTGCTGCTCCTAAAGTGAAATAATGTTCCTCTCTTTGTTTCAGAAATGGATTGAATTCTACTTCACTACTTGTACCCAACTCTGAAATCCACAGAGTCGAAAGATTGACCGAATACCCTACTGAAGCTGCTTGAACAATGATTTTGGGACCATATTTTTGAAGAGCAACTGGTATAAAAAGGCGGTAGAAACCATTGACGTCAGCAACAGCTCTTAAGGTTTGATCCACCCGAATCGAAGCAAAAGGAACAGGCTCGCTGGTCTCATCGTTGCGAACTACTCCATACACCCAGAATCCTTCCTCCTTACGGACGGTGTCTTTCTCCGGATTGGCTTTGGTCACAGATGGAATCACAAAAGCATAGAAGGGTTTCTTTGAAACCGGAGCTTTCAGTTGTGCCTTCGATTCCAACTGAAACCACATCAGAATAATTCCAAACCATTTCCAGGCGTACATCGATTTTCGTTTCAATGAAGGAGTTACAGATGCTTGAGGCTGTAGCCATGAAGTGGGAAACCGTCCGCAAATTCGCTGTCCGTTTGCCAGGGCTGCTTCGACTTCTGAAAGAGCTTCCTCTTTCTTCATACCGGAAAAATCACGGACTGAATGTGCACACCGGGAGCAATACCGTCCTTTCTCAACGGGCATCATTTGTGCCCAGTTTTCGGTGCATGGTTGGGGAATGGAAATTGTCATAGGAAAAGGGATTTACCTGTAGACAACCTTCCCATCAATTTGGTGGGAATCCTGAATAAATTTTTTTGACCCGGAACTTCCGGCAGCTTGAAGTGTGCCTCAAATACAGTTCAGCCCCTATTTACCATGAAATCCACCATCAAAGGCAATTCCAACTTCCAGTCGGATTGCTTTGTGTAAACTGTGGTTCACAACCGGTTGAACCTTCTGGTCCGGACGGGTATTGCCGTAAAGCCAGTCCATACGGGCGGTACCCAGAGCGTAAAATCCAATGTTTCCGTAATGAACCACCACCAGACATTCGGGATACAAACTGAGACTTTTCAACTTTTGAGGACTTCCATCTACAGAAACTCCCATGCGGCTATATGCCCACTTCCATTGCCTGACCCA
>Ga0116157_10001822_pt1 | contig 21203 bp, 20 predicted proteins | sample AD_UKC048_MetaG_FD_89882 | JGI IMG/M metagenome (GOLD analysis project Ga0116157, IMG submission 89882) | Active sludge microbial communities of municipal wastewater-treating anaerobic digesters from USA - AD_UKC048_MetaG | ecosystem: Engineered > Bioreactor > Anaerobic > Digestate | place: USA...
CAATAATGGCAATTACCACCAATATCTCAACCAAAGTAAAGCCGGGAGAATTTTGAACCAGCAAATTATGTTTTTTCATAAGTGTTGCTTATCTTTTTTTGTTCCTCCTTCTCCATACACCTTTTTCCCATCTTTCTTATCCTGTTTTACATTTTACCAAACTAATCACAAAACAGAAGCGTAAAAAGTGTAAAAGTGCCCCCCCCTTTTTTTTGGGGGAGATCCCCATCTCACCCAAGAGAGCAAATGTGGTATAATTATAAACCATAGGCTAACTCCAATCACCAAAGTTCAACCAATCCAACATATCTTCTTCAACCTCTTTTGGATTATTAAAATATTCGGGAAAAGCTGCTTTATTTAAAATAACTTTTTCCGGACGATCTCTTTCCAGATAATCATGATAACTGGAAAATTTATAAATGTTTAAATGATCCCAAACCTTCTGATTGCCGGCCAACTTTCCTTCCTTCCAATCAGGTTTAACCATCTTGGCCGGATTCAAATGAATGTAGGCAAAAAGATGTTTTAAGTATTCGTCAAACTCTACCGGCTTGGCCTTAAACCGACCCTCAAACAAAGAGCCCCGTTTTTTATATTTAGCGTTAAAATACATAGTATAAGCTGAAAAAAGCCTTTGAATAAATTTAACAACCCCTTTCTCCACTTTTTCCTTGAGTAAAAAGTGATAATGATTATCCATCAGACACCAAGCACCCACATCAACCAAAGTCTCACCTCTGTTAAATTGATAAATTGAGCCAAGATTTAATTCAGAAAATTCAAAGGCATTAGTGCCATTTGTTAGAAAGAGCAAATGAGTAAAATGCCTTTTGTCTTTATCATCAAGAAAAATTAAACGATCGTCATTGCCATGATTAAAGACGTGATAAAACTCATCTATCGCAAATTCAAAATTTAGTCTAACCATTTAAATATTATACCACAAAACACACTAAAGGGGAGCTCGCAAGCTCCCCTTTCTGCCTTAAATTTCTTTTTGCTGCCATTTAAATATTATACCACAAAACGCAACAAAGGGGAGGTAGGGACCTCCCCTTTCTGCTTACTGCTTTACTTCTCTTTCCTAAGATTAAGATCCAGCGCAAACCGTTGCTGTTGCTTTACTGATCGTTCTAGCTCCTGAAAAACCAGTACTATCAACACAGAAATATCCTTCTTTCACAGTATCAGTGTAGTCCAACTCAACAGCCCAAGCAGTATGGTAAGTCTCATCTGCTGTACAAGTAGCAGTTCCAATTCCTTGGGCATTAACTGCTGTAACAAGCCTGTTCAGACCACCTGTTGAATCAGAACTACAAATACCAGCAATATATGTTCCAGATGAGCCAACTCCCAATTCTGCCTCAGCCCTCATGGAGGCCATACTGGCTTCAGCTGAAGCAACCTTGGCCTTGTTCCTTGCGCTACCCAAGCTGGTCAATACCACTCCCGCCAAAATACCAATAATGGCAATAACGACCAAAAGTTCAATCAAGGTAAAACCCTTATTTAACGTTTTTTTCATAATAAAAACTTACTTAATAATTAATAACTTTTAAACGACTTTAAAATCGACTTTATTTATATATTTATATTTTACAACAATTCACGAAAAGTTAATAATGGGAAACGGAAAACTGTGGATAACTAAAGGGAAATTTAGAATTTAAAGATTAAAATGTAAAATCCAAAAAACCAAGAGAAATTAGCTGGTTTTACTAGTTTTCACCCTTGATTTTAACTTTTACACTTTAATTTAACTAGATGCCCTGCGCCAAGTTATAAATCGGCACGAGAATAGCCGTGAGCATTATACCGACACCAACACCCAAAATGACAATCAGCGTCGGCTCAATCAAGCCAACCAAGGTGTCCACCTCGTTGCCAACTTCTCGTTCATAAAAACGCGATAATTTTTCCAAGACAAAACCGATTTTACCGGATTCCTCACCAACCTTAATCATCTGCACCATCACGCCGGGGATTTCCGGATAACGAGCAAAAATACTGGAAACCGCGCTTCCCGCCTTAATCGCCTCGGCCGCTTCCAAGAGAATTTTTTTGTAAACTTCATTGTCCACCACATCGCCGGAAATCTCCAGCACGCGCACCATGGAAATACCGGATGAGAGCATTGTGTTCATGTTGTCAGAAATGCGCGCCAAAAAAAGTTTGCGATAAAGGCGGCCAACATAGGGAATGTTTATCTTAAAACGGTCAAACGCATACTGACCTTGGGGGGTGCTGATATAGCGAAAAAGATAAACACCAATAAAGGCCAAGAACAAAGCAATCGGCACGCTAAACATCACAAAGAAATCACTGGTCCAAATCAAGAGTTTAGTGTAAATCGGCAGCTCCTGGCCGGTTTCCAGCAAAACTTGCGACAACTTCGGCACCACAAAAATAACCATCAGAATCATCACCACAATAAATGATACCACCACAAAAGCCGGGTAAATCAAGGCGTTTTTGGCGCGCGAGGACAAAGCGTAGGAACGATCCATATAGTCGGCCAGATAAACAAACGCCTCGGACATCTTGCCGGACTCTTCGCCGGCCCGCACCATACTGACATAGAAGTCGGTAAAAATTTGCGGATGACGACTAAGGGCGGCCGAAATCGGTATCCCCCCCTTGATATCATCCACAATCGCCAGCAAGGCTTTTTGTAAAACTGGATTTAAACTTTCTTGCGCCAACAACCGAAAGGTCGCCAAAACGGAAACCTTGGCCTCAAACAAAGTCGCCACCTGCCGCGAGAGCATCACGACTTCTTTATAGGAGACCTTGCGCGTAAAAGGCAAGTTAATATGAAAACGTTTTTTTTCTGTCACTTCCGGTTTGACCGAAACGATAATCAAACCTCGCCGTTGAAGCGAACTGATAGCCAAGTCTATGTTGGGCGCGTCGATGCTGCCGTTTTGTTCCTGGCCATCTTTATCTACGGTTTTGTAAATAAAAAGCATAACAAAATTAAATTAAACGATTAAGCGCCTCGGGATTAAGGGAGTGACGAAAAGCGTTATCCGCGGAAATCTCGCCGTTTCGGACCAATTCCGCCAAAGAGCGGTTCAGGTCAAGCATTCCCTCAGACGAACCGGTCTCAATCACCACGTCTATCTCAGCCGTGCGACCTTCACGAATCAAGTTGGCCACCGCGTCATTGTTAATCAAAAGTTCAAAAGCCGGAATCAAACCGCCGGAGATACGCGGAATCAAACGCTGGGAGAAGACCCCCAAAAGCGAGCCGGCCAACTGCATTCTAATCTGGTGCTGCTGGTTGCCCGGAAACGAGTCAATGATACGGTCAATCGTCTGCGCCGCGCTGTTGGTGTGCAGAGTGGACAAAATCAGGTGCCCAGTTTCGGCCGCGGTTACCGCCATAGAAATCGTTTCCGGTGTGCGCATTTCGCCGACCATCGCCACGTTGACATCCTGACGGAACATAGAACGAAGAGCTGTGTAAAAGTTTTTGGTATCAAACCGAACTTCGCGCTGGTCAATGATAGAACGGTCGCTGGTAAACAAGTATTCTACCGGGTCTTCAATCGTAATAATGTGTTCGGCGCGTTCATGATTGACCATCTCCACGAGCGAGGCCAGAGTGGTAGACTTGCCTTGGCCAACTGGACCAACAACCAAGAAGAAACCCTGTTTCTTGTGGACAAAATCAGCCAACTGCTCCGGCAAATTGAGCTCTTTGATGGTCGGCACCTTCATTGGAATCAAACGCAAAGCAACCCCAACCATTCCCCGCTGGAAAAAAGCATTGCCGCGGAAACGGACATTGGCGGCTGGCGAATAAGAAAAATCAACCTCGCGCTGTTCCAGCAAAATTTGCTTGTTTTCGTCATTCAAAATTTCCATCGCGATGCCCAAAGTGTCTTCCGGCGTCAAAATCGGCTTTTTGATAATGGGGATGAGCGCGCCAGAGACGCGGATGGACGGATGGCGACCAACTGTCAAGTGCAAGTCGGAAGCGCCTTCCTTGGCTACCGCTACCACCAGCTCTTCTATTTCTTTGCTGTAATCCTTCATAAAAAATTGTTTAATTTTAAAAAACTAAAAATTAAGCGTATTTGCGATTGGCCAAAATTTCTTTGACTTTGTTGACAACCTCTGTCGGCGTAGCTGACGCTTTGACGATATAACCATCCGCGCCAAGACCCAAACCTTTCTCAACATCCTCTTTTTGGCCTAAGTTGGACAAAATAACAATCAAGCCCCGATTGCCATCAAATTTTTGCTTGATATTTTCCACCAATTCAAAACCGTCCATGACGGGCATCACCACATCCACCAGATAAATATCCGGCTTTACCCCGGCCTCTAATTTTTTGACGGCCTCATCACCGCTTTGCGCCGTCTCTACCTCGTAACCGCTTTCACTGAATTTAAGTGAATACATGTCCACCAAGAATTTGTCATCGTCCACAATCAGAATTTTTATTTTAGTTGGGTCATTTTCCATATTAGTTTAATTATATTACAATTTGTTGACTTCTTCAAAAGGCGTAATCCCCTGAAATGATTTGAGAAGGGCATCTTCTTTCATTGTCATAAAACCTTTGGACCTGGCGTAACGGTAAATCTCATTTTCGCCCGGATTTTTTAAGATAATCCGCTCCAGTTCGCGGTCCATTTCCAAAAATTCAAAGACACCGGTCCGACCCTTGGTGCCGCTAGGGCAAGTGGCAGTTTTGTGAACGCGATAAATCTCATCCACCGGCGGGATGTTTTTGCGATATTGCTCCGGCAAGTCGGCAAACTGTTTCTCAATCATCATTCTGATACTCTCATCAGCCGGTTCCGGCACTTTGGCGTCTTCGCAAGTGGTTGGTATCAAACGCTGCGCCATCATCAAAACAAGCGTCGGCGGCAATAGATATGGTTCTACCCCCATATCTATCAAACGCGGAATAGCGCCGATGGAATTGTTGGTGTGCAAAGTAGAAAGCACCAAGTGACCAGTCAAGGAAGCCTGAATTGCCAACCGCGCCGTTTCTTTGTCTCGCATTTCACCAACCATCACAATGTCCGGGTCCTGACGCAAGATACTGCGCAAACCGTTGGCAAAGGTATAATTGATTTCCGGCCTGACTTGCGACTGACTAACCCCCGGCATGTCGTATTCAATCGGGTCTTCAAGGCTAACAACATTATTCTTTTCGCGGTCAAGCATGTTAAGCATCGCGTAAAGAGTAGTTGTTTTACCGGAACCAGTTGGACCAGTGATCAAAATTAAACCATAAGGGCGCTTGATTGCTCGTTTGACAATCTCCTGCTGCGCCGGCGTCATTCCGACGGTGTCCAGACTAACCTTGCGCTTCTCCGGGTCAAGAATACGCATCACGATTTTTTCCCCCCAATAAGTCGGAAAGGTGGAGATACGAAAATCGGCTTTGCGGCCTTCGTAACTGTAAGAAAATCGTCCGTCTTGCGGCACGCGCTTTTCGTCCAATTTGAGGTTGCTCAAAATTTTAATGCGCGCCACCATCGCCTCATGGACAGTCATCGGTGGTGTTAGACTGGTATAAAGCACGCCATCCACCCGAAAACGAACCTTAAGGGTGGTATGGGTTGGCTCAATATGAATGTCAGACGCGCCGCCGGAAAGGGCATTTTGGATAATAACGGTTACAATCTTGGCGATCGGCGCTTCTTCAATGATATTAGCCGAGCTTGTAGTCGTCTCTTCCGACTTCGGTTTGTTAAACTTGGCGACTGTTTGTTCAGCTTCACGGATGTCGGTCTGAATATCGCCGACCACCCCCGCCGAGTCTCCGCTAGACAAACCCTCATAACTTTTTACGGCCAAATCAAAATCTTTTTTTGACAAAAGATAAATTTTGAATGGCATTCGGGTCTTGGAGGCAATAAACTGCAAAGCGTCTTTCGCTTCCGTGTCATCCGGATTAACCATCCCCACCTCTAAAACACCGTCTTTGACTGCCACTGGCAAAAACAAATAATTAAGCGCCGATTCCAGCGGCACGTATTTTAGAACCTCAAAAGGAATTTTTTTATCATCCAGCTTCTTGAGCGATATGTTATAGTAGTCGTCCATTTTAAAATTTACTTCCCAAAAACTGCCGGGAATAAAAAGAAGCGGTTTCCCTCATCTATTCCACTGCGGCCTCATCGGCCGTCTCTCCGTCATCTGTCGTGACGTCTGAACCCCCTTCGGGCGAAACAACAGCCTCGCTTGAAGTGGCGGTTTCAAAGACTCCTTTGGTTGGAGAATCTTGGTCGTCCAAACTGCCCAAACTCAAGTTCCCAGCTCCAATTTGCGCGAAAGGATTTTCGCGGCCGCGGCCGCGGTCGGATACCGGCCGACTCAAATCTTGGAGACCGTTTACAAAGATTGGATGGGAGAGCAGTTCTAGGTTGGTCAAATCAATATCTTTAATACCATTTAACAAAGTAAAGAACGGGTCATCCGCCAAAGCAATTTGGTTAGCGTCGCTGACCAAGCTGGGTGACATAGTGACGCCACTTTGCGGTTCTTCCTCGCCGGTAAAAACCTTGACCACCCAAAAAATGGCGATAAGAATGATAACTGCCAGGGCGACGTAAGTAACTATTTTTTTGGTGTTCATTTTATTATTTTACCCAGTAAGTTTTTAATCCAATGTCATATTGGTTGATGCCGGTTTCGCCGACCGAAAAGGCCAATGAGGTAACATCAGCCACTCGCAGACTGACAGACAAATCATCCAAGAAACCAAGCAGAGACTTGTAGCTGCCCGAGACTCTAAAAGTCATGGTCATATCAGCAACCGTATCGGCGCCAGCCGCTTCAGCGACAGACAATTCGCGCGAACTCAAGCCTTCGGTCTTGGTTTCGTCCGAAGCTTTGATATTCACATCTTGCAATATCATGCCATGCCTAGCGGCGATATTGTTTATGTCATAAACAAAGTCTACTGTGTCAATTCGGTCAGGAATAAAAGAGTCTAACTTCTCGCGATCAGCGGCCGTGATATTTTTTTCGGCGCGTTCCAACTCCGCCATTTTTTCGCGTAACGTTCGCGCGTTGCCGAGAACTTCGTCAAGTCTATCTTTTTCGGCCAGTAAAGCCTTCAGACCCTGACCACTGTTGTTTAAGAGCCAAGTTTTTAGTAATGGCTGGTCGCTTCCGTTCAAAACGGCCGAACCAAAATAAAACACCAGAACAACAGACAAGACGATTAGAATAATTGGCGTAATTAGTTTGGTCATAATTATTGGCTATTTTTGACAAATAATAATAAAGAGGGGTCGACCGTCAAAGTCAGGTTAAAAATGACGTTACCCTTGCCGTCTAAATCAAAGTTGGAAAATGAAAAAGCGGTAATTTTGCGTTCTTCACCGATTTTGGCAACTTCTGATGTAAAAATTTTTGATTGGTAAGCGATATCTTCGTAACTGGAAGCAACCCCCTTTGCTTCTACAACGTTTTTGTTAAATTTAAAATCGTTAAACTGCACATTGTGGGCCGTCACGTTACTCAATTTATCAAACAAGGGCCGGAGCGTCTGGTGATTAGCCAATACGGTGGAGCCGTTTTTTAGCTTGGTATCCAAACGCTTTAGCCGCGCCAAAGATTCATATTGAAAATCCTTTTTTTCACGTTCTAGAGATTCACGCAAGCCGCAACTTTGAGTGCTTTCGCCGCCGGTCGGACACGGACGATTAATTTGATTGTAAACATAATAGCGATAGACAAAAATACCGGCAAAATAAAGAGCGGCTATCGCAAAAATAATTACCGCCACCAATGTAACCAAGCCCAGGGGTTCCCGCCTTTCCGGCAAGCTGGTACCAATGGTTTGTTTGGGAATAAATGAGGTTGCTAATTTGTTATTCATAATTTTTTAGGTTAGATATTGACCTAAAGGTCCTCTAGTTTGCGCAAAGCCAAGCCAATGGCAACCGCAAATTCCGGACCCGTTTCCTTTAATACGTTACTTAAAAAGACTGGGGCTTCAACTTTATCAAACGGCGCCCCCATCACCACCGGCAAACCGATTACCTCGCGCGCCACATCGCCAACTCCTTTCATCATCGCGCCACCACCAATCAAGATAATTTTATCAACCGCGCGCTTGTGTTCCTTCTGATATTGTAACATTACCTTGCCAGCTTCAGCAAAAATGTATTCCACAGTCGGACTGACACTTTTTAGCAATTCGCCGTTATCAACGTCACCAAGCAAGCCAAATTTTCTTTTTATCTCTTCGGCTTTGGCAAATGGCACAGACAAAGACTTGGCAATGGCGATGGTAACGTCTTGGGAACCTTTGACAATCGTGTGGGACAGACGCACCAAGCCGTAATCCACAATCGCGATTTTAGAAGTGCCGGCGCCAATGTCCAAAATCACCGTCGCCGATAGGTCGTTGGGCATTACCGAACGAATAGAGCTAAAGGTTTCTATCTCAAAAACATCCGAGACCAAACCCAGTTTTTGAGCGATATCTTGATAAAGTCTGACGATGTCCTTTTGGATAGAAGCAATTAGAATTTCTACCTTATTGCCGTAACTTTTTTTGCGATCGCGAGAATCAGCAGACTCTAGAGCTGGTTCTCGTTCATCAAGCGAGCTTTTGGGCATCAACCGCCAATCAAGTATCACCTCCGAAATCGGCAAGGGAACATATTTGCGCGCTTCAATGGGCACCATTTCGGCCAATTTGGATTCTTCCATTTCCGGCATCTCTACACTGACCAAAAGGCTGTTGCGAAGCGGGATTGCCATCGCTCCGACCTTGGCCGTGACGTTGGCTTCGCGAAAGAGGTCACGCAAAAGCTCTAACATTTTTTCGGCCGGTAAACTTGTCGCCTGGCCAACTGAAAGCTCGGCATAGGGACCGCAGGCCAACTCGCCGTAGGTCTCCAAAATGGCGCGGCCTTTTTCCTTGCGCAACTGAACGACTTTAACTGAAGAAGAACCAAAATCAATCGCCACCGCGCTCTTCTCCTTTGGGCCTGTGCTGTCTTTTACAATTTTTAAAACTTTGTCAAAAATCCCCATAAAATTTTGAAATGAGATACAATAATTATAGCACGATTAAAAAAACAAAACTCTCTCATGAACAAGATTTATCCACACAAACACCAACTGGCTCGACCGAACTTCATTATTAAGAAATTGTTATCTTTCATTTTCCCGCCACGCTGCGTTCGTTGCGGTTTGTTTGGCGTATTTTTGTGCGACGATTGTCGACCCCAACTATCCAAAAGCGGCGAAGCGGCCGAAAACGGAGTCATCGCCGCTTTTGACTACCACGACTCAGCTGTCCGCAAGGCCATTCATCACCTCAAATACCATAATATCCGAGAACTGGCCGAGTCCTTGGCCGCCGAAATGTATGAGGTCTTTTTAACCGCAACCGATGATGAACTCATCTTTAACCGTGGCGTCGGCAAAATCTTTGTGATCCCCGTCCCCTTACACAAAAAACGTCGCCGTGAACGCGGTTTCAATCAAGCCGAAGAACTGGCCAAATATTTTTGCGCGCCTGACCCTAAAAATTTCCAGCTAAGAACCGACCTTGTTTTTAAAATCAAAAATACTAAACCGCAAGCCCAACAGAAAAAACGCGCCGAGCGATTGCAAAATCTAAGAAGCGCCTTCTCAGCCAGCGCCAAGAAAAAAATCGCCGGCCAAACAATGGTGATTGTGGACGATGTCTCAACCACCGGCGCAACCATTGGCGAAATAAAAAAACTATTGCTCAAAAACGGCGCCCGCCAAGTTTGGGCGGTGGTCGCCGCGCATGGGTAAGGCCAGGTTAAAAGTCAGGAGCTGAAAATGGAGAAAAAAATTGCAAATTAGATTTTGAAGCAGTTTCCCAAAGTTCAGAGTAATTGAGCAATTTAAGAACTAGATTACTCTAGTTACCACCCCGCCAACTCATTAAGTTTGGCTCTGGTCAGAGGGCCGACACGACCGTAACCAGGATCTTGGGGACGAGCTAAATTATATTTCCGCTGAAAACGTCTGACTGCATCTAGGGTTAATTGACCAAAATAAAGAGTTTCTTGATTAGGCGAACCCGGACCGGTCTTGGTGATTAAAGTGTCGGGGTCATTATTCAAGAACTGCTGAAGTTCTCGCACATCAGGATGGTTTAACCCAAAAAAGAGAGTAGTGGCAAAATGATGGGGAGAAGATGATCCAGACATTGATCCAATTAACCTTAGATCGGGGTCAGATTTGCTCAATCCCGCTTCAGTTAGGTAAACTTGAGTTTGCGTAATTGAACCAAAATAACCAACGGCTGGGACAATTTTGTTGGCTTGCTGGTAGCGGATCAAGGCTGCTTGAGTCGCCGGTCCGAAATAGGTTGTTTCTTGGCCTGACGAGCCCGGACCGGTTGAAGCAACCGGAAAACCTTGACCATTAAGAAAAACTTGGAGTCGGAGCACATCATCGCCTAACAAACCTAATTTGAGGTCGCGAGGATAAGCCATGATTGTCTGCTGAGTTGTAGACGACACGGGGAGTGGCGCTTGAAGTTTTTCTTTTTTCCTTATTCTTCCTCCGCCAGATATCTGTCTTGCCAAAACATCATTACGCACAGTCAACGCAACCGCGCTGGAAGTTGAATAACTTCCCCCGTCGTCGCGAGCAACCGCCGTTAAAAGATAATCCCCATCAGCTATTTCAGCGGTATCCCATAAAAGAGGCCAACTATCCGGCGGATACTCCGGACCCCAGACTTGATCATCTAGCTTCAGTTGCACACCTAAGGTTTCGTAATCATCGTCAACATTTATTTGAATTTCAATTTTCTCGCTAACTACTGCCCCAGACAAAGGCGCTACTATAGAAATGGTGGCCGCCCGATTGTTTTGTATTGTAACGGTAATATCTTCTGCCTCAAAATTATTGTAGTTATTATCCAAACTGGAAACTAATAAAGTGATATTAGCTTGGCGCTCCTGAATTTCCAACCCGTCATTGAGAGCCGTGACCGTTACTGTTTGTGGGTCCATCCAATTGAGGGTCGTAAAAGTTAAAGTGTCTTTATTTAAAATCAAATCATCTGAATCATAGTCAAAATCAACTATTACATCATTATCGGGTTTCCTGTCTAAGCTGATTTCAAAAGTTTTACTTTGGGCTTCTCTAATCGTTAAATCATCAGCAGAGGAGGCAACCATTAAAGGTTTTTGATACGGAACGGCCAAAGTAAAAGCCACATAGGGCGAACTAATAGCTGTAAAACTCCCCGGGTCCTCCTCGTGACTCTCCAAGTGTCTACCAGCTACTGAAATTTCCGGGTCTACAGCCCCAATTCCGGAAAGATAAAGAAAATCTTTGTAATTTGCCGGCATGCCATTGACTCCATTAGAAAAAATTGATGACCCTTTCCTTGTTATCGCCGTCAACCAGAGATAATTACTCTCTGCTCCCGTATCATGTAAGGGGGGATTCGGGTTAGTGCCAGTGTTTGCAAAACTGCTGACAGTTGGAATGCCTGCCGCCGCAATTCTAAAAGAAATATGTGCACTCCCAGCGTTGGCGGAAGAAACAACCGTCGCTGTGTCGTTACCTTCCGCTATTTTATAAAAAATAGAGCCTGTGATACTACCAGAAGTTGTAGAAATTAATTTTACCCAATCTACCGAATCATCAGAAACGATATCATGCTCACCTTGAGGGCCGGAGAAAGCGATTATTAGCAATTCCCCCTCCTGAATTCCTAAGGGCATATTGATTGGATGATTAGTAGAACTTGCTTTTGTTCGTCCCCAATTACGCGATTTGACTACTGGGAAATCTTCTACAGTAATTGAGTAAGTGGCCCTGACTATTCCCTCAGTTCCTTTGTTTATTTGGCCCAATAAAGCGTTACCGCCAGCACCGTAAAGTTTTCTTGCAAATCCAGCCCCTCCAAAAGAATCTCCCGGAGGATAAGGCAAATAAAACCAGAGGGAGTCTTCCTTATCGCCAGCGCCCGAGCCTCCCCATTTAGAGGCAGAGACCGCGGCCCTGGCCCCATCACCACCATTAAAGCCGATGTCCCCCACACCTTCGCTGGCCAGACCTCCATAACTTCCGTTACTCCCTCCTCCTTTCCCGCCCTTGGCCAAAAGATAAACCGTCTCCCCTAAACTGACGGAACTGTCACCCCCATTACCATTTAATTCGGGGTGGCCTTGGCCCACGACAATGGAATATTCCTGTCCTTCAGAGACTGGAATTGTGGTTTTCATATAAGCGCCACCACCCCCAGCGCCGTTCATGGTTCCATCCGTGCCGTTGGTACCCCCGGCACCCCATCCTTCAAAAGTAACCGATGTTACTCCGGCGGGAACGACAAACACACCATCCGTTAAAAACGAATCTATCCGCAAATGTGAATCAGTAATCGCTTTAACCGGCAAAGCCAACAAAAACCAAATTGTTAGAAAAGCTATTTTGACTTTCAGAATTTTAAAAATCTTTGTTTTCATTTTTACAAATTTAACTATAAGTCATCCGAAATTTAAACTACTAAAGGCTCCGAACATTTCTTTGTCTTGCTTTTGCCTTCTCTATTATATCAACTTTTATCCAAATCACTAATCAAACTCATTAGATATCGAAGTTCGTAAAGGTAATTTCTTTTTTCATATTATTCTAAATATCATTAATCTTATTTTACTCAAAAACCTGCTTTAGTATAACAAAAATTTAGTACCTATTCCAAATTTAGAAAATTTTTTTATTTGGGCATTAGGATTGCCTCATTTCCTCCCCACATATCAATGATAGCTGTCTCGATTGACTATCTAAAAAATATTTGATTTGGTTCATCGCAAAGACAATGAGAAAAAAGTTTTGCCACCTCTCCCAATTATAGAGTGTTGAGGTCATCCCCTCCATTTTTTTGTTATAATATTTTTAATATGCCCAAAAAAACTTTTACCATCAGAAAATACAAACCGGGAGATGAGAAAAAACTAATCAACGTTTTTAACGAAGTTTTTATTGAAAATAGCGGTTCTCACCACCAAATTATGGATAAAAAAATCTGGGACTGGAAATTTGCCAATTCTCCCTTCGGCTTTAAAATTTTGGTGGCTATAAATAACAAAAAAGAAATCGTCGGGCAATTAGCGATACAAAAAAATCGTTTTAAGTATAGAAACCGTTATTCTAACTTCTATTCAATCGTTGATTTGTGCTTAAAAAAAGAGTATCGCAATCACAACTTTGTTCAGCGTTGTTATGAGCGATTTTTGAGCAAGATGAATAATGTGATTATTGGTTTCCCTTCCGCGGTCTGGGCTCACTCTTACCCAACCATAGACCCCAAAATAAAAGTTTATCACGTGCCGATATTTGGCAAAAAATTTGACAAAAAATCACAAAAACAATATCAGGACATTTCTGGGGAGATTTCCGTAGAACGTATCAGGCGAATCAGCCAAGCAAAAAATGACCTTGATAAACTGTGGCAAAAAAAGAAAGCGGAAATAACAATTGGTTGCGTTAGAAACGCCCGATATCTAAACTGGCGTTTTCTAAAAAACCCCGCCCCCCTCAATTTATACCTAATCAAACAAGGCAATAACCCGATCGGCTATTTTGTGCTTGAACCCAAAAAGACAATCACCTTGGTAAAGGATATCCTCATTTTAAACGATCAGCTTAAAGAAGGATTGAAAGCTTTAACAAAAATAAACAAAGATTTACCAAAATCAGAAATTCGTTTAATGACGACTGACCCCACCCTTCAAAAAGGCTTGCTTAAAGCTGGCTACGCCGAGTATCGCCGAGAAAAAATAAACCAAAATGGCTACTTTGTCAGCCATAATCCGGAAAAAACCGAACTCAACGAATATTATTTGACCTGGGCCGACAGCGACTGGGATTTATATCACTAACGCTTTTTAAAAGCTCTTGTTGTGTCGGCACTTCGTGCCGACCCCATTTCGGCTTCAAAATGCGATTTCGATTTCTGGCGGGACACTCGGGTTAAGTGCTAATAAGGTTAGACCACATAAGGGTATTCTAGCATGTTTGGGCTAGGTAAAACTAGGCATGTGGGACGGAGCTAAATTTACACAAATTACACATTTTTAAGCCAATTGGCCTCTTTAAATTACACACATTACTCTTCGTCATCGTCTTCATCCCGCATGATGCTCGTATCGACTTTTGACATATCTGCCCATTTTACCCATGGCTCGCTCTTCCTTTTGGGCGGGACATGAACTCTCTTGATGGGCATATATTCCGGGCTTCGTCGGCTCAAAAAATATCTAATTGCTTTCCCTTTTCCTTTCAAGATGTGTAGGGTACCCCTTTCTTAAGACACTCTCTGCATAAGTTCCATTGTATCTCTTTTTTGGGCGGCAGCAAATTTAGCTGGCGCCATTTTGAAGGCCGAATGGATTCTTGTATGGTTGTAATCCCAGACTAAGCGGTAAATTTCATACACCAATTCCCCGAGTGTCTCAAACCGATTCGGGTCACCCAGATCGACCTTGAACTGCGAATAGAAAGATTCTTGGTAGCCATTCTCCCACGGTGAGCCCGGCCGAGAGCGAGAAATGAGAATACCGACGCTGGCCAGTAAAGTGGTGAAATCTTTAGCCTCGTACTCCGTTCCATTGTCAGAATGGAAAATCAGTGGACGAGGTGAATGTAGCAAAGCTGACAGCAAAGCGTTGATAACCAACTGGCTACTGTGGTTAGTTAAGACGGCATAGCCCACAATTTTGCGGGTAAACAAATCCATCACGGTGGCTAAATAGACAAATTTGCCTTGGAATGGGATGTAGGTAAAGTCGGCCGCCGAGATATGATGTTCGTAACTCGGACAATTGGTCAGCAACAGGTTGGGATAGATACAGCCACTCGGCTTGTTGATTTTAAAGGGTTTCTTGCCTCGACGACGATATGGCTGGAGACCATAGAGCTTCATCACTCGCAAGACGGCTTTCTTGTTTCGCTTCAGTTCAATGGCTAACCGTTTGTGACCATAGCTCGGATGAAGGTGCAGCGCTTCTTCAATCTGACATTTCAAAGACCAATCTTTCTCCGGTTGTTTAGGGTGGTAGTAGAGAGTGGAACGAGAGAGACCGACTGGTAGAGACAGTCGACTTTTAGGCAACGATGGTTCAGTCAGAATCATCGTTTTTTTTGGATATTAGAGAGCTTGATGGTTAGTTCGCCAACTAAAGCTAGCAGAGCTTGGTTTTCTTTCTTGAGCTTGGTGACTTCCAGCCAGGTGGGTTGGCCTTTGGCCTGCCGACCTAACCAAGAATAGATGGTACGCTCACTGAGGCCATGTTCTTGGGCGGCTAACCCGACAGAAATACCCTCATTTTTGATGCGGTTAATTACTTGAGCCTTTACCTCCGGCGCAATACGATATGTTTTAGTCATATACCTGATTTTACAAAATTAAGTGAATAATTTCATGCAATCAGTGTCTTAAATTTGGGGTACCGGCCACAAAATATCTAAATTTTCAGCGTATGAAATGCGCTGAACTGACGCATCTCGTGTTTCATTATCCTTCATGAGCCCAACCAGAAGTTCGTTTCTTTTTACCACATTTTCAAAATCTTTTTCAAGATTTATCAATATTCCATTCATTTCTTTTAATTCTGCATCCATCCACATCGCCCGATTATGCAGATAATAACTATGAACCCGAAAATTGAGTAGGTCACGGTCAATGTATGCCCCGCCAAAAACAGGACAATTTACTGTGTGCAAAGAAAATTCTTTAGGGTTAGTTGTAGCTCGAACATCATTAGCTAATTTTCTAAGTTGTCCAACAAAGAATTTCAGTTTCTCGCGTATGAAAAAAACATCATTTAAGGCTCGGGCTGAGTTGATTTCTATGCGACGCATTGCTTCAGCCCTATCTTTTGACTTATCGATCCATGATTTTATCAGTGCCCCTATGGCAGTAAGGATAATCGCCAAAAAAGGACCCAACGCTGAGCCAATAAGAGTTTGCCACTCTCTCAAAAAACTTATCCAGTTATCCATCATTAAAAGTATGCCATCTTCAGTAAAAACAGCAATCATCAAAAATTAGGGCAGTCGGGTCATACCGATACTTAGTTGTCAAGGCGGGGAACAAGCGATTCGAACTAAGTGGGTCGCCCATCTGTCATAGGTAATTAGGTCATACCGATACTTAGTTGTCAATGCGGAGAGGGAGGGATTCGAACCCTCGAGGGGCGTTAACCCCTACCTCGTTAGCAGTGAGGCGCTTTCGGCCACTCAGCCACCTCTCCGTATTCTTGTTGTGTCTTATTTAATTGTCGCTGGCAGCCACATTAAAGCACAATTTGAAGCTTTGTTCAAACAACTTTTGCCCTCGCTTTTTGCTATAATTATCTCATGACCAGCGACACGCCCCTCAAGGATATCTCTCGTCTCAACCCAATTCAACAAAAAGCTCTGGAGCGGTTGGGGCTAAAAACAGCGCGCGATCTTCTCTACCACTTTCCCAGTCGTTATGAAGTGCCAGGACAGCGCAAACAAATTTCAGAACTAGCGGCCGGCGATGACGCGGTAATTTTTGGCAAAATCCTCTCCGCCAAAACCAGCAAAGCGTGGCGTAAAAAAATTCCGCTGGGCGAAGCGGTAATTGAAGATGAAACCGGCAAAATCAAAGCCATCTGGTTCCATCAACCCTACCTCGCCAAAAAAGTGGCCGTAGGACAATTTGCTGAATTTCGCGGCAAGGTAGCAGCGCGAAAAAAGACGGGAACCGGGGCGGTCGCCACGACCGCCCCGGAGCTCTATCTCACCAACCCGGAAGTCCGTGATGGCCTCGCTTGGCAAGCCGGCAAAGAATCGCTTTTTTATAACAACGACAACAACCAAAACCTGGAAGAATTTTTGGTTCCTGTCTATCCGGAAACCCGCGGTCTATCTTCCGGCTGGTTTTATTACCAACAAAAAAAATTACTTGCCGGTGGAGCCCTCAACGATTTGGTTGACTCCCTGCCAACTGAATTATTAAAAAAATTTAACCTGCCCTCGCTCAAAACCGCGCTGGTGTGGATTCACCACCCCAAAAAACCAACCGACGCCGAAGCGGCGCGCAAACGCTTTGCCTTTGAAGAAGTATTTTTTATCCAGCTGGCCCGCCTCCGTGACAAAAAAATCTACCAGAGCAATCCTTCTTTTAGTCTAAGGACCAGCAAAACGGAAATCAGCAAATTTTTGAAAAACTTTCCTTTCAAACCAACGACGGCCCAAACCAAAGCGATTGAACAAATCTTGGCCGACTTTGCTGCTGACAAGCCAATGGTCCGTCTTTTGGAAGGAGATGTCGGTTCAGGCAAAACCTTGGTTGCCGCCGCCGCTACTTTTGCGATTGTTAATGCCGGCTATGAAGTCTCTTACATGGCACCAACCGAAATTCTAGCGCGCCAACATTTTGAATCATTCTGCCAATACTTTGCCCACTTGAATGTCCAAGTGGGCCTTTTGACCGGCAAAGAATGTCGCAAGTTTCCCTCCAAAATCAACCCAACCGAAAGCACTCACATTTCCCGAACCCAACTGCTCAAATGGGTTGCCAATGGTGAAATTCCCATTCTGGTTGGCACCCATGCCTTGATCCAAAAAAATGTTAAGTTCAAAGAATTAGCCCTGGTTATCATCGACGAACAACATAGATTTGGTGTATTGCAGAGAGCCAAACTTGCCAGAAAAAATCTAGAAAACGGTTCGTTGCCTCATCTCTTAACCATGACAGCGACGCCTATCCCCAGAACCCTCGCCCTCACTGTTTATGGCGACCTTGATTTGACTTTGCTTGATGAGTTGCCCGCTGGACGCAAGCCAATTGTCACCAAAATAATTCCTCCCAACAAAAGAGAGGCCGCCTATGAACATGTGCGCGAAGAACTGGCGGCCGGTCGACAAGCTTATGTTATTTGCCCACGTATTGACGAGCCAGACCCCGAAAAAGAATTGGCGATCCAAGCCAAATCGGCACGGGCCGAAGCCAAACGACTGCAAGAAAAAAACTTTCCTGAGTTTGAGGTGGGCCTGATGCATGGCAAATTAAAACCAAAAGACAAAGAAGAAACGATGCAAGAATTTGCCAATGGCGAAATTGATATCTTGGTTTCCACTTCGGTGGTGGAGGTTGGTGTTAACGTCCCCAATGCAACGATTATTATGATTGAAGGAGCTGAACGTTTTGGTCTGGCCCAACTCCACCAGCTCCGAGGTCGCGTCTTGCGTTCTAGCCACCAAGCCTACTGTTACATCTTTAGCGATACGACAAACGCCAAATCAATGGAACGCCTAAAAGCGCTCGTTGAAACTAAAAGCGGTTTTGACCTGGCTGAAAAAGATTTGGCTTTGCGTGGAGCCGGCACAATGAGCGGCGAAAAACAATGGGGTATTTCTGATCTGGGGATGGAAGCTTTGCGAAACTTAAAAATGGTCGCGGCGGCACGTATTGAAGCCGAAAAAATAATCGAGGATGACCCGGATTTAAGTCTCCATCCCGACTTTGCTGAAAAATTGAAGGCAAGAAAACAGGAATTACACTTTGAATAAAACTTATTTGAAGTCCTAAAACCTAAATTTTACCCAGAGGAACTGGGAATTGTTTTATTGACTGTTGAACTATTAAATATCTGGTAAATAGCGCACGATAAGCAATAGTGGTAAATAATAAAAATAACCACCATGACGACGAAACTTGCGTCAAATCCAATCAAACCAATTAAATCAGACCCGCCAAAAGGGGAGATATTAGGGATACTCAAAATTTTTAATATACCCAAGACTGCAAAAAGAGAAAGGACCGGTAAGTATAATAAAAAACCAACAAACAACACCAGAAGTAGGGCTGGCGGAAAAATTAAAGAAATCAAAGGGAGAATCGGCAGAATTAAAAATATTGCTATAATTTTTATATTTGGGAGCAAAAATTTTACTACTTTTCCCATATTATTTAATCAGGTTAAAGCTTTTTTATTTTAATAAACTACTGATTTAATTATAATTTAAATATATACTTAAATCCATCTTATCCTTGTAAATAACTTTTAACTTGCTTCTTGTGCACGCGCCTGGATCCCTCACTCTTTGGAAACCCACGGTTTTCCAACACTCGCAGACTCGCTCCTTCCTTCACGGGAAAACAAGTGTTTTCCCGACCCCTTTCCTGTTCGAGCTCAACTGTGGTTTTTCTATGTTTTAGTTTTGCGCTTTGAGTTTTAAATTTTGCGCTATCTTTGTGCACGCGCCTGGACTCGAACCAGGGACCGCGGAGGTATAAGCTCCGTGCTCTAACCAACTGAGCTACGCGTGCGACCTTTACACTTTAAAACAAAAACCGGCCTTTTTCAACAGGCCGGTTTTTTCGCTCAGTTACTTAAATTAGCTACTCGCCACCAATCGCCGATGAGACATCGGTCGGACCGCCATATTCGCGATCCGGCAAGTCTTCCAAAGTATCAATCACGTCTTGCGGCGCGTTTTGACTTTTGGCATGATTAACCAAATCTTCTTTTTTGGCCGGATAATTTATCCCGCTTAAATATTGTTGCGCGACGACCGAACCAATATCGTCGTTACTTTCTTCATCCATAAAAATTTAATTACAAATTTTGTAATTTCGACTTTTAGACTTTTGAAAACCGTCATAACTATAGACCGGCTTAATGACAATAGACTGAAGCAAACGCTTCGATTATCAGCCGCCAAGGCCGCAAAAGTGACAGCCAAAACAAAACTTGTTACCAAAGAAACACAGTTAGTGAAAAATAATTTAAAATTAATGCCGCATTCATCTCGACTTTTTAGACTGATCAAACTCAAAGGTCGGCCCATTAATCGTTAATTAGTCGTTAACCTAACACCATAAATTTGTATGACAAAAAATAGAAACGAAGACAAAGAAAAAGACAGAATGGACGTTGAAGAAGCCGACCGCCAAGGCGATGAAAAAATGTCTGAAACTCACGACTTTGACTTCTATTCGGAAATCGGTCGCAAGAGCGAACATCGCTCCGATAGTTCTGAGGACGAAGACGAGGACGAAGAAACAAAGGTGTAAGTTGAGACTTTACAATTAACAAAACAAAAACCAAGCCGTGGCTTGGTTTTTGTTTTGTTAATTGTAACTTTTATATCCTCATTACAGTTATTCTCCCCTGACCGAATCAGGCGCAAAGACTTCCACTTCTTTTTCCGGCCCCGACTTGGGCTTGATGCCATTAACAATCAATAATTTTTCAAAATCCTCTCGTTCCAAAGTTTCCATTTTCATCAGTTCATCAGCCAAGTTATCCAACGCGGTTTTATGTTTGACAATGACATCTTCCGCTCTTTTTTTCGCTTCATTCATTATTTTTGATACTTCCTTGTCAATCTCTGAAAAGGTTTTTTCGGAAATTGACCGTTCATTAATCAGACCGGCATTCAAGTTGGTATGTGAGAAAGAATCGAGCGCTACTGGCCCCAACTCGTCACTCATGCCATATTTGGTCACCATATCCCGCGCCAAAGCTGTTGCCACTTGGATATCATTAGAGGCGCCGGTCGTCACATCGTTAAAAATTAATTTTTCGGTGACATAACCGCCAAGCGACACGGCAATATCGTCCAGAAATTCATTGCGCGACTTGAGCCGACGGTCTTCAAACGGTAATTTCAAAGTATAACCGGCCGCCTGGCCACGAGCAATAATAGAAACCTTATGGACCGGATCAGAATAAGTCAAAAGAGACGAGATTAGGGCATGCCCCACTTCGTGATAGGCGGTAATCTTTTTTTCACGCACCGATAAAATGTGGCTCTTTCTTTCCGGACCGAGCATCACTTTTTCCACTGAACGCAACAAATCATATTGAGTAATCGTTCGCCGATTCTCGCGGGCCGCCAAAATCGCCGCTTCATTCATCAAATTGGAAAGATCGGCGCCGGAAAAACCCGGCGTCCTTTCAGCCACCACTTTTAGATTGACGTCTTCGCCCAATGGTTTTTTGACGGCGTGAATGGCAAGAATCTCCTCACGGTCGCGCTTGTCAGGTTGGTCCAAAATGATTCGTCGGTCAAAACGTCCCGGACGGAGCAGGGCCGGGTCCAAGACATCAGGCCGGTTGGTCGCCGCCATGATTATCACTTTTTCCGATGGCTCAAATCCGTCCATCTCTACCAAAATCTGGTTTAGAGTTTGTTCTCGTTCATCATTGCCCCCACCCAAACCGGAACCGCGATG
>Ga0116157_10001825_pt1 | contig 21183 bp, 17 predicted proteins | sample AD_UKC048_MetaG_FD_89882 | JGI IMG/M metagenome (GOLD analysis project Ga0116157, IMG submission 89882) | Active sludge microbial communities of municipal wastewater-treating anaerobic digesters from USA - AD_UKC048_MetaG | ecosystem: Engineered > Bioreactor > Anaerobic > Digestate | place: USA...
GAGCACGCCCACCGCACGCTGACCGACATAAAGGCGCTGATCGAGGCGAGCTCGCTCGGGCAGCGGGTCAAGGCCAACGCTATATCGATCTTCGGGGTGCTGGCGGACGCCGAGGGCAAGGTCCACGGCAAGCCGGCCTCGGAAGTCAGTTTCCACGAGGTCGGGGCGGTCGACTCGATCATCGATATCGTCGGCGCGGCCATCTGCCTCGAGTACCTCAAGCCCGACGTGGTGATGGCGTCGTCCGTCGAACTTGGCGGCGGCTTCGTGCGCTGCCAGCACGGCCTGATTCCGGTGCCGGCCCCTGCCGTCGTCGAGGTGCTGCGCGGCGCCCCGGTCAGGAGCGGATCCGTACCGTTCGAGACGACGACCCCGACGGGCGCGGCGATCCTCGCGACCGCCGTCGACGAATTCACCGACGACAAGCGCTTTTCCATCGTCAGGACGGCCTACGGCGTTGGCCACCGCGACATGCCTACGCCTAACCTGTTGCGCGTCTTCTGGGCCGAGCGGGAGGCGCCGCCGAAGACGATGGCCAAGTCGAGCTACGGCGTCAGGAGCGCGGCCGGCGCGGAGACCGAGGGCGTCGTGCTCGAGTGCAACATCGACGACATGAATCCCGAGTTGCACGGCCACGTGATGGACGCCCTGTTCGCGGCCGGCGCGGACGACGTCTGGATAACGCCGATAGTGATGAAGAAATCGCGCTCCGCCATAACGCTATCGGCGCTCTGTAAGCCGGCCGCTCGGGAGTCGGTCGCCGTAGCGATGCTCGCCGAGACGACCAGCTTCGGGTTCAGGTCGTACGAGGTCGGCAAGACCGCGCTCGAGCGCAGCGTCTCCACGGTCGCTACGAGCCTGGGCAACGTGCGGGTCAAGTCGGCGTTGTCCGGCGGCAAGGTAGTGCGCTCGAAACCCGAATTCGACGATGTGAAGGCTCTAGCCGAGGCCAACGACCTGTCCCTCGTCGACGCGTACGCCATAGTGCTCAGGGAGCTGGACTGAGGTGGAGGAACGACGGCTGTCGGGCATACTCGACGACTATAAGTCGGGCGCCCTGGACCTCGACGGGGCGATGGCCCTACTTAAGGATTATCCCGAGGCGGATCTCGGTTTCGCAAGGCTGGACACCCAGCGCTCGGTTCGGGTCGGCTTCCCCGAGGTCATCTACTGCGCCGGCAAGGCCGACGCGCACCTGCGGGCCATACTAGAGCGACTGCTCCAGGCAGGCGGCCCCATCCTAGCCACCAAGGCTTCCCCGGAGCAGTACGAGGCGGTCAGGGACCTATCGGGAGAGCTCGAGTACGCCCCGGACGCGCGGCTGATCGTCGCTCGCAAGCCCGCGGTCGCGTCGGAAGGCTCGCCGTATATCGCGGTCGTCGCCGCGGGCACCTCCGACTATCCCATCGCCGAGGAGGCGGCCATCACCGCCTCGATGTTCGGCCAACGGGTGGAGCGCGTCTACGACGTCGGCGTCGCCGGCCTGCACCGGCTCGTCCGGCGCCTGGAGCTTATACGCGGCGCCCGCGTCGTCGTAGCGGTCGCCGGCATGGAAGGCGCGCTCGTCAGCGTCATAGGAGGGCTGGTGTCGGCACCGGTGATTGCCGTCCCGACGAGCGTCGGCTACGGCGCCAGCTTCGGCGGCCTCGCGGCCCTGCTCGCCATGCTCAACGCCTGCGCTTCGGGCGTGTCGGTGGTCAACATCGATAATGGCTTCGGCGCCGGCTACCAGGCAGCCCTGATCAACCGGATAGGCGGGAGCTAGTCCAGGAACACGACGTCGTCGGGCCTGGCCACGACGCGGCTGCCTCCGGTGCCATCCCGGCCGCCCAACTCAGACGAACGCTTGCCCCGCGCCGCTTCGAGCTCCACCGAAGACAGGCTCGTCACGGCCATCGCGGCGCCACCGATCAGCACCACGTCCCCCCGCTCGAAGGTGCCGCTGACCGACACCACGCCGCGCGGCAGTAGCGAGCGCCGCTCCCGCATCGCGGCGAGGGCGCCGTCGTCCACGGCTATCTCGCCCTTGGGCCTCGCGCGCTTGATCCAGCGCTGGCGGTTCCGCAACGCCGCGTCCGCGTCGAACAGCGTGCCGACGGCTTCGCCGGCGATGACGCGCGAGATGATCCTCGGCGACCTCCCATGGACCAGCGCGACGCGGCAGCCGGCGTCCCGCGCTATCGCGACGGCCATCAGCTTGGTCCTCATGCCGCCGGTAGAGAACTCGCTACCCTTGCCGCCGGCGGCTGACATCATGGCGGGGTCGATCTCGCGCACGAAGGGTATCGGCCTGGCCCCGGGGTCGGTTCGCGGGTCGGCGTCGTACAAGGCGTCCACATCCGACAGGATGACGAGCAGGTCGGCGTCGATCTTGCTGGCGACGTACGCGGACAGGCGGTCGTTATCGCCAAAGGCGATCTCGGCGGTGGAAACCGAGTCGTTCTCGTTGAACACCGGCACCGCCCTGCGCTCGAGCAGCGCCTCGACTGTCGAGCGCAGGTTCAGGTAGGCTTCTCGATCCTCCCAAGCCTCGCGGGTCACCAGGAGCTGCGCCGCGGTCAGGCCGAATACGTCGAACGCCCTCCGGTACTCCTCCATCAGAAGCGGCTGCCCGATCGCCGCGCAGGCCTGCTTCGAGGCGGTGTCCTTAGGCTTCTTCTCGAGGCCGAGCGCCCTCGCGCCCATGCCTACCGCGCCAGAGGTCACGAGCACGGGCTGCCTGCCATCGCGCGCCAGGTCGGCCAGCTCCGCGGCGACGCGGTGCAGGAATTCGACGTCGATACCGGAGCCTCCCGGATCGGGGCCATCTGATATCCTGCCCGCCTGCCCCTTCTGCCTGGTTATCGTCGCGGTGCCGATCTTGACGACGATGCGTTTAGCCGAGGCCAGGGCCGCCCTCGCCTCGTGGGCTAGCCTCGCATCGAGGAACGAGTTAGCCTTAGCCATGGATCCCGCCTTTCCCGACCGCCAGGTCCTCGTGGATAAAGCGCCTGGCGCCGGACGAGTACTCCGAGACTATATGCCCCTCGCCCTCGAGTAGCCACTTATAGGTCTGCAGGCCCTCGAGCCCCATCGGCCCCCGTGCGTGTAGCTTACCGGTGGAGATCCCGACCTCGGCCCCGAGCCCGTAGCGGTAGCCGTCGGCGAAGCGGGTGCTGGCGTTGCGGTAGACCGACGTCGAGTCGACCTCGGCCATGAAGCGCGCCGCCGCCTCGCCTGACGAACAGACGATGGCGTCGGTATGGCCCGAGCCGTAGCGGTTGATATGGGCTATCGCTTCATCGAGCGAGCCGACGACGCGCACCGCCATACGGAGTGACAGGTACTCGACCGACCAGTCGTCATCGTCCTTGATCGCCCTGGTCGGACCCGGGCCGACGACGGCCATGCTCCTCGGGCACAGCTCGAGCGCGACGTCGGCCCTTTCCAGGGCTCCGACAAGCTCCGGTAGCGCAGACCGCGCCGCTGCCTCGTCGACGAGCAGGACCTCGACGGCGTTACAGGCCGCCGGGTATTGGGCCTTGCTATCGACGACCATCGCAACGGCCATGGCTATATCCGCGTCGCCGTGGACGTAGACGTGGCAGACGCCGCCTGCGTGGCCGAGCACCGGGATCCTACTCGTCTCCATGATATGCCTGACGAACTCGTTGGAGCCGCGGGGTATGACCAGGTCGACGAGACCGTCCAAGGCCAGGAGCCGGGCGACCTCGCTTCGTGTCTCCAGCTGGACTAGCCAGCCCGAGGGCAGGCCCGCGTCTACGCCGGCGGCCGCGACGATAGCCGCGAGGGCGCGGTTCGTGCGCTCGGCCTCGCGACCGCCCTTGACGATGATCGCGTCGCCGCTCTTGACCGCCAGCGCCGCCATTTGAACGAGGGCGTCCGGGCGGCTCTCGAAGATCAGGGCGATGAGGCCGATCGGGCAGGAGACCCGTCTGAGGACGAGGCCGTCGTCGAGCCGCCTCGACTCGAGCGTTCGACCGCTCGGATCCGGTAGCCGCGAGACGGCGTCGATCATCGCTATCGACTCCTCGAGTTTCTTTCCGTCGTAGACGAGCCTCGTAAGGATGGCCTCCGAGGCGCCCGAGGCTCTCGCCGCCGCGACGTCGGCCTCGTTCGCCTCGAACAGTTCGGGAGCCCGTTCCCGCAGCCTGAGCGCCAGGAGCCGCAGCGCGTCGTCCTTGATCCGGCGCGGCAGGCGCGGCATGGCCCTGGCCGCGGCCGCTCCGGCTTCGACCTTCTCTATCGTTACCATGCGTAGAAACTATCAGAAATTCGACGAGGAGCGCAATCGGGCTATAGGCGGCCGCGGCGAAGATCAGGCCCAGAAGCGCCTGGAATGGAGGATGGATCGCCCCTCGAAGGAGCCGGCCGGCACGAAGAGATCTGAGAATCGACCGGGCACGGCCAAGCCGGCAGCGTCGGCCGATATAGTCACTCGACCGGGTTCGGCCCGTTTGACGCCTAGGTGGTAGCTGAAATTGACGGCCTCCGAGACGATGGTGCCGGTCTTGCCGGGCGGCTCGAATTCGGTAGTCCCCGAATGGATAGCGAAGGTAAAGTCGAGCGGGAACGGCAGGCATAGTCGTTCGTAGCCGATCAGCGGAGCTCCGAGCAGGGTCCGCAGACAGAACTCGATCGCCGCCGAGGCGTTCGCCGCATATGGCGGCACGAGGTAGAGCACGCTCGAGTCGGTTTCCATCCATAGGAGCGCGTCGGCCTCGGCCAGGCCCTGCTGCATGATGTGCCGGAGCCTGTCTCGGAAAGCCACGTAACCGGCTTCCCCGAGGCTGGTCTTCAGGTTGGCCTGCGACGATGCGGTCGCGTAGACGAAGCAGAACGGGTACGACGAGCCAGGCCGTATGGCCTTCCATCCGCCGAAGCCGCCCTCCGGAGCGCCATCGGCGCAACCGGCCGCGGCGAGCGAACCGGCCTCAGCTTCGCCTTCGGCCGTGGAATCGCGGCGCCGGGTCGAGGCCAGCGCCGCCTTGAACCTGGCCGCGTCGACGCCGGCCCGGATGACGGCCGGTCCTATATAGTCGGAGGCTCCGGCGAAGAACAGGGCCGCAGGATCGGCGACGGTCCCTTCAGGATCGAAGACGCCCCAGGAGGAACCCGAGCATCGCCGCCGGAGGGTCTGTACGGCCTTACGCCCGGCTTCTACGTCGAGCCCGCGCAGGTCGATGTAGCTCAGGTCACGCCGCTCGGGCCGATGGCTCTTGAGCGCTTCCAGGCCGAGGACGGCGACGGCCTTGGCCGAGCGATCGTCCGCGAAGCTCAGGGCGGGCGAGGCGTCCATCGAGAATAGGTAGACGCTCATGCCTTCTCCAGGTTCACGGAGTAATGGCGGATGTCCCCGATGGGGGATCGCCTATCGGGCCCGAAGCGATCCTGGATGGTGCGATCGATGGACAGGAACAGGTTGGACGAGGCGCTGAAGGTATCGGCCGGCGTCGCGCTGGCTTCGATCTGTATCGCGTCCTTGACCGCGTCGTTCTTGAGTAGTTCCATGAGACTATCGCTGTAGCGAACGAGGCCGGAATGGGCGGCTATCCTGACCCGTAGCGGCGAGTCGAGCGGATTGCCTGAGCGGTTGAAGAAGAACAGCTCGTTCAGGATCTCCATGCCCGCCAGCACGGCCGATCGTTCCTTCCGGCCTAACATGAAGGCGGCGAGCGCTCCGTCTCCCTCCCAGGACCATACGCGCCCGAATCGCGAGACGACGGCGCGGCTGACGATGGAGCGTAGCGCGACGAAGGCCCTATCGACGCATTCCGGCCGGTTGCGCTGCACCAGGGCCGAATTGTCGACAACGTCGAGCCTGAGTATCGAGGTCTGCCGTTCGTCGCCCTCGTGGAGTCGGCCCCAATCGGGGCTGGCGCGCTCATTGGTGTTCTCGAAAAACTGCCCCGTGGACCGGTCCAGCACGAAGCCGTCCTGTTCGAGGATCTTGACGATCTGCCCCAGGCCCTTGATCGGGTACGATCGCCCCATATAGCCCTCGGCGTCGATCTTGACGAGGACCTCGACGAAATCGATGAACCGGCCATCGGCGAGGATATCGGAGACGACCCGCTCCGCCGCCATCTGGTTCGTGATGGGGATTGTGACCGGAATGCCCGAGCGTTCATGCAGGTCGTATTCGGGCTCCACGAGCCTGACGAAACGGACCATGGCGTCCGTCGTCAGCGATTCGTAGAGTATCTTCCTGCAGAGGCTAATGGTAGAGCTCTTCAATCTCACCGCTATGCCACCAACGTTATCGGATGACGATAGTATAGCACACGCCGGCTGGCGATGCGAACGAGAGCGCTACTCCAGGAAACCGGCTATGACGTCACGGTAGAAATAATAGCTATCCTTGGGTCGCCGTGCCATCGTCATCGGGTCCACTGACACGAGACCGAAGCGTTTACCGTAGCCGTGCGACCACTCGAAGTTATCGAGCAGGCTCCAGGCGAAGTAACCCCGGAGCGGCACGCCGTCGCCGATGGCGTCGGCGCAGGCGGCGATATGGCCGCGGTAATAGGCGATACGGTCGGCGTCATGCGCGCGGCCGTCCCGGATCGCCGCGTCCGGGTAGGCGGCGCCATTCTCGGTCACGTAGAGGGCGCGCACGGGCCAGCGATCGGCTATGAAGCCGAGCACGCGCCTGAGCCCCTGGGGCGCCACGTCCCAGCCCATCTCGGTCCGCTCGCGGGCCGTCGGCGCCATATCGTAGCCGTCGGGGCGCTCGGCCGTGGGCGGGGCGGCGACGACGGCGTCCTCGTTGTAGTAGTTGACGCCGACGAAATCTATGGCCGCCGCTATCCGCTCGAGATCGCCGGGCCGCGTCGGCATCGTAGCGCCCCTGGCCTTCAGGTACTCCTCGGGGTAGCCCCTTCCGAACACGGGGTCAAGCCAAAGTCCGGTACGCTCCACCGAGGCCCGGCCGGCCGCCTGCACGTCCGCCTCGCGGCGGGTCGCGGGTCGCGGCGTCGCCGGGTTGATCACAAGGCCTATCTCGCCCCGACGGCCGGTGGCGCGGTATGCCTCGACCGCGAGGCCGTGGGCCAAGAGCAGGTGATGCGTAGCCGAGAGGGCCGCGCGCCTGTCCCGCAGGCCGGGCGCGTGCTCGCCGTGCTCGTAGCCGAGGAAGGCCGAACACCACGGCTCGTTCAGCGTGGTCCAGTGGCGCACCCTGTCGCCGAGGCGCTCGTACACGAGCCCAGCATAGTCGGCGAAGCGGTACGCGGTGTCGCGATCGGTCCAGCCCCCACGCTCGCCCAAGGCCAGCGGCAGGTCCCAGTGGTACAACGTGACCCAGGACTCGATGCCCTCGGCCAGGAGCGCGTCGACGAGGGCCGAGTAGTAGTCCAGGCCGGCCGGGTTAACCGCCCCGGAGCCGTCCGGTTGCACCCGTGGCCACGCGATCGAGAAGCGATAAGCGCCGACGCCCAGCCCGGACAGGAGCCGCACGTCCTCGGGCCAACGCCGGTACGAGTCGCAGGCGACCTCGCCGGACTGCCCTAGCGCCACGCGCCCCGGCTCGCGGCAGAAGGCGTCCCAGATCGACTGGCCTCGCCCGCCGTCCTTAGCCCCGCCCTCTATCTGGTAGCTCGAGGTGGCGCAGCCCCACAGGAAATCCTCGGGAAAACCGCGTCCTTGGGCCGTTCGGTCGTTCGTCATGTAGGTACTCCTCATCCTCTAGCCCTTGACTGCGCCTGCCGCGACGCCTCGGGTAATCTGTTTGCGGAACACGATATAGAACAGCAACATCGGCACCATGCCTATGGTCAGGGCGGCGAACTGTTTGCCGTAGTCGGTCGACAGCGAGCCCGAGAACTTGTAGATGCCGAGCGGCAACGACTTCAGCTCGGTCCTCGAGACCAGGATGTTGATGAGGGCGAATTCGTTCCAGATGTTCGAGATGTTCAGGATGGACAGCGTGACGGCCACCGGCATCGACATCGGCACGATGATCTTCGCGAAGATGCGCCAGAAACTGGCGCCGTCGATGCGCGCCGACTCGATCAGCGCGCTCGGGATGGCCTTGATGTACTCGGTGGCCAGGTAGACGCCGATCGGCAGGCCGGTGCCGATATAGACGAGCAGTACCGCGAAGCGCGTGTTGTAGATGCCCAGCAGGTTTACCTCGAGGAACAAGGGTATCATCAACGACTGCGCCGTGATCAGAATACCGATCACGAAGCCGTTGTAGATAGGCTTCGTGGCGCGCGAGGCGATCTTGGCGAAAGCGAAGCCGGCGAGTAGCGACACGAACACGATGCCGACCGTCGCGCCGATCGTATAGATCAGCGAGTTCGGGAACAAGAGGCCGAAGTCGCCCATCTTCCAGGCCTCGACGTAGTTCGATAGCGTCGGTTCCTTCGGGAAAGCCAGCTGGCTCACCTGGAACTCCCGCGTCGACTTGAAGGAATTCATGATCAGCCAGAAGATCGGGTACAGCGTCATCGCCGTGAAGAGCAGCATCATCGCATAGGCCGCCGCCTTGGCGGCCGCCCCGCCTATCCGGCCGAGCGCGGTGGTCTTGATCTCGTCGCTCATCATTCCTCCTTGCCGCCGTAGCGCTTCTCGGCCATCTTGGTCAGCCCTATCAGGATGAAGCTGATGACGACCATGACCAACGAGATCGCGTTGGCCAGCGGCAGGTTCGGCCTGCCCAGGAACGCGTTATTGTACATGTAAATGGATAGGATCTCGGTAACCCTGGACGGGCCGCCGCCGGTCATCGCGAATATGAGCGAGAAGCTCGAAAGCGATCCGGAGATCGCCAATATGGCCGAGTTGACGATGGTGCCGGACAGGGCCGGCAGAATCACGTAGCGCATGACTTGACCCTCGCTGGCGCCGTCGATGCGAGCAGCCTCTATCACCTGGGAGTCGATCTTCTGCATGTTCGCCAGGAAGAGGATGAGGTACATGCCGGTATACATCCACAGTATGACGAACAGCACCGGTAGCATGGCGATGTTCGGCTTGGACAGGAACTCCGGGCTCCAGCGAGGCACGAACAGGTTGCACAGATCGCCGATGAGCTCGGATAGCGGGGCCCCCTCGTATGATAAGATCAGCTCCTTCAGCTCGGGTACGGGGTCCGAGAACCAGTCGAGCGCGGCCGGCCCGGCCATGTCCAGGATCTTCGATACCAGCCCGTCGTCGACGTTGAAGCCGCCGACCGAGGCGAACAGCGCCTCCAGCCTCGACTGGAAGCCCGCCCTGGCCAGGTCGTTCATTACCTCGGCGATTGGGCCGTTCGGCGAGAAGATGGTCTGCCAGAGGAGGCCGACCACGATGACCGAGATGATGTTCGGTACGTACAGGACGCCCTGCCAGAAGCCGGGCCATTTGACCAGGCGCCGGTAGATGATATAGGCGAAGATGAAGCCGAGCGGCAGCTGCCCGAACACCGACAGCAGCACGATATAGAAATTGTTCTTCAGCGCATTCCAGAACAACGGATCGGAGAATACTCTCGCGTACGATTTGAGGCCGGCGAAGCCCCAGGGCTCGCCGCCGAACATCTTCCCGCCGGAATAATTGGATACGGACAGCACGATGGACAGCACGATGGGGAACGCCATCACCAGCAGGTATATCGAGAAGGCCGGCAACACCATGGACCAGTAGGCCCGGCCTTCCTCGCCATGGAGTCGGTTTCTATTCGGCATGGGATCCTCTCATGCGGCGGCGCCGCGCGCCTCGGGCGCCGCGCCAGGTCGACGAAGGCGGGCGCGGCGCCGGAGGCGGCGTCGCGCCCTTTCAAGCGAGTTACTTCGAGGCTTTCCAGCTCTCGAAGGCGGCCTGGGTTTCGGCGGCCACCTGGGCGGCGGTCTTGGTACCGAGACCGATGGCGATGAGGCCATCGTTGATCACGTTATACACGGCGGGGTCGAGGACGCCGTCGATCACGTAGCAGGTAGCCGGGTTCTCGGCGTAGAAGACCGGAACCTTGGCGACGAGCGGCTCGACGTCGGCCTTGACGCCCTTGCGGGTCGGGACGTAGGCGCCGGTGTTGAAGCGGATAGCCTGGACGTCGTTCGAGTACAGGTACTGGATCAGCCTGGTCGCAGCCTTCTCCTTGGCGGAGCCGGCGGGGAGCGACGCGGAAACGGCCCAGCCGGTGCCGGCGACCGCGGAGACGACGCCGCGGTTCTTCTCGCCGGGGATAGCCGGGAACGGCATCAGCGCGAAGTCCTTATCCTGGGCGGCCGGGGAGATCAGGGCCTTGCCGGAAGCCTTATCGGTGATGTAGGCGCCGGCCCTCCAGTCGCCGTCGATGTAGATGGCGGCCTTGCCGGACGCGAACATACCGGCGGCCTCGCCGTAGCCGATCTGCACGTCCTCGCGGGAGAGGATACCGTCCTTATACAGGTTCTGGATCACCTCGAGGGCCGCGACGAACGGCTTATCGGTGAACTTCGCCTTACCGGCCAGGATCGCGTCGAGGAAATCGTCGCCTGCCATGCGTCCGACCACGGTGGAGAACAGGCAGGACTGCATCGGCCAGGCGTCCTTGTTCGGGAGCATGGCGACGGCGATGCCCTTGGCCTTGAGCTTGGGCACCATCTTCTTGAGGTCGGCGTAGGTCTTGGGCGGCTTGAAGCCGTTATCGGCCAGGAGCTTCGTGTTCACGTACATCACCGAGGTGTAGGTGAAGGACTGGGGCAGCATGGCCATGTAGCCGCCGAGCTGGTTGGCCGGATTGGTGGCGGACGCCGAGAAATCCTTGAGATAGGCGGCTCCGAGGAGCTGGTTCAGGTCCTTGGCCAGCTTCTTCTCGTGGATCACCGCGGAACGTGCGCCCGGCCAGACGTAGAACACGTCGGGCATGGTGCCGGCTGCCGCGTAGGCCTGGAGCTTCTGGTGGTAGGGGTCGTTGAACAGCACCTCGATATTGAGGGTGATGTCGGGATTGGCGGCCTGGAAATCCTGCCAGATCTTGACGTCCTCCGGGTAGCCGGCCTGGTCGGCCTGCTGGTAGTTCATGACGGTCAGCGTCACCTTCTCCTGGGCGAAACCGCCGACGGCCGCGACCGCGATCAATAGGATCGCCGCGATCATTCTCTTCATTCTAGCCTCCTTGATAACGGGCCCGCGGCCCGCCTCAGAAACCGTTCTATATCGACCCCTACGGGGACGTTCACATGGTATGCCCGCTCGGCGGATCGGCGCCGAGCCCCGGGAGCAGCCGCTCCGTTACCAGTCGGTCGAAGATCATGCCGGCCGCGCCGTACGCGACGGCCTTACCGCCGAGACTCGAGTAGCGGATGTCCACGTCCTTCGGGGCCGGATACATCCAGTTCTCCTCGAGCCTGAGCCTGAGCGCGCCGGGCAGATCCACGTTCAGAGCCTCGATGTCGCCGCCTATGTAGACGCGGTCGAAGTCCATCGTGTTGACGAGCATCGCCATGTTCCTGGCCAGCTCGTCGGCGGTCCTCCCGAGGGCGTCGACGTCGGTATCGAGCCTGGACAGCTCGTCCTCGCGGAGCGAGAACTGCAGCTCGCCCGGACCGTCGCAGAACACGCTGCGGAACTCGCCGGCGTTACCGTGCACGCCCGCGTGCACCTTGCCGCCGAGCACGATGCCGAAGCCCACGCCGACGCCGCCTCGCAGGCTCAGGGCCAGAGGCCTCCGATACTCGACGAGCGCGAACAGGAAATCGCGCGGCTCGTCGCCGCGGTTGAACGCCAGCTCGCCCCAGGCGCAGCAGTTCGCGTCGTTCTCGACGGAACACGGCACCGTGAGCCTCGAGGCGACCGCCTTGCCGAAATCTATGGGCCTAGTGATGCCAATCGGAACGGAATAGCGGATTCGGCCCTTCTTCGAGTCGACCAGGCCGCCGATGCCTACGCCGACGCCGAGCAGGTCGTCCGCGCAGCCGAATTCGGCGGTTGTCTCGGCTACGATGCGCAACACGTTCTCGGCGAAATTGCCCTCCGTGATGTCGAGGCGGCCTCGCCTTTCCCCGAGGATCTCGCCCGACAGGTCGACCACGACGGCCACGTACATGCCGAGCTGAACCTCTATGCCGATCACGCGGCCGAACTTCCGGTTGATCACGAGCTGGATGGGCCGACGACCGCCCTTGACCGACGACTCGCCCTCCTCGGTCTCGAGGATCAGGCCGAGGTCTATGAGGTGGTTGACCTGGTTGGTGACGGTGGATTTATCGAGGCCCAGCGCGCCGGCCAGCTCGATACGGCTGATGCCTGGCTTACGCCATACGGACCTGAAAACCCTCGCGGCCGTCCTCGGAACCGTTCCAGTCGCCACCGCTCCTCCTCCAGCGCCTCACAATATAAGTTGGTTGATCTAACCAACCAATCATGCTATACCATGAGTTCAGATAACCGTCAACATCGTTTTTATTGCATCGACTAAAAACCCTGAACGGAGGAGACGATGGTACGAATCGATCTGGCCGGAACCTGGAGGCTCGAGCGCCTGTCCGATCACAGCGTACGGCCGATGGCGGCTCCCGGCGACATCATGTCGGCCCTCGTCGCCTCGGGGGAGATACCCGACCCGTACTACGACCGCGAGGAGCTCGGCCTCCAATGGATAGGACGCGAGGATTGGCGGCTGTACCGAAGCTTCGACGCGACGGAGAGGCTCCTTAAGCGTCGACGCGTCCGCCTCGAGATAGACAGCGTCGATACGATAGCCGAAATCAGCTTGAACGGCCGTATCGTCGGCGCGAGCGACAACATGTTCCTACGCTTCTCCGCCGACGTCACGGAGCTGCTACGCCCCGGCGAGAACGAGCTATCGGTGACCCTGCGCTCGCCCGAGCGGGCAGCCGCCGATCGCGCCGGCCGCCTCCGCTATCCCGTACCGGCCTCGGTCTACCCTGTCAGCTCGCCGCACCGCAACCTCGTACGCAAGGCGCAGTGCATGGGCGGTTGGGACTGGGGGCCCTGCCTGATGACGGGCGGCCTCTACGACGGCATACGGCTAGTCGGCGCTGACGGCCCGATGATCGACTACGTACGCTATGCGGCTACCCCGGAGGCGGGCTCCGGGCGCGACGGCGCCTGGACCGTCGAGCTGGCCATCGATATAGACTCGCCCGAGGCCGCCGAGGCGAGCCTGAGCCTGTCGCTGGCCGGCGCCTCGCTGGAGAAGACCGTCGCCGTGGACGCCGGCCGCTCCGTGCTCCGGGAACGACTGCGGGTCGAGTCGCCGGAACGTTGGTGGCCGGCCGGCTACGGGGACCAGCGCCTGTACGAGCTCGCTGCCGAGATCGGACCGGCCGGCTCGACCGGCCCGGCCGCCACGACTGACCCTGACGCAAGCTACAACGCCTCGATTCGGGTCGGCTTCCGCGAGCTTCACGTCGACACGACGGAGGACGCGCACGGCAAGCCTATGACCTTCGTCGTCAACGGCCGCCCCGTCTTCGCCAAGGGCGCGAACTGGATCCCGGCCGACGCCCTGCCGTCCCGGTGGACCCGCGCCCGCTACGAGTCGCTCCTTCGCTCGGCCGCCGAGGCCAACATGAACTGCGTCCGGGTATGGGGCGGCGGTCGCTACGAGTCGGACGCGTTCTACGAACTGTGCGACGAGCTCGGCCTCCTCGTCTGGCAGGACTGCATGTTCTCCTGCGCGCTCTATCCGTCCTCGAAGGAGTTCCTGTCCTCGGTCGAGGCGGAGACCCGCCACCAGGTCAGGCGCCTCGCCAGCCACCCGTCGCTGGCGCTCTGGTGCGGCAACAACGAGGCGCTCGGCGCGATCACCTGGTACGACGAGTCGCGGAACAGCCCCGCCAGGTATATCGTCGACTACGACCGCCTGACCGAGGGCACTGTCGGCCGCGTCATCCGCGAACTCGACCCGGGGCGGACCTGGTGGCCGTCGTCGCCGTCGGCCGGCCCGGACGACTTCGCCGACAACTGGCACTCCGACTCCCGCGGCGACATGCACTACTGGTCCGTCTGGCACGAGGGACGCCCCTTCTCGGACTACCTGAGCGTGCGGCCGCGTTTCTGCTCGGAGTTCGGCTTTCAGTCCTTTCCATCGTACCGCACGGTCGCCTCCTTCGCGCCGGACGGCGAGCGCAACGTCTCGTCGCCGGCGATGGAACACCACCAACGTCACCCTCGCGGTAACGCGCTGATCGTCGAGACGATGCTACGCTACTTCAGGATGCCACGCGGCCTCAGGGAGACGCTGTACCTGTCCCAGGTGCAGCAGGCGATGGCCATCAAGACGGCCGTGGAGTACTGGCGCTGTAATCGGCCGCGCTGTATGGGCGCGCTATACTGGCAGCTCAACGACGTATGGCCGGGCGCCAGCTGGTCGAGCCTCGAGTACGACGGCTCATGGAAGCTCCTGCACCACGAGGCCAAGCGCTTCTTCGACCCGCTCATCGCGGCGGCCTTCGTACGCGACGGTTCGGTACAGGTGTACGCCGTCAACGACGGCGCGGAGGCGCTCGAGGCCGAGGCGAGGCTGACACTGCGCCGCTTCGACGGCTCGGCGGCCGCGGAGTTGGCAACGTTCGACGCGGTCCTGGGCGCCGAGGCTGCCACGCCGCTATGGAGCGCCCCGGTCGCCGGCCTGCCCACCTCTCCGGGCGAGGCCTTCCTCGACGTGGAGCTGAGCGCCCGGCGCGCTGGCAGGGTCGAGACCCGCCGTACGGCCCTGTTCCTGACCGAGCCCAAGGCCTGCGCCGTCCGGGACGCGGGCATCCGGACCAATGTCGACGCCGACGCCGAGGGCCTCTTCGTCGTCATTTCCGCCGAGGCCCCGGCCTTCTACGTAGCGCTCGAGGCCGACGGCCTCCCGGGCAGGTTCTCCGACGCCGGCTTCCATCTCGCGGCCGGAGAGACGCGGCGCCTGCGCTTCCTGCCGGGCGCCGAAGCCACGAGCGACGAAGCCCCGGGCGCCGTCGCCCCGGACCAACCCGTGACGGCTGACCGGCTAAGCGCCTCGCTGCGGGTCATGGACCTGCGTTCGAGCTACGAGTAGGCGGAAGCCTAGATGAACAGGAGCAGGCTACCCGCCATCACGGCCATGCCCGCGATGAGGCCGCCTATGGCTATGTGATGCTCACCGTACTCCTCGGCGGTCGGTAGCAGTTCGTCGAGCGATATGTAGACCATGATGCCGGCCACCATCGCGAAGATGATGCCGAAGGTGCCGTCGTTGAAGTACGGCTTGAGGATGAAATAACCGATAATCGCGCCCACGGGCTCCGACAGGCCGGACAGGAACGACAGCCAGAACGACGTGCGTCGGCTCTTCGTCGCGTAGTACAGCGGCGCCGAGACGGCTATGCCTTCGGGGATGTTGTGGATCGCTATGGCCACGGCGATGGAGACGCCGAGCGCTGGGTCGCTGATCGCGCTCATGAACGTCGCCAGCCCCTCGGGAAAGTTGTGTATGGCGATCGCTAGCGCCGAGAATAGTCCCATGCGCCTCAGCTTCTGCTCGTCGACGCAGAAGGCCTTCTCGTCGCCGCAGGCCGCCACGTTGTGGATCTCGTGCGGGTTCTCGTACGATGGTATCAGCTTATCGATGACGGCGATCACGGCGATGCCGCCGAAGAACGCCGCGACGGTGACGACGTTGCCTGGCTTCAGGCCGTACCACCCGGTCAGGGCGGTCTTGGCCTTCACGAAAATCTCTATCATCGAAACGTAGATCATGACGCCGGCCGAGAAGCCGAGCGACGCCGCGAGGAATTTAGGGTTGAATTTTCTGGACATCAAAGCCATCAGGCTGCCGACGCCGGTCGACAGGCCGGCGAAGACGGTCAAGCCCAAGGCGGACAGCTCGTTCATGGTCATAGGATCGTCTCCTTGGCTATTACTATACCTAGGCGCGAGCCGAACGGCTATCGCCGCGCCCCCGTATCCCTCCGGTCCGAGAGTTGCACGCCATTATCCTATACATGAATAATGACTATATTGTCTATATAAACCTTGTTGTCGATAAACTTGACACTATATTACAATATCTGTACAACTATCGCGATCACGGCGTCGCCGCGGCTCAACGATACGACGCGCCTCCGCGCGTTCGAGGATGTATCCATGTTCCTATACCAATCGATCCCATGGTATTCGCTGCTCATGTGGCTGGCGGTCTTCGCCGGCCTCGTCCTGCTCAACGAGCTCGGCCGATCGAGCAAGTGGGCCGGCCTGGCCCTCTTCGTCGTCCTTCCTCTGGCGCTCACCGTTACCCTCTGGCCGAAATCCGCCGGCCCGGGCACGAGCATGGACGATTGGTTCCACTGGGCCAAGGTCTACTCGGCGCTCGCCGGCTGCATCGGCTTCATGGCCATACGCTTCATACCCAAGGTGGCCAAGCACCGCTACGCCCTGGCCTTTCCGGCGCTGATACTAGCCGTCAACATCCTCGAGGCGGTCATACGCGATTTCGAGTGCCGCTCGTTCAACGGCGTCGTCGGCGGCATCCTGACCATAGGCGGCCCCTGGAACGTCATGAACGGCATCGCCGGTATCCTGAACATCGTCACCATCACCGGCTGGATGGGCATCTTCGCCGGCAAGGGCAAGTCGCGAGACATGCTCTGGCCGGACATGCTCTGGTTCTGGATCATCGCCTACGACCTGTGGAACTTCGCCTACACCTATAACTGCCTCGGCGACCACTCGTTCTACTGCGGGCTGGCCCTGCTCCTGTCCTGCACCTTCGCGGCCTTCTTCATCAAGAAGGGCGCCTGGCTCCAGCACCGCGCCCAGACCCTCGCGTTCTGGTGCATGTTCGCGATGAGCGCGCCGTGGTTCATAGACGACTCGATCTTCGCGGTCAAGGCCTCGGGGAACCCGAAGGCGCTGTTCCTGGTCAGCCTCGTGGCGCTCGTAGCCAACGTCGCGGTCTTCGCCTACTGGCTGTACAGGATCCTGAAGACGAGGCGCAACCCCCTCAAGGCCGAGCTTTTCACCGACCTCAAGGCCTACAAGGGCGTGACGGCCGAGCGCGCCTGACGAGAGGCGAGGAATCGCTCGCGGCGGCCGGGGCCCGGCCGCCGCCGTTACGCTATGGAGTGCCTGCTTGGCCGAACCGTGCTATCATTGGCGGCGTCGATAAGGAGGCACCATGAACCATCCCGAGCTGACGGACCAGGCCCTGGCCATCCTGCGCAACCCAGCAACCTTCCAGTGGTATTTCATCCCCATCCTCGCCTTCGTCGCGTACGTCTACTTCAACGAGATCCAGAAGAAAAACTGGCGTGGAGTGGCCTCGGGGCTAGCGCTGTACGCGGTCCATTGGTTCTACGAGATCGTCAACGCCCTCATCCAGCACTTCTCGGGCCACGCGCTCTGGACGGTACCGACTGGCACCTCGTTCCTGCTGCTCGTCGGAGTCGGCTGGGAGCTGTCGATGATGTTCGCCGTCGCGGGCCTGATCTTCTCGAAGATCCTTCCCGACGACCCGAAGGCCAAGGTGCTCGGCGTCAACAACCGCGTGTTCTTCGCCGTGGCGAACGCGGCCTTCTTCTCGGTCTTCGAAATCTTCCTCGCCTCCACCCCGGCCTTTCACTGGGTCTACCCCTGGTGGGGAGCCTTCCCGGTGTTCATCACCACCTACGTGCCCTTCTTCCTCGCTGCCAATCTCGCCTACGACTGGAAGCCCGCGACCAGGCGGCGGCTGATAGGCGGGCTGTTCATCGTCGACGCGGCGATGCTCGCCGTATTCGCCGGCGTACTCGGATGGATTTAGCCGAAGGGTCGACTATAGGGCCGCTACCGACGAGGATCCGCCGCGCCCACGGAGGCTGACGTGCCGGCCCTGGAGGCTATCATCGCGGCGGTCATTCTCGTCCGGTACGCTATCGGCCGCCCCGACGCGATCGGGCCCGCCCTCGCCGTCTTCCTGGCGTTCCAGACGCTGGTAGCCGCCGGACCGTGGCCGAGGCCCGGTACGGCGCGCCAGGCAGCCCCGCGCTCCGCCGTCTGGCTCGTCCTGGCGGCCGCCAAGCTGGCTCTATGCGCTACCGCCTATCGCGCCGAGCCGGCTTGCGTCCTGGCCTGGCCAGCCGTCATCATGGGCGCGCCGCTTCGCGGTCCGCTAGCCGCGCCGGCTGACGACGGTTGGCGCCCCGTTCCATGGGTCGTAGCCGCGGCGCTCGCCGCGGCGCCGTCCCCGCTGATCGAGGTGGGCCTGACGCCGGTCTACCTCGGCGTCTGGGCTGTCGCCTGCGCTTGGGCCGCGGACTCGGCGGTCCGTTCGATACGCGAGCGCCGCCTGCGTAGCCGAGTCGGCTCGCTCGAGCGCGAGCTGGCCAGTTCCCAGGAGCGGCTCGACGGCCTTAGGCGCGTCGGCGCTGAGGCCGAGCGCCTCGCCGCCATCAGCGAGCGCGAGAGGCTGGCGCGCAGCCTCCACGACGAGCTGGGTCATACGCTCACCGGCGGCATCATGCAACTGGACGCGGCCAGGCTCCTGTTCGACGACGAGCCCGAACGGGCCAGGCGCATCGTAGACCGGGTTTCGGCCACCCTCAAGGACGGCCTATCGTCGATACGCCTGAGCCTGCGCGCGATGAAGCCCGAGGCCGAGGCGATCGGCGCCCAGCGGCTCCGGGCCGCGCTCGAGGACTTCCGCTCCCGCCACGGCCTCGAGACCAGGCTCTCCCTCGACGGACCGCTCGAGGCCATGCCCGCCGAGCTATGGCGCGTCGCCGCCGACAACCTGACCGAGGCTATGACCAACACGCTCAGGCACGGACGGGCCAGTCTCTTCTCCTGCTCGGTGACGGCGCTCAACCGGCTCTACAAGGTCGAGTTCAAGGACGACGGCTCGACCGGCGCGGTAGTCCGGCAGGGCATGGGGCTCGAAGGCATGGAGACCAGAACCCGCGAGGCCGGCGGTACGATGCTGGTGGACTCGTCGAGGGGATTCTCGGTTATCATGCTCTTCCCGCGAGGAGGGACGAACGATGGCGATACGGCTACTGATAGGCGATGACGACCCGCTGATCCGCGAGGCGCTCGAGATAGTCTTCGGGCGGGATGAAGGCTTTACCGTGGTCGCCTCCGTGGCCGACGGGCTCGAGGCTGTGCGCGCCTGCCGCTCGCTGTCCGTCGACGTGGCCCTCCTCGACATTCGCATGCCCGGGAAGAACGGCATTGAAGCGGCGGCCGAGATCGCGGTCGGTGGCACGTGCAGGGTCCTACTCCTGTCCACCTTCAAGGAGACCGAGCTCGTGCGCGGCGCACTGGCGAGCGGCGCGTCGGGCTATCTACTCAAAGGCTGCTCGAGCGACGAGATCAAGGAAGCGGTCAGGCTCGTCCATCAGGGGCACACGGTCTTCCAGGACGAAGTGTTCGAGGCCGTCAGGCGGGCCTCGGCCAACGCGCCAGGCGACCTATCCGCCTTGAGCGAGCGGGAGCGCTCCCTCGTCAGGCTGATAGCGGAGGGCTATTCGAACCGGCAGGCGGCCGACAGCCTCGGCCTGTCCGAGGGTACGATCAAGAACTACGTCTCGTCCATCCTGGACAAGCTCGGGCTCCAGCAGCGCACCCAGATAGCCATCTACTGCGTGACCGGCCGCAGGGACTTCTCCTAGGCCTGACTTTAGTCACTCCGGCGCGTTACCAAACGTACTACCCGCCGCGCTCCGCCGTCGCTATGCTCGAACCACGATAGGGCGAGGAGGACGAGATGATAGAGATTCGGAACGCGAGCAAGAGCTTTGGGCCTACCATGGCCGTGGACAACGTCTCGCTGACCATACGCGATGGCGAGCTATTCGGGCTGCTCGGCCCCAACGGCGCCGGCAAGTCGACCCTCATCCGCATGATCACCGGCCTCCTGGCACAGGACGGCGGCTCGGTATCGTTCTTCGACGGCCCGGCGGGAACGGCCGGCCCGCTCGACGCGAAGGCCGTCAAGCGCATGATAGGGCTCGTACCCCAGGACCTGGCCTTCTACCAGAACTATAGCGCGATCGAGAACGTCAAGTTCTTCGCCAGCCTGTACGGCCTCCGCGGCAAGGCCCTGACCGAGGCCGCCGAGGCGGCGCTGGCGTTCGCTGGCCTCTCCGACACGGGCAAGAAACCGGCCAAAGCATTCTCCGGCGGCATGAAGCGCAGGTTGAATATCGCCTGCGGCATAGCCCACGACCCGCGCGTCGTCATCCTGGACGAGCCGACGGTCGGTATCGACCCCCAGTCGCGCAACCATATTCTGCGCTCCGTCGAGGAGCTCAGGCGCCGCGGCCGTACCATCATCTATACGACGCATTATATGGAAGAAGCGGAGAACCTCTGTACCGAGATAGCCATCATGGACAAGGGCAAAATCATAGCCCAGGGCAGCCAGGAACGGCTCAAGCTGCTGATCAAGGACTCGAGCGGCGTCACCTTCACCCTCAAGCGGCCCGACCCGGTGGACCTCGGCGCGTTCAAGCGCATCCGCGGCGTCACGACGGCCAAGCTCGACGAGCTGCGCCTCTGCGTGACCAGCGAGGTCGGCGCGACCAACCTGAACGAGCTGACAGCCGAGGTCAACCGGCAGGGACTCATCGTCACCGATATTGAGACCGACTCGCCATCGCTCGAGACGGTATTCCTGAGCCTTACCGGCCGTTCCCTGCGGGACTAGGTGGACGACATGGTAACCCTAGTATTCGCCAGGCACCAGGTACAGCTGTTCCTTAAAAGCCCAGGAGTGATGGCGCTGTTCATCGTCGGCCCGATCTTCGTTATCTTCGTCTTCGGCCAGGCCTTCACCGCCATCTTCGCCGCCGGGGGCCAGGGCTTCGATGCCATGCAGTACTTCGGCGTCACCCTGCTCACGATGGCCGTGTTCCAGGGCTCCTTCATAGCCTCGTGGGCCGTCTTCAAGGAAAGGCGGTCGAACACCGAGGTTCGGCTCGGCGTGGCGCCCATCGGCCGCCTGTCGGCGACGCTCGGCGCCTTCCTCGGCTCGTGGCTGTCGCTCGCGGCGCTCGGCTGCGCAGTCATGGCGCTCGCCTCGGTACTCCTGTCGATCGACTACGGCGAGCGGCTCTGGCTTTCGGCGCTGCTCGTCTGTGCCGAGGCCTTGCTGGCGGCGAGCCTCGGCGTCTCGCTGGCGGTCATCTTCGGCGAGGAGAGGGCGGCCAACGGCGTGATGAACGCGCTCGTGCCGGCGCTCGTCTTCATCGGAGGCGGCTATACGATCATACCGGAGAGCGGCTTCCTGCACGAGCTGGCGCGCTTCTCGCC
>Ga0116157_10001829_pt1 | contig 21138 bp, 23 predicted proteins | sample AD_UKC048_MetaG_FD_89882 | JGI IMG/M metagenome (GOLD analysis project Ga0116157, IMG submission 89882) | Active sludge microbial communities of municipal wastewater-treating anaerobic digesters from USA - AD_UKC048_MetaG | ecosystem: Engineered > Bioreactor > Anaerobic > Digestate | place: USA...
ATTGGTTACGACAGGAGAGGTTTTCGCCCTAAGAGACAACTATCTTGAATTTAGAATGGAAATCGATAGTATGATTAACAATCTAAGGGGAGTAAATGCCCCAAATATTTTGAAACAGAACGCACTTCGCGAAGGAGCTGGTAGCTATCAGTTTGCATAACAGCAATAATATTTTTAAAAAATTATATTGTTGCTTTTTTTGTTCGCAAAAGATATAATTTAAATATAATTAACTAAATAATTAAAAAATGAATATTTTAACAGACGAGACCTTTGAAGAATTTATAACTAAAGCCGATAAGCCAGTATTATTAGATATTTTTGCGCAATGGTGCCCGCCCTGTAAAATGCTCGGTCCAGTTATTGAAAAAATAGCCGAGGATTATAAAGATAAAATAATTGTTGCTAAGATGGATTTAGATGCTTGCCCAGAAACGGGTCAGAAATTTAGTGTAGAAGTTATTCCCACTGTTTTTTTATTTAAAAATAATGAAGTTATAGATAAATTTGTTGGTTTTATGCCAGAAGAAGAAATCAAAAGCTGGCTCAACAAATTAATCTAACAATAAAATCTAAAATTTAATAGTAGTTCTTAAATTAAAAACGATCCAAGAAAACATGTTTGGGGGTGCCACCCCCAAACATTACCCCTAAATAAAGAAAACATGTTTGGGGGTGCCACCCCCAAACATTACTCAAACATTAAAATAATATGGAAAATATTGAAGAAAAAATAAAAAATTTATTGGTTGAATACGAGGATTATGCTAAGGCCAATGGATTTAAAGTTAATCCAAATAAACAAATAGCCGAAGGCATAGTTCGTGCGCTTTTAATGAAACAAGAATCTTTTAACGAAAGATATTGCCCTTGTCGCAAGATGACAGGCGACAAAGAGGAAGACAAGAAAATAATTTGTCCGTGCATATATCATAAAGAGGAAATAGAAAAAGACGGCCACTGTCATTGTAATTTATTTGTTAAGTAATTTAAAAATCCCCGTTAGGGGATTTTTGCTACTCATTGACTCGTCTTGTATATTCTCCCGATTCGGTATTTATTTCTAAGATATCACCTTCGTTAATAAATAATGGGGCTGAAATTTTGGCTCCGGTTTCTAAGGTTACTACCTTGTTACCAGATTGAGCGCGATCTCCTTTTACGCCAGGCGGAACTTCGGTTACTTTTAGTTTCACTTTAATGGGCAAAGCAACATTAATAATTTTTTGATTAAACAAAATTGTGGTTACAATTTCATTGGCTTTTAAAAATTTAGCCGCATTTCCAATTTTTTCTTCTTCTAGTTCAAATCTTTTCGAAGGATTATCAACTTCGGAAAAAGTATATTTACCTTTATTTTGGAAAATAAATTTGGCTTCATTCTTTTCAATGTCTGCTTCCTCAAAAGAGTCTCTGGGTTGGGCTGATTTAGCGATTACAGCTCCAGAAACAAGGTTACGAAGCTTCATTTGTAAGTAAGAATGTCCACGGCCTTTAAAAGTATTCTGCGCTTCTATTATTTCATAGGGTTGATCATTAACAATAACAATCTTTCCTACATTTAATTCTGAATATGACAACATAATTATATATCTATTATCTATAAAATTTATTATTTAAAGTGAGTTTTATACTATTAAAATTTATTTAATCGGGTCGGTTCGCCATTCAATTTGGTTATCTTTGCCCGCATATTCTAACCATTCACCGCCATCATCAATGACAAACCATTTCTTTTTAGTGGCAGACCATACCATGGGTTGGTTTTGAAAATAAGGTTTTTTGACAACTTCTTTGGGTTTTAAACGCCCAAGTTCTAGCCATTTTTTGAAAACAGTTTCAATAGTGTAATCTAGATTTCTTGAATTTGCCCATTCGGCTACTATACTAATAGCTGATTTTGCTTTTTTTGTCGAGCCTGCTAATTCAATTAATTCTTTAGCTGGCCGCGTAAAACGAGAATAAATTATTTTTTGTTTTTTAGCATCAGCTTTAATTTCTTCCAAAGTTAAACCCTTGGTAAAAAAATAGTGATTTACCACTTCTTGAATATCTGTTTCTTTCTTTTCTTTTCCAACTACATCAATTTTCCGACTTTTTCCATTGGTTTTCTTTTTTGGCGTTATTTTATTTTTTATTTTTTTTGATTTTTTATCCATAAATTCTTTGTCTTGTCAAAATCCCTTAAAGTAAAGTGAATTAATTAATTTCTTTTAAAATCAATTTATAATATTCTTTTACTTTTTCTAATTCTTTTTCGCCCGTAGGTGTAATTTTATACATTCGGCGCCTTTCATCTAAAAAACTTTTTACAAATCCTTGTTCTTCTAATCTATAAAGCACGCGATAGGGTGTAATATTGCCGGGCCGAAATCCAAATTGTTTTTCTATAATTGCTGGTAAATCCCAAGCATAATTTTGCCCGTTTTTTAAAACAGACAAAATATAGATCCACAAATTTTCTTTAGTATTAGATTTTTTTAATCTTTCTAAGGGTGTCATATTATTATCCTAAAACAATTAAAGCTAATCGTAAAGGTTGACATTAATTTTTATTGTTATATGATTATTTTTGGTAAAGATGGTTTTTGCCATCCTACTTGTAAAATTTATCCAATTCATTGGAGGAAAAGAAAATGTGTGGGACAGAATTAATTTTGTACCTTCAAACAGCAGAAGGTATTCGGTGTGCTTTTGATGAAGACGAATTTCTATCCAAAGGCTTCTCTAAAGAGAATGTTCTATGGTTTGAAATAAGAAGTCAGAGTTGTATTGGGCCCTCTACTAATTCACGCATAATCTATGATAATGGAGACGCCTCAAAGACAAGCGCGATCATTAAGACCTTCATTGGGAAGGATGCCCGTGGATATCGCAAGCAAAATGTCCACTATTTAAATCTAAGAGATGGGAATCTAAGCGTCTCAAACGTCCGATCATTGGAGATTGGCTACAAAAAGAGTATGTGATTTTAAAAGCATACTCAATTTTTATTTTATAAAACTATTGACAATCTATTTTACAGCTGTAAAATAGATTTATACATAAGAATACTAATTTATTTTATTAAGATAACAATAATTTATGGCAAAAAAAACAAAATCTGTGTCTAAAAATAAAAGCAAAGAAATTAGGATTGCAATTGCTGGTATTGGTAATTGTTGTAGTTCCTTGGTGCAAGGGATTTATTATTATAAAAACATTAAAGATGACGATGAATTAGTTCCAGGGTTAATGCATAATATTCTTGGAGGTTACAAAATCTCGGATATTAAAATAGTAGCTGCTTTTGATGTTGATAAAAGAAAGGTGGGTAAAGATATTGGTGAGGCAATTTTTGAAAAACCAAACTGCACCAAAATTTTTTGTAGTGATATCCCTAAAACTGGCGTGGTTGTAAAAATGGCCCCTATTTTAGATGGCGTAGCTTCACATATGAAAGATTATCCAGAAGATCAAACTTTTGTTGTTTCTGACAAAAAAGCAATTGATGTAGTAGAAGAATTAAAAAAGACAAAAGCTGATATTTTGGTGAGCTATATGCCAGTGGGCTCTCAAAAAGCTACGGAATTTTATGCTAATGCATGCTTAGAAGCTGGAGTAGCTTTTGTTAATTGCATGCCAGTGTTTATTTGTTCTGATGAGAAATGGGAAAAGAAATTTAGAGACAAGGGTATTCCCTGTATTGGAGATGATATTAAATCTCAAATTGGAGCAACTATTACACACAGAGTTTTATCTCATTTATTTGCCGAAAGAGGTGTTACAATTGATAGGTCATATCAATTAAATGTGGGCGGTAATACAGATTTCTTGAATATGTATGGAGAAAGGGCTCGTCTTAAAACAAAAAAAATATCAAAAACCGAAGCAGTTGAATCTCAATTAGCCAAAAGATTAAGTTATGATAATTTACACGTTGGACCATCTGATTATGTTCCATTTTTAAAAGACAATAAGGTTTGCTTTATTAGAATGGAAGGAAGAAAATTTGGTAATGTTCCAATTAATTTAGAATTAAGATTATCTGTGGAAGATTCTCCTAATTCAGCTGGCTGCGTAATTGAAGCAATTAGATTATTAAAAATTGCATTAGACAGGGGCGTTGGAGGAACTTTATTATCAGCTTCAGCTTATTTTATGAAGCATCCAATGACTCAATTTACAGATGAACGCGCTAGAGAAATGATTGAAGAATTTATTCTTGGCAAAAGAGAGAGATAGAGATATAATATACACAATTAAAATAAATTTAAATTTTTATGGAACCAATTAAAAGATTTAATAGTTCGGTAACAGAAAGCAACCTTTGGATTTATGTTTTGTCTCTTGCCAAAGAAGAAGAAATTCAGGAAAAAGAAGTAACTAGATTAATTTTTGAAAAGTTTGGTTTTTTACCAAGCAGCCTAATGATCCAAACTGTAATATTCCGTTTAAAAAAAGACGGTTACGCTAGTAAAGAGAAATTTAAAAGTGAAAAAGCTTATAAAACCACAGAAAAAGGATTAAAAGAATTAGATAAGGTAAAAGATATTTGTCAAGCTTTACTGCAAAAAATATAATTTTTAAGCAACCCTAATTAAGGGTTGTTTTTTCACCCTGTTAAATAATTTTAAATCGATATCTATAAATATTATTAATAATTAAAACAGGGCAGACGAAAGTCTATAAAATTTATAAAAAATTTAAAATTGAGATTTTAGCGCAAGCTAAAATCTGATTTAACAGGGTAAATAAATAATAAAGAAATAACATTTTAAAAATATGTTAGACACAAAAAGAAGCTGGTTCAAGGATGTAGAAAAAATAGTTGGTAAAATGTTTGGAGTTTTACCCATAACCCCAAATCAATATACGCTTTTATCTGGATTGATGGCGGTTATTAGTATGTATTTTATAATTAAAGAATTATTTTGGGTAGCCATAGTTTTCTTTTTAATTGCTTCGTTTTTAGATTTTGTAGATGGAGCAGTAGCGAGAGAAAAAAATATGAGTACTAAAGTTGGTGCTTACCTTGATACTATTTTTGATAGATATGTAGAGGGAATAATTTTATTAGGTCTTCTTTTTATTAATCTGCCATCTATTTTTGGAATATCAGGCCATATTTGGGTTTATTTGGTAATGTTTGGATCAGTAGTAACCACTTATGCTAAAGCAGCAGCCAAAGAAAAAGATTTGGTTAATCAAGAATTAAAGGGTGGGCTATTATCGCGCGCAGAAAGACTAATTCTCATTTTTATCGCTTTAATTTTAGCAGCCATGTATCCAGAATATAATTATACGGTTGTTGTTTTGTTTGTAATCGCAATTTTAGCTAACTTTACTGCTATCCAGCGAGTTTGGTCTGCAATTAGCATAAACAGAAAATAAATTCAAAAAATTAAAAAGCAACCATAGGGTTGCTTTTCGTTTGTAAAAAAAATTACAAATACATCAGATAATGTATATAAATAAACGAGGATATCAATATTGACTAAAATAGTAAATTATTGTATTATTAAAATACGGATATTATTGTTTAAGACAATTAATATCCCGGTAACTTAATTTTATCATATGGAGCGCGATTAGAATGAAAGAATGGCAAATCGGAGGAAAAAAAATCAGAATTGCTATCGTTGGAATTGGCAATTGCTGTTCATCTCTTTATCAAGGGATTAATTATTATAAATTAGTAAAAGACGATAGCCGCACAGTGAATGGGCTAATGCATAACATCATCGGTAATTATTCTATCTCAAGCATTGAGGTTGTTGCCGCCTTTGATGTCGACGTAAGAAAGGTTGGAAAAGATCTTTCTGAGGCGATTTTTGCAAAGCCAAACTGTACTAAAGTTTTCTGTCCTAACATTCCTTTATCAGGAACCATAGTAAAAATGGGACCGATATTGGATGGAGTTTCTTCTCATATGAGTAATTTTCCCGACAAAGACAGAACTTTCGTGGTTTCAGAAGAAGAGCCTGTTGATGTAGCCGCTGAACTAATTCGTTCGAAAGCAGAAATACTTGTTTGTTATCTACCCGTAGGTAGCCAGAAAGCAGTTGAGCATTATGCTGAAGCAGCATTAAAAGCTGGATGTGGTTTCATTAATTGTATGCCGGTTTTCATTGTTTCCGATAATGACTGGGAAGCTAAGTTTAAAAAAGCTAATCTTCCTTGTATTGGTGACGATGTAAAATCTCAGGTGGGAGCAACCATTGTTCATCGAGTTCTTGTCGATCTTTTCGTTAAGAGAGGAATCAAGGTTAAGAAAACTTCTCAACCTAACTGGGGAGGAAATACAGATTTTCTGAATATGCTTTCCGTAGATAGAGTAAAAGCGAAACTTATTTCCAAGAGAGAATCGGTTGAATGCCTTCTTCCCGAAAAACTTTCAAACGATAATTTCTACGCTGGGCCAGCCGGATATATCCCCTCACAAGAAGACAATAAAACAGCATGTATTACTGTGGAGGGTAATCAATTTGGAGATGTTCCAATGAAGATCGAAGCCGATCTTTCAGTGGAAGATTCGCCGAACTCGGCCGGTTGCATTATTGATGCAATTAGGATTTTAAAAATTGCTCTTGATCGAGGAATGAGTGGGGCAATTTTGCCAGCTTGTTCTTATTTTATGAAGCGGCCTCCAGTGCAAATGAACGAAGAGATGGCTCGTGAAAAATTAGAGAGGTTAATTTCTGACAACTGCCGAAATGTCTTAGTTTCTCTCACAAGAATCAAGGACTTCGCTCAGTCCGGAGAAAACTTCTCCGAGGTTTGGACCTCAATTACCAATGACGCTAAGAGGGAAGCGGAAAAAAGAAAGGTTCATCTGGATATTTTATCTCCAGAAGACAAATACAATCACGGCAAAACATCAGTTAGTCTTGTTCATAAGGCTTGCGAGATGCTAAAAAATTACGGTCCCGGATATGAAAAAAATCTTTTTATCCCTTTCTCCGTAACGGAAAAGTATCTCAAGAAAGAGATGATTGATATTCTCAAGGATTATCCAGAAATTAATCTTTATGCCTTAAATGTTCCAGCGGACCAAGAATTTATTTCAATGTTGCCAAATATTCGAGGCTATATTGGAATGGATGAGTTCGCTCTGGGACAGGATCTTTTCCGAGAAATGGTCTCAAGGGTTAATGTTTCGAAGATCGTTATTCTTCGGCATGAAGAGAATCAATATGCTCATGACTTGAGAATTCAAGGAATCTCAAGTCTTGCGCAAAAAGGAGGCATAGAAGTGATTGTTTGCAAGCATACCGATCACGAAATCATGAAGAAAGCGATTACTTCTGGGGGTGCTGGATTTATCACTCTTGGCAATAGGGGGACAGAACAGGTTTTCGCACTGGATATTGATGACATTGTTATTCCAGTTGTGGCTGTTGATTCAAATAAGAAGATTGAAAAATTTTCTATCAATAGCAACAAAAAAATTCTAGCAGTTTTTTCCCAGGAGGGATTATACGGTCAGATTCTTTGCGGAAGCAGAATAATAAGTCCTATGATTATAGCATAGGCAGGAGACACCAAGTTCTCCTTTTTTTGTTGCATAAAAATTAAACATATTGTATTATTTAAAAATAAAAAAGGATTATTCTTTTTCAAAATGAAACTGTATAAAAAAATCCCATATTTATTACAGGGACTATGGTCAACTGGATTTAATATTATTTCCAGGATTTTTCCTTCTTTTTTTGCTAGCGTTGCAAGCGCATCTCAAATAAGTATCATCTATTCTCTTTATTCCTCTGCAAAATTTTTAACCATACCTTGTGGTTGGATTTCGGATAATCTAGGAAAAGGAAAAACATTATTCTATGTTTTTCTGGTTTTACCAATAATCGCTTTATTATTTACAGTCTCTGATTCTATTTTCTTTTTTGCATTAATGTATTTTATTATAGGATTGCTTGGTAATTTTTATTATTCTTCCATTAATAGTCTTGTAACTATTTTTCACGAACAAAAAACAAAGGCCTTATTCAAATTAGAAAGCTTTTATCAATTAGGCGCTTTTATAGGTCCAATAGTAGGCGGGGCATTGTTTCTTAAAAATGGAGGCATGCAAATGGCTTTCTATGTTTGGGCAATCCTTGGAATAATTGGTCTCATATTATCTTATCCGCTTAAAAAGCAAAACGTTGTTCAAAAACAAGATGAAAAGCGTCCGAGTTTTAAGAAAATTTTAAGAGAATTAGGATCTAATAAATGGAATTTTTTATTTTATATAATTATCGGTTCGTTTTTAACCGGAATTTTTGAATCAGTAATTAGCTTAGCTATTCCACTCTATTTAACCCACATACATTTTAACATTGCGAATGTTGGATTAGTTATTGGATTTGGTTCTTTGATTAGTATAGTTGGATTATTGGGGTTAGGAAAAATTATGGATAAAATGGGGCATAGAAACTCATTAATCATCACTTCCAGTCTCGTTGCTATTGCTTCTATATTTTTTATATTATCTCAAAATATAATATTATTAATCGTGCTGCTTGGAATATTTACAGTTGGTAGGGCCGGTGGTTTAAATGTGGCCAGGGCTTTTATTTCAGAAAATGTAGCCGAAGAATTAAGAGCAACTGGTATGGCTATAAGCGACACCTTTCAATATGTAGCGAGAGTGATTGGACCATTAGCAATCGGGCTTTTTATTGATTTTCAGGGAATTTTTTCACCTTTTATCGCCTGTTTTATATTAGCCATAATTGCAGTTATAATAATGATTTTTAAAGACAAAATTTTTCATTTTTTAAAATTTATTTAAAATTATGAACAAAGAGAATATAAAAGGTGTAATATTTGATATGGATGGAGTAATCACTGATAACGGAGAACAGGATTTTTTAGCTTGGAAAAGGGTTTTTGCTGATTTTAATTTAGAATTAACCATCGAAGGATATAAATCTTTTACAGGCATGAAGGGAGAAGAAATTATATGCAAATATATTCGGCCAGAAGCAGGGGCAGAAGAAGCCACCATGCTCACTCGTCGCAAAGAAGATTATTTTATAGAAGAAATTAAAAAAAATAAGATAGAACCGACAAAAGGCATAGAAAGATTTTTAATAGAATTAAAAAATAATAATATTAAAATGGGAATAGGCACGGCTGCTAAGGTAGCGAAATATCTTAATTTAAAGCCAGAGGAATGTGTTGTTATTGAAGATGCTCCTAATGGCATAGAGGCTGCTAAAAATGGAGGAATAAAATGCATTGCTATTACAACTACTCACAAAGAGGCGGAATTAAAACAAGCAGATAAGATTATAAATTCTTTTGACGAATTCAATATCGACGAATTAAATAAGATCTAAATTATAAAATTTTTTTAATCAAAAAATGCATTGCACGAGCAATGTATTTTTAAAAAAATGCGAGTTGGGATAATGATTAACATCATTTAAGCACCAACAATCTTTAATTTGCAATTTTTCTTTGTATATGCCGCTGAGGTTTTTTTCTCAAGAATGTCAACTGCAATCTGTACTGCCCTTACTCCTTGTTCTCTTGGATTTTGAATCACGGAGTAGAGAATCTTAGCGTTGATAGCTTCTTGGGTTTCATCGCTCATATCCATAGTGGCGATACCAATTATCCGCTCGGGATATTTTTCCCGCATTTTTAGCGCGAAACTAGTACCCTTGGGACCAAGACCGATGATAACAGTGTTTTCTACGGGTTCTGCAAGGAATTTTTTTTCCTTGCCCACCTCAAAGAAAACTTCTTCTACAGATTTTACGTCGTAGGAATCCGCAACCTCAGTTATGCTTTGAATTCTTTCTCTATATCCCTGATGATTTGGTTTATCATTGGGTATTAAAACATGACGCGGCCTATGGTTGGCAATAACGCCCTGTGCAGCCAGCCGACCCATTTCTTTTTCGTCCGGACCAACGAATCCCCGAACATTCGGTAATTCATTGAGGACTTTTTCGCTTGGGGCAGCCGTCAAAGCAATTATTATACCACGATATGGTTTAAGGATTTTTATTACTCCATCTTCATACTCTCCGCCAGTTGGCGTGAATGGCATAATAATCACGTCAGGGTTGAATTCAACAACCTTTTTGAGGATATCAAGGTAGAGTGGCATATCATGGTATTTTTCTATAGGAGCAAATACTTGATATTTATAAAAGACAGTTGGGTGATTTTTCACTTCTGCTACAAAACCGTCTTTTGAATCTTCCCATACAAAGGAATAATCTCTTTTAGGATTTTGATCATCCCGAAGCCTTGTATGACTAAGATAAGCAATCCAATAAAACATTTTAAAACCTCGTGGCACCTTAACAAGATGCTGATTATAGTATAAATATTGTAGAAACGATGTCAATAGAATTTAAATATTTATTAGCAATAATAATTTTATATTTTAATTAAATTAAAAAATTTTTCTTGCGCAATTTTTTATTTAGGACTATTATTATATCAAATTAAAAATTTAAATATTATGAACAAAGAGAATATCAAAGCCATATTGTTTGATTCAGACGGGACCTTATTTATGAGTGAATATCGCCAAGCTAAAGTTTGGAAGAATATTTTGGATGATTATAATATAGAAATACCTAAAGAAGATTATTTGCTTTACGCTGGAAAAACCAGCGAGCAAATAGAAGAAATTATTACTAGTAAGTATGATTTGAATCTTAACAAAGGAGACTTAGTTAAAAGACGAGATGAAGAAATGTTAAAGTTATATGGTGAAGATGGATTAGAGTTAATGCCTTGCGCTAGAGAAGCAGTAGAATTTTTTCATAAGCATCCTAATTTTAAAATTGCTCTTTGCACTAACGGAGGCAAAGAAGAAATGGAGGTAAAATTAAAAAGAAATGGTTTTGATAAATATTTTTCATTAGTTATTACTAAGACAGATGTAGACAAACCAAAACCAGCCCCTGATATTTATTTAGCTGCGATGGATAAATTAAAAGTTAAGCCAAAAGAATGTTTGGTTATTGAAGACACAGAACATGGCCTAAAAGCCGCTAAAGCTTCTGGTGCGTATTGTTTTGTGGTGCCAAATGGATTTGCCGATGGTCACGATTTTACCAAAGCAGATAAAATATTAACCTCACTAAGAGATCTAATTAAATTTTTTAAGGAATAGATTTTCCTTTGATTAATTTTAATCTTCTTAAAGTTGGAAAAACTAAATATGAAAGCGAGGCCTTCTTGCCAACTGGACAAGAATTTTTATTTAATAAAGCATTTTTAAATTCTTCTAAAGTATTGGCTTTGCATTCTGTATAGGTTTTGCCTAGGCCTCGATAATGATGTGCGTCGCTACCAGCAGTCATAGCTAGATTATTTTTCTGGGCAAAAGTAAATGCTTTTTTATCTGGCATAGTAAAAGGTAGCCGGCCATTAAATACTTCTATTCCATCAATAAGCCCAATATAATCTATTAAATTATCTTTAAATTTTTCTATATCGTGATAGGGGTGGGGAATTATTACAATGCCTCCTTGTTTTTTAATTTCATTAATAACCCATTTAGCGTCTTTGCCTTTGCCATTTATTTGATCTTTAATAAAGAGAGCTAATATATCGCCCTTATTAGTTTTAATTTCTTCTCCTAAGATAATTTTTATCCCAAGCTCAGATCCGATATTAAGCGCTTCTTCCCATGCTCCAGTTGTTTCATGATCTGTAATTGCTACGCCATCTAACCCTTTTTTGAGGGCATGTTTAATTATTTGTTCTGGTGAAGAGGCTCCGTCATCAGAATAATATGTATGGCAATGCAAATCTATTTTCATAATTTAATTATACCTTTTTATTTTTCAAAAACAAGTACGGGTTGATTCTTGTGCTTTAATTTTGTATAGTTAAAATATGAGAAAAAGGATTTTTATAGGCATTAATTTACCGGAAAAAATTAAAAATAGATTAGTGGAGGAACAGCAGGAAATAGACCGGTCCTTTTCTTATTTCTGCGGAAACTCTCCAATTAAATGGACTAGAAAAGATAATTTACATATTACCTTATTTTTTGTTGGCTATCTAGAAATAAATGATTTACCAGAAATTTTTGATATTGTTGAATCTGTGGTTTCAAAATTTAGCATTTTTGATGTTAAATTAAATAATCTAACTTATGCTCCTAAAAATAAAATACCGCCTAAAATGGTTTGGGCAAACGGAGAAATATCTGATGAACTAGGACACTTACAAAAAGCCATGGAAACTGCGCTATTAGCCAATCCTAATATTATTTTAGAAAACGAGGAGGGGAGTAATAAAAATTTTATACCGCACATTACCGCAGGTAGAATAGTTCAATGGCAGTGGTCAAAAATAGAACCAGAAGAAATTCCAGAATTAGATAAAGACCTTTCATTAAATTTTTCGGTTAAGTCAATTGAGGTTATGGAATCAGAATTAAAAAAGGGTGGCGCTCAATATACAAGCTTAAAATCATTTGAATTAAAATAATATGAAAATATATTTTATTGGTATTGGAGGAATTGGAGTATCAGCGCTGGCACAATATTATTTGGCCAAAGGTAATGAAATTTTTGGATCTGATGTTTGTGCTTCAGAAATAACAGAAATGTTGATTAAGATGGGAGTAAAAATAATAATTGGTCCACAGAAAAAGGAAAATATTCAAGAGAGCAAATACGATTTGGTAATTTATAGTCCAGCTATTCGTGAAGATAATCCAGAATTAGCCGAAGCGAAAAATCTAAAAATTAAATGTTTAAGTTATCCGCAAGCTTTGGGTGAATTAACTAAAGAGCATTTTACTATTGCTATTGCTGGCACTCATGGCAAAAGTACTACTACAGCGATGATTGCCTTAATTATGACTAAGGCGGGTTTAGATCCAACAGTTATTGTGGGAACAAAATTAAAAGAATTTAAGAATTCTAATTTTCGGTTAGGCCAATCCAAGTATTTAGTAATTGAGGCCTGTGAACACGAAGAATCGTTTTTAAATTATTGGCCTCAAATAGCCGTAATCACAAATATTGAAAAAGATCACTTGGATTATTATAAAAACCTAGAAAACATTAAATTGGCTTTTAATAAATTTGCTGATCATATTCCAGAAAACAGTTTTATTATTAAAAATAAAGAAGCCGAGATTAAAGCTAAGGCCAAGATTATAGATTTTTCTATTCAAGATAATTCTCGCGAAGCTCAAGAGATTAAAGCTATTCTTAAGATTCCCGGAGAATACAACGTTTTAAATGGCTTGGCAGCCCTGTCTGTGGCCAAACTGCTAAATATACCAGAAGCAACCTCATTGATGGCGCTATCAGAGTATTATGGCGTTTGGCGTAGGTTTGAAATCACAGAATTACCCAATTTTACTTTAATAGATGATTATGCCCATCATCCCACAGAAATTAAAGCCATGTTAAAATCTGTCCGAGAAAAATACGCAAATCAAAAAATACTTTGCTTTTTCCAGCCCCATCAATATCAGAGAACCCAATTTTTATGGAATGATTTTATTTCTGTTTTTCAACAATCTCTAAAAGAGAAATGGATAAATGATTTAATTTTACTAAATGTTTATGATGTTGCTGGTCGTGAAGGTGGAGAAATCTACAAAAATTACAATTCGTGTCTTTTGGCAGAAAAAATAGGAGAAAATTGTATTTTCTTAGAAAATAATAATGAATTAGAAAATTATTTTAAAGACGCTAAAATTATTATCCTAATGGGCGCTGGCGATATTTATAATTTAAGCTTAAATATAAAATCAAAATACCTAGGAGTTTGCATAGATTAGTTTGCAGAAAGCCTTTTTATTTTGTATAATAAAACAAAAATACAATTCGCAAAATCTCTTTCAATAAATGGGCGAATTTTTTAAAATAAATATTTTAATGACCAATAAAGATTTTGTAGAGAAATTTGGATTTGAGCAATGCGTCTTAGAACTATTAGACTCTATAGAAAAAGATAATAAAAAAATAAGAGATTCTATTATCAATAAATATTTAGGAGAATCCCTTTCTGCAACACAAGAAGAGGAATTAATGGAATATTCTATTAATAATAGTGTTTTTAGCGCTGCAACAGTAGCTAATCCGGCCACATCCGTTGTTACAGAATTTTTATATACTCGCCCCAACCAGCCACTCTTTATTGATCAATATTTTTTTAAATCAAAAGGAGGGAAAGCAATTTATTCTAGGTTATCTTGTGTTGAAGAACATCTTCGTCAATTAATAGAACTTTATTTACAGGACGGAAAAGTATTAATTGGTAGTTTGGGTGGTGGTCCTTCAAGAGATATTTCAGATGTATTTTCAAAATATTATAAAGACAATAAAGATGTTTTAGCTATAAATATAGACAGAGACAGGGTTGCTTCTGAAAGAGGCAGGAGAATGGCAGAAAAAGCAGGGGTTTCTGATAAAATCAATTTTTTAGATAGCAGTTTTATGAGGTATAAGCCAAAGAAAAAGTTTAATATTATTCTTTTGGTGGGAGTGCTTTGTGGTTTAACGCCAGAGGCGTGTGTTTTGGTATTAAAAAACGCTAAAAAAATGTTATCTAAGGGTGGCTGTATTTTAACCAGCAATGTTACGCCAAAAATGTTAGAACAAGATCCTTTTACTTATTTTATTATGAAAAAGATAACTGGCTGGGAATTAATTTTTAAAGACGAGGAAACCCTTAGCTATATATTTAAAAAAGCGGGGTTAAAATGGAGAAAAAGTTTTACAGATGAATATGGTTTTCATATTATGCCAATTGCCACCCATTAAAATTTTCAAAAAAATTATTTATGGATTTTTATATTTTATTTAGTTTTGTTAATGGTTTGGTGGCAATTATTTTTGGATCTTTTATTTTTACTAAAAACTATAAGAATAGGATAAATATAACCTTTTTTCTTATGAGTTTGGCAGTGGCGATTTGGAGTTTTTCTTATTGTGTTTGGCTTTCTGCAACCAATGAAGCGCAAGCTCTTTTCTGGTCTAGGATGTTAAATTTTGGAGCAACCCTTATTCCTATTTTTTATTTGCATTGGATTTTAAGTCTTTTAAATATTAATAAAGAAAAAAAATATTTAATCTTAGGTGGGTATTTTTTAACTTTTATTTTTGCTATTTTTAGTTTTTCTCCTTTATATATTACATCCGTAGTTCCTGTTTTATCTTTTCCTTATTGGCCTCAAGCTGGAATTCTTTACGTTTTGTTTTTAATTTTTGATTACTTTGGATTAACTGGTTATGCTATTTATCAACTTCTTAAAGCAAGGCGTGGGAATGATATAGAAAGAACGCATCAGATAAATTATGTTATCGTTGGATCCATTTTTGGATTTGCTGGAGGCGCAAGTAATTTTCCCTTAATGTTTGGAATATCCATTATTCCTCCGATTGGGCAATCGCTGGTTGTTTTTTATATTGTTATGTTTGGTTTTGCTACCCTAAAGTATCATTTGTTTGAAATAAAAACAATTTTAACAGAAATGTTAATTGGGGTTATGGGCATAATTATCACGATTTTGTTTTTTCTTATGCCAACCCTTTCATTAAAATTACTAACTGGAACAATTTTATTTTTATTTATTATTTTTGGATATTATTTAATTAAGGCCATTCACGAAGAGTTAGCAAGAAAGGAAGAGGCAGAAAGAATAAGTAAATTAAAAACCGAGTTTATTTCTATTGTTTCTCATCAATTGAGAACACCCTTAACCGCCATTAGAGGTTATACTTCTATGTTAAAAGATAATGATTATGGTGAGATACCAGACGAAGCTATGAAAGCTATAAATTACATTCATGAATCAAGCGTGGGAATGATTAAATTGGTTAATAGCTTGTTGTCTGTGAGCAGATTAGAAAAAGGGCAAATAGAGTTTAGACCAGAAAATATTTCTGTAGATGATTTACTTCAAGAGTGCATTAAAGATGTTGAATTGGTTGCTAAAGATAAAGGATTGTATATAAAATATAAGAAAAAGGGTAGAAAATTTCCATTGATTCCTAGCGATCGTGATAAATTAAAACAATCTTTTAGTAATATTATAAATAATGCTGTTTTGTATACTCCCAAAGGTGGTGTTACAATAACTTTGGAAAAAAATGATCTTGGTTTTCTATCTATTCAAATTAAAGATACTGGTGTAGGAATAGAAAAACAGGATTTGATAAAAATATTTAAAAGTTTTTCTCGTGGAAAGGGGGCGTCTGAATTATATACACAAGGAACTGGTTTGGGATTATATGTAGCCAAAAATTTTATTGAAATGCATCAAGGCAAGCTTTTGGTTGAATCGGATGGAAAAAATAAAGGTAGCACTTTTACCATAGAATTACCAATTAAAAAAAATAACAACTTACATCGAAGCTTTGTTTTAACAGAAAAATAAAAAATAATAATTAGCTACCAATATGAAAAAAGTTTTAATAATTGAAGACGAAAAAATACTTTTAGAAATGTATACCTTTAAATTTAGCAAGGAGGGCTATGAAGTTTTTTCTGCTACAGATGTGGAAAATGCTTTAAAAATTGCAGAAAAAGAAAAGCCAGATCTAATAATTTTAGATATTTTATTGCCTAAAGAAAGCGGAATTGCTTTTTTAGAAAAAAGAAAAGAGATAGAAACAGTTAAAGATGTTCCGGTTATTGTTTTGTCAAATTTTGATGATAAAGAAACCAGAGAAAAAGCTTTTGGCTTGGGCGCTAAGGATTATTTAATAAAATCAAACTTTAATCCAAAAGAAGTTTTAGCAAGAATGAAACTTCAAATAAAATAAAAATATGATTGAATTACTTTTGCCACTTTTACCAACTTATCTTTTATTCTTTGGAAGTTTTTTGTTTTTATTAGTTGGTTTTTCTTTTTCTTTTAAAAAACAAAATATTGCCAGGGGGATTTTTCTAATTGCTGGTTTTGCTCAATTTGTTTGGGGAATTTACATTTTAATGGCTCAGCAATTTTATTTTATTCAGTCCATTAGTCAGAATCTTTCTTTGTTTGTAGATATTCTTTCTCTTTCTGTTTTCTTAATCCCAGTTTTTCTATACCACTTTTCTTTAGAATTTTGTCGGATCAGAGGGCAAAGAATAGTTTTGATTTTGGCATATTTACTATCTTCTCTTTTAACTATTTTTATGGGTGCTCGTATTTTAAGCGAATATGGCATGGTTTTAAATCTGCCCATTTTAGATATTCTTAATTACATTTATTCTGGTTTTATAATTTTTGTTATCTTTTTATTTTTTTCAACCTTGCAAAACTTTAATCGGGGTTATTTTTGCAAACACAAAGAAAAAGTGGAAAGAACAAAGTCATTTACTTTTATTCTTGTTTCGTTTGGAATCTATGGGCTTGTTTTTGTTTATTTTTTGCCAATTAATTTTATTAATATTTTTCCATTTCTATTTTTAATTATTCCTGTTTATGTTTTAATTTTTGGACATCATGGCATGGAAAAAAATATTAAAATTGTAAATTTAACCACTAATACGATTATTGTCGCAACCTTAATTCTATTAGCATCTTTGCTTGTTTTTCCAGCTCTGGAATTAAATTTATTAGTTCGGTCTATTATTTTTATTCTTATTTCTTTTATTTCTTTTTTGCTTTTGAGATATATGGATCGATTAGACAACCAAAATATGGAATTTGAGCGTGAAATGGAAAATAGAACTAAAGAATTACAAGAAAAAACCTGGCGATTAGATGAAGTTAATGAGGAATTAGAAGAATCAAACACTGTTTTGGAAATAACGGTTAGGGCTAGAACCAAAGAATTAAAGGAATTAAATGAAAACCTAGAGATGAAAATTCAACAAAGGACTAAGGAATTAAATGAAAAAACTAAAGAATTAGAAGAAAAAATAGAAGAACTTAAGCAGTTTAGTAATATTTTTATAAATCGAGAAGCTAAAATGGTAGAGCTAAAAGAAAGAATACAAGAATTGGAAAAACGCTTGAAAGAAAAATAAGATGAAGTTAACAAACAAAAAGAAACAAAAATCCAAAAAGTGGAATATTTTATTTTTCGCTTTGTTTTTGTTGTTTGTTTTAATTTTCTTTTTGTTTGTAGATAAAAAACAAAATTTAATTCAAACAAATTCATTTGATAAATTAATTACTTATACAGAAAAATCGCTTTTTCGGCCCCTTAAAAAAAATCAATCCGAACAGCTTAAAGTAACCGCTAACAATAGCTTAACTGTGATGGTAAATCTTAAAACTGGGCAAGAAAAAATTTTTTTAGAACAAAATGCAGATGTAAGTAGTCCAATTGCTTCTATTACCAAACTGATGACCGCAATTGTGGCGCTTGAAAATTATGATTTAAACAAAAAAATGGTAATTAGTGCCGAGGAGATTAATGCTATTGCTGCTAAAGGAGGAAATACCAAAGCTTTAAAAAATGCTACCACTAAAGACCTTTTACATATTTTATTGATTGAATCTAATAACACAGTGGCTGATACACTGGCCAATCAGATGAAAAGTAAAAAATTTGTTGATTTAATGAATCAAAAAGCACAAACCTTAGGATTAAAGAATACCATTTTTTATAACCCTAGTGGTTTAGACGAAAGCGAATTAATTACAAATCAATCCTCAGCCAATGATTTAAAAAAAATAGTCATTTATATAATGAAACAGCACTCCGTAATTGCTCAAATTTGTGCTATTAGCGAAATAGATTACTATATTAACAGTGTTTTTTATAAAAAATTGGAAAATACTAATATTCTTCTAAAAGAGAACTCCAATTATCTTTGGGGGAAAACCGGCTACACAGAAGAGGCAAATGGGTGTATTATCTTAGTATTAAAAAAACCCTCCTTAGAATTATCAGAAAATGAGGACCAATATCTAATAAATATCATTATGGGCGCTCAAACTAGAGAAGATCGTTTTATTGAGGCAAGAAAATTAGAAAATTGGATAACAAATTCTTTTATTTGGTAAAATTATGACGATCTTAGCTTTTAATGCAATCAAAATCTTATCTTTGGCCTTCGTGGCCTCAATTATTGCCTTATTAATTGGTAATTTTTTAGTAAAATTTCTATACAAAATAGAGTTTTGGAAAAAGAAAGCGAGAGCTAAAACAATTGACGGACAAGATGCCGAAGTTTTTCTAGCTTTGCATAGAGAAAAAGAAACCACAGTTCCGCGTGGAGGTGGAATAGTTATTTGGCTAACAGTTTTAATTCTTTCATTGGCTTGTCTTTTAATTTCCAATTTTGTTAATCTTTGGTGGATTCAAAAAATAAACTTTATAAGCCGTGAACAAACTTGGATTCCTCTTTTTGCTTTAATTTCCGCATCCTTGATTGGATTAGTGGACGATGTTTTGGTTGTTTACGGAAAAGGAAAATATATTGGCGGAGGATTAAAATTTAGAGTGCGTTTTATTTTGGTGGCTTTAATTGGATTGATTGGAGGATCGTGGCTCTACTATAAATTAGGCTGGAGTTCTATTAGTTTCCCATTATTACTTAATTTTCCAGAAGGAATTATAATTCAACTAGGCCTTTGGTATATTTTACTTTATGTGATTGTTGGATTAGCTTCCTGGGCAAGCGGAGTAGTAGATGGTTTAGATGGATTGGCCGGAGGTGTTTTTGGAGCTATTTTTGGAGCTTTCTCAATTATTGCCTTATTTCAAGGTCAAGTAGATTTAGCTGCTTTTTGTGCTATTATTTTAGGCACACTTTTTAGTTTTCTTTGGTTTAATATTCCACCTGCCAAATTTTATATGGGTGAAACTGGTATTTTGGGGTTAACTATGACTATGACAGCAGTTGCTTTTCTTACAAATTCAGTAGCAGTTTTACCAATCCTTGGAGGAGTTTTAGTAATTGAAACTGGCTCTGTTATTATTCAGTTAATCTCAAAAAAAATACGCAAAAAGAAGATTTGGCTTTCCACTCCAATTCATCATCATTTAGAGGCCATTGGATGGAAAACTCCTCAAATCGTAATGCGTTTCTGGCTTATAGCAGTAATTTTAGCAATCTTAGCAGTTAGTATTCAGTTGTTAACATTAAAACAATAAGTATGGTTATAAAGAAACAAAAAATTGAATTTAACAATCTAAGGAAAAAATTTCCAGAGTTTGTTTATAATTCCTATAAATGGTCTTTTTTAAATAATGATTTTAAGATTGTTTTTAAGTTTAGCGCAGGCAAGCACAAATTTACTGCTTTGATCAAAATAAAAAATATTCCTAAATCCAGTAGAAAAATTAAAAAAGAAATTATTGATAATTTTGTTTTTAATTTGGGAATTATAGAATCATTTAGTTATTGGAAATTATTTTGTTCGCCCACAATTAAAATATCGGCTGGTGGATTAAGCAAAGATCAAATTCTTTGGTGGGAAAAAATATTATTAAAAGGAATGGGGCAGTATTTTTTTGAAAATAAAATCAATTTTAAAGCCAAGAATTTTATAAAAATTATCTCAAATCCAACACCTGAGAAGCTATCTTTTTTTCATGCCACAAAAGAAGATATAATTTTACCAATTGGAGGAGGCAAGGATTCTTTAACCTCTCTCTATCTTTTAGAAGAACAAAATGCCAATCTTTCTTGCTTTTTTCTTAATCCTACAAAACCCGCCTTGGCTGTTAATGAAATAGTTGATTCCAAAAATAATATTATTTGTGAGAGAAAAATAGATCCCTATTTATTAGAATTAAATCGCAAGGGGTATTTAAATGGACACACTCCTTTTTTGGCTTACCTTTCTTTTTTAACCGCAACAGTTGCAATGCTGTATAATAAAAAATACATTGTTTTGAGTAATGAAAAAAGCAGTAATGAGGGCAATACCACTTATCTAAAAGAAGAAATAAACCATCAATACAGTAAAACTTTTGATTTTGAAAATAAATTTAGGGAATATATAAAAAAATATCTAAGCTCTAATTTAGAATATTTTAGCTTATTAAGGCCGTTATATGAAATACAAATCGCTAAGATTTTTTCTGAACAAAAAGAATTTTTACCAATTTTTTTAAGCTGTAATGAGGCAGAAAAAACTTATTCCGGCACCAAGGTTAAAACTGGACAATGGTGTGGCGCTTGCGCTAAATGCCTTTTTGTTTATATGGTGCTTTATCCATTTGTGCCCACTTCTGAATTAAAAAATATTTTTGGAGGAGATTTATTCAATAA